>AR_comb_assmDRAFT_10003589_pt1 | contig 22423 bp, 22 predicted proteins | sample ArasoioldDNA_FD_10543 | JGI IMG/M metagenome (IMG submission 10543) | reverse complement strand
GATCCACCCCACCGCATTTATCGCCCCGACCGCGAGCATCATCGGTGACGTGACCGTCGAGGAGAACGCATCTGTCTGGTACGGAGCGGTCGTGCGCGCTGACTTCTCACCGATCGTGATCCGCCGGGGCGCGAACGTGCAGGACGGCTCGGTGATCCACGTGACGCCGGCGGGCGGAACCGAGATCGGCCCCGGCGCCACCATCGGCCATCTCTGCATGGTTCACGCCGCGACGATCGGCGAGGAGGCCCTGGTGGGCAATTCCTCCACGGTCCTCGACGGCGCGAAGATCGGTGCGCGGTCGATGATCGCAGCCGGCTCGCTGGTGACGCCGGGCACCGACATTCCCGAGGGCGTGCTCGCGATGGGAGCGCCGTGCAAGGTACGCGGGCCGCTCGCGGGAACGCCGGCGGAGCGTTGGGTGCAGATGAATCCCGCCGGGTATCAGGCCCTCGCCCAGCGCCACCGCACCGGGGCGCGGCCCGTCTAGCCATGCCGGCGGGCGGCCACGTGCTCGTCAGTGGCTTCGAGCCCTTCGGCGGCGACACCGCCAATCCCTCCCAAGAGGTCGCGAAGGGACTCGACGGCCGCCGCGTGCGCGACGCCGTCGTGCGGGCCCTGATCCTGCCGGTACAGCACGAGGAGGCGCGCGCCGCGCTCCTCCCCGCCCTCGGCGAGCCCGGGCTTCGCGCCGTCGTAATGCTGGGGCTGGCGGGCGGCCGCATGCGGGTGGCCCTCGAGCGGGCGGCGCTGAACGTGATGGACTATCGCCTCCCCGACAATCGCAGGGACCTCGTGCGCGAGACGCCGTGCGTGGCGGGTGGGCCCGTCGCGCGCTGGACCACCCTGCCGCTCTCCGCGATCCTCGAGGCCCTCACCGCGGAGGGCATTCCCGCGTACGTGTCGAACACCGCGGGGACCTTCCTCTGCAACTACACGCTCTACGCGGCGCTCCACGCCCTCGACGAGACCGCCCGCCCCATTCCCGCGGGCTTCATCCACCTTCCGTTCCTTCCGCCGATGGTGGCCTCGCACGCGCTCGACGAGCCGAGCATGGATCTCGCCATGATGATTCGCGCCGCCGAGATCGCGGCGCACGCCGCCCTTGCGGTCTAGCCGGCGGGGATCCTCGCCGGCGCCGCCCTCAGGCGAGCGCGCTCAGCGGGATGGGACGAAAGTCGGCGAGCGCGTCCAGCCACTCGATCTCGCGCCCGCCGAACGGCGGGGCGCCCGCCTCCCGTGACACGACCCAGCGGCGGAGATAGAGCGCCCCGCTGAGCAGCCGGTGCGCGTCGCCCCGGCCCTCGAAAAGGGTCTGGCCGTCGGCGAGGAGCAGCGATGCGGCGAGGAGATGATAGAGCGTGTCGGCCACTGGCCGGGCTTCCAGCTCCTGCTCGGCGCGCGGCAGCCCCGCCCACCCCGCGATGCGCCGCCGGGTGACGTCGAGGGCTTCGCGCGCCACGTCCACCCACGGCTTGGCCGCGGCCTCGGTCACCCGCGACAGCCGCTCGCCGAGGAAGGCGAGCAGCGGCTCGTGGGCGGCCTCTCGCAGGATGGCCCGCTGCACGTCCAGGGCGACCACGTTGCTCGCCCCTTCCCAGATCGATCCGAGATAGCTGTCGCGGACGAGCCGCGGGTTCACCCACTCCTCGATGTAGCCGTTGCCGCCGCGCACGTTCATCGCCTCCGCGGTGACGAGCCGCGCGTGCTGGGTGATCCAGTACTTCGCGAGCGGGGTGAGGATGCGGAAGAGGGCGCGGGCCGCCGTCTCCCCCCGGTCCCACCGGTCGAGGGCGGCGGCCGCATGCAGCACCACCGCGGCGGCGGCTTCCGAATCCACCACCATCTGGAGGAGCTGAGCGCGCAGCAAGGGCAGCTCGGCGAGGACTCGGCCGAACGCTACCCGCGCCCGCGCATGGGTCAGCGCCTCGAGCACGGCCCGACGGATGAGGGCCGAGGAGCGCAGCGCATTGGAGAGGCGGGATACATTGACCATCTCCATCATTTGCTTGAAGCCGCGGTCGAGATCGCCCACCGGATAGGCGACCGCGCCGGCATACGTCACCTCGCCGCTGGCCATCGAGCGCGAGCCGAACTTGTCCTTGAGCCGGTTCACCGTGAGGTCGTTGCGCCGCCCGTCGGGCAGCGCCTTCGGCACGAGGAACATCGCGAGCCCGCGGGTGCCGTCGGGCGCCCCCTCGGGACGGGCGAGCGTGAACGCCACGTCGGCGTTGGCGTTCGAACAGAACCACTTGTCGCCCCAGAGGCGCCAGACCCCGTCGGCCCCCCGCTTCGCCACCGTGGTGGCGGCGCCGACATCGGAGCCACCCGTCTTCTCCGTCATCCACTGCGTCCCCTGGCGCAGCGCGCTCATGTCGGTGGCGGTGAGGCCCGGCAGATAGCGAGCCTGGAGCTCGGCGCTCCCGTAGTGGCGCAGCATGCGCGCGCCGGAGTCGGTCATGTTGACGGGGCAGAGGAGCCCGAACTCCGACTGGCCGAAGAGATAGGTGAGCGCGTACTTCACCACGTGCGGCACCGGGCCGGGCCAGCCGAGCACGCCCGGTCGGTGGGACAGGGCGGCGAGGCCGAAGCGGCCGAACGCCAGCTCCTCCATCCGCCTATATGAAGGATGGAAGACCACCTCGTCGATGCGCTGGCCGCGCTCGTCCCAGGACCGGAGGGTGGGCGGATTCTTGTCGGCGGCGTGCGCGAGCGCATCCAGCTCGCCCCCGGCGACCTCGCCCATCGCGGCCAGGTGGGGGCGTGCGAGGGCGTAGACCTCCGGCCCCATCACCGATTCGCAGAGCTGCTGGAACGCGCCGTCGACCAGGAAGTAGTTGAGCCCGCGCGTGCCGGGCATCGCGTCCTGAGCAAAGACGGGACTTCCGGTCATCGCACGCGCCCGGCTCAGCGCCCGGTGAACTGGGGCGGCCGCTTGTCCTTGAACGCCTGCACGCCTTCCTTGTGGTCCGCGGTCTCGCGCACGACCGCCATGTGGGAGGACACCAGGTCCAGGTGCGTGCGGAGATCGAGGCGCATGCTCTGGTAGACCAGCCGCTTGATCATTCTGATCGGCACCTGGGGCCCGTTGGCGACCTGCGCCGCGAACGCGTACGTCGCCTCGCGCAGCTCCGCGGCGGGTACGACGCGGTTGACGATGCCGAGCTCGAGGGCGTGGGGGGCCTCGATGAAGTCCGCGGTCCACAAGAGCTCCAGCGCCTTCGCGGTGCCGATGAGCCGCGGAAGGAAATAGGTGTCACCATCGCCGGGCACGAGCCCCACCCGCACATAGCCGGTGGAAAACCGCGCGGTGTCGGCGGCGATGCGCATGTCGCACATGAGGCTCATGCCCATGCCCGCCCCCACCGCGACGCCGTTGACCATGGCGATCACGGGCTTGTCCATGGCTTCGAGCGCCTTGGGCACGCGGTGGATGGCTTCCCAGAGCCCGTTCTTGTGGTCGAGGGGGCTCGGCCGGCTGTCGCCCATGCGCCCGACGTCGCCGCCGGAGCAGAAGGCTTTGCCCGCCCCGGTCACGATGACCACGTTCACCGCGGGATCGCGCTGCGCCTCATTCAGGGAGCTCGCCCACGCATCGATCATCGGCCCGGTGAAGGCGTTCATCTTGTCGGGTCGGTTGAGCGTGATGGTGGCGACCTTGTCCTTCACCTCGTAGATGAGCTCATCTGCGCTGGGTGACATGGGTGGTTCCTCCGGGCGGCTAGTATACGTTCCGCCCGGGGCCGATACCATGGTGGCCCCGGTGGCAGGGGCCCGAGAGCGGGGTTGACGCCTCCGCTCCCATTTGGGTACTATCCTCACAGATCAGCCGGACCAGAACCCTCTACCGGAGGTGAGCGCCATGACCTGGGAAGCGCCGGACTTCATCGAAGTGAAGATGGACGCCGAGATCAACTCTTATCAGGACGACTTCGACCGGCAGGACGACGACCGCTTCTAGGCGGCGCCTGCCGCGGAAGAATCCGCAGCCCCCTCTCGGCGCGTAGCCGAGCCCGGGGGCTGCCGCGTCTTGGGGGAACCATCGTGCGCATCCGTGTCCTCGGCTCCGCCGCCGGCGGGGGCTTCCCGCAGTGGAATTGCGGATGCCCGAACTGTCGCGGGCTCCGGGACGGTACGTTGAAGGCGGCGGCGCGCACCCAGGAATCGGTGGCGGTGAGCGCCGACGGAGTGGGCTGGTTCGTCCTGAACTGCTCTCCGGAGATTCGGCAGCAGATCGAGAGCTTCGAGGGCCTGCACCCCCGGGCCGCCCGCCACTCCCCCATCCGGGCCATCGTGCTCACGAACGGCGATCTCGATCACGTGCTCGGACTGCTGTCCCTTCGCGAGTCCCATCCCTTGGTGATCTATGCCACCGAGGCCGTGCGCGAGGGCTTCACCGAAGGCAACGGCCTGTACCGCACGCTGCAGCGCTTTCCCGAGCAGGTGACGTGGCGCACGCTGAAGCTGGGGCGTGAGGACGCGCTGGCCGGCGTGGACGGCGCGCCCAGCGGCCTTGTCATCGAGCCGGTGACGGTGCCCGGCAAGCCGCCCATTCATCTCGAGAACCGCCCGGGCGGCCGGACGGCGACCGCGCCCGAGGACAACGTGGGCCTCCGGATCCGCGAGACCGCGACTGGCCGGCGCCTCGCCTATTTTCCCGCCGCCGGTGGCGTCACGCCCGCGGTGCGGGAGGCGCTCGCCGACGCCGACGGCGTGTTCTTCGATGGCACGTTCTGGTCGAGCGACGAGCTGCCCGCGCAGGGGCTCGGCACCAAACGCGCGGCCGACATGGCGCATCTTCCCGTCGGCGGGGCCGACGGCAGCCTCGCCGCCCTGCGCGGTCTTGGGGCCACGCGCCGCATCCTCATCCACCTGAACAACACGAACCCCGTTCTGCGGGAGGACGCTCCCGAGCGGAAGGAGGCGGAGGGCGCGGGCTGGACCATCGCCTGGGACGGCATGGAGGTGACGCTGTGACCACCGACGCGCTCCGGCCGCCGCTGCCGCGCGAGGAGTTCATCGCCTGGGTGCGCAAGGAGGGCGAGGCCCGCTACCACGACCATCATCGCTACCACGTGCTCATGCACGAGGGACGGCTCACCCGACCCCAGCTCCAGCAGTGGGTGCTGAACCGCTTCTACTATCAGACGCGCATCCCCATCAAGGACGCCATCATTCTCGCGAAGTCGGACGATCCGGCGTTCCGCCGCATGTGGATCCGGCGCATCCGCGACCACGACGGCGACGAGGGCGGAGGAGAAGCGGGCATCGAGCTCTGGCTGCGCTTGGCCGAGGGCGTGGGGCTCGACCGCGATGAAGTGGCGAGCTGCCGCTCGGTGCTGCCCGGCGTGCGCTTCGCCTGCGACGCCTACGTGGAGCTGGTCCGCGAGCGCTCGCTGGTGGAGGCGGTGGCGTCGTCGCTCACCGAGTTCTTCGCGCCCGATCTCATGTCCCGCCGTGTGCTCGCGTGGGAGAAGCACTATCCGTGGGTGAGCCCGGACATGCTCGCCTATTTCCGCTCGCGGGTCCCGCGCGCGCGGCGCGACTCGATGGAGGCCATCGACTACGTGATCCGGCACGCCCGCTCCTACGAGATGCAGGAGCGCTGCGTGGCCGCCCTCATCACGAAGACGGAGATTCTCTGGCACCTCCTCGACTGCGCCTACGCGGCCTACATCGAGCCCGGGTGGGGCCCGCAGGGCGCGCGGGGCACATGATCTCCGCGGAGAGCCGGCTACGCCTGGCCGCCAAGGCGCGCCTCCGGTTCGACCGCAAGTCCTCACGCTACATGCTCCTCTATCCCGAGCGCGGTCTCGTGCTGAACCCCACCGCTGCCGATGTGCTGCAGCGCTGCGACGGGGAGCGCACGGTCGGCTCCATTGTCGAGGAGCTGGCGAAGCAGTACGGCCACGAGGCGCCCGCGGTGGAGCGCGAGGTGCTCGGGTTCCTCCAGACCATGGCCGACCGGGGCCTCGTCCAGGCGGCGCCATGAGCGAAGGCGAGCGCCCGTACACGCTGGTTGCGGAGCTCACCTACCGCTGCCCGCTCCGCTGCCTCTACTGCTCGAACCCGCTGGACTACGGCGCGCACGGCGACGAGCTCGACACCGCGACGTGGGTGCGCGTGCTGCGCGAGGCGGAGGATCTCGGCGTGGTGCAGGTCAACCTCACCGGCGGCGAGCCGCTGGTGCGGGACGACCTGGAGACGCTGATCGAGGAGTGCCGCCGCCTCGATCTCTACACGAACCTCATCACCAGCGGCGTGCCGCTCCGCCGCGAGCGGCTGGCTCGCTTCCGCGCGTTGGGCCTGGACAACGTGCAGATCTCCATCCAGGACACCGAGGCGGGCCCTTCGGACCGCATCGCCGGGGTGAAGGCCTTCGACCGGAAGCTCGAAGTCGCGGCGTGGGTGAAGGAGCTGGGCTTCCCGCTGACGCTCAACACCGTGCTCCACCGGGAGAACCTCGACCGGGTCGAGGCCGTGATCGCCCTCGCCGAGCGCCTCGGCGCCGACCGGCTCGAGCTCGCCAACACCCAGTACCTCGGCTGGGCCCTCCCGAATCGCGCCGCGCTCCTGCCGTCGCGCGCGCAGCTCACCCGCGCGCGCGAGGTGGCGGCGGCGGCGCGGCGGCGTCTCACCGGGACGATGGAGGTGCTCTTCGTCACGCCCGACTACTACACGGACCTGCCCAAGGCCTGCATGGACGGCTGGGGGCGGCGCTTCATCGTGCTGAGCCCGGAGGGGCGCGCGCTCCCCTGCCACGCCGCGCACACCCTGCCCGGGCTCGTTTTCGAGTCCGTGCGCGACAAGGCGCTGGGGGATATCTGGCGGGACTCCGCCGGCTTCCGCGCCTTCCGCGGCGAAGACTGGATGCCGGAGCCGTGCCGGAGCTGCGACCGGCGCGCCATCGACTTCGGCGGCTGCCGCTGCCAGGCCTATCACCTCACCGGCGACGCCGCGGCCACCGATCCCACTTGCAGGCTCTCACCGGATCACGCGCTGATCGAGGCCGCCCGGGCCGCCGCGGAGACATTGCCCTCGACCCCCGTGGAGCTCGTGTACAGAACCACCAAGTCATCGTGACATGCCGCCGCCCCGCCGGCGGAAACGCATGGACGCCAGCTTCCTGATCCTGCTGGGCCTCACAGTCGCGGCGCTCGCCTTCGCGCTCATGAAAGATCCCGCGCTGGCCGCGCGTGGCCTTCAGTCGAGCGGGCGGCTCTTCGGCTCGGTGTGGATGGAGCTGGCGCTGGGCTTCGTCCTGGCCGGTCTCCTCGACGTGCTCATTCCGCCGCCCGTCCTCTCGCGCTGGATGGGCGAGGATCATCTGGGACGCGGCATCCTCGTGGGCTGGGGCGCGGGGCTCGTCCTCCCGGGCGGGCCCTATCTGGTCTTCCCGGTCGTCGCCAATCTCTTTCGCAGCGGCGCGGCGGCGGGCCCGCTCATCGCGCTGCTCACCGCGAAGACGTTGGTGAGCCCGGTGCGCATGCTCACCTACGAGGCGCCCCTGCTCGGCTGGCCCATGACGCTCGCCCGCCTCATTCCCGGCGTGCTCCTCCCGCCCGCCCTGGGGTGGCTCGGGCATTGGCTCTACACGTTGTTCGCGAGGCGCTGAGCGAAGACGGAGCGCCTTGACAGGACGCATCCCTCCTTTTATCGTCCTCCTGCCGATCGCCCACACGATCGTCGCCGTCCGACCGTTCCTCGAGCAGGAGGAGGCCAACATGCGACGGATGATTCTCGTGTCGCTCTCCCTGATTCTCGGATGCGGCATCGTGCTCGCGGCCCTGGCCGACGCTCAGGCGCCGCCGTCGTGGAAGCAGGGTCAACCGGCCAACCTGGCGGACTCCACGCTGGCGCCGATCCCGCAGCCGCCCGCGCCCAAGGCGGCGGCCGAGATCCCGGTCGACAAGATCAAGGTGCCGCCGGGCTTCAAGGTCTCCCTCTGGGCGTCGGGCCTCAACAACGCGCGGGTGATGACCTGGGGCGACAAGGGCACGCTGTTCGTCAGCAGCCGGACCGCCGGCAACGTCTATGCGGTGCTCGACCGCGGCGGGCAGCGCGAGGTCAAGACGCTCGCCAAGGGGCTCAACCTCCCCAACGGCCTCGCCTTCAAGGACGGCACGCTCTACGTGGCCGAGATCCATCGCATCACCAAGATGGTGGGCATCGAGGACAAGCTGGACGCGCCGCCGGCGATGGAGGTGGTGTACGACACCTTGCCCAAGGACGTGCCGCATGGCTGGAAGTACCTGGCCTTCGGCCCGGACGGCAAGCTCTACTTCAACATCGGCGCTCCCTGTAACATCTGCATCCCCCCGGACACGCACGCCAACATCTCGCGCGTGAATCCCGACGGCACCGGCTTCGAATACTTCGCGCACGGCGTCCGGAATAGCGTCGGCTTCGACTGGCATCCCGTGACCAAGGAGCTCTACTTCGCCACCCACGCGCGCGACTGGTTGGGCGACGACCTGCCCAGCGATCGCCTCGACGTGGCGGCGAAGAAGGGCCTGCACTTCGGCTTCCCCTTCTGCCATCAGGGCGACATCCCCGATCCCGAGTTCGGCAAGGGGCGGTCCTGCAGCGAGTTCGCGCCGCCTCTCTTGAAGACCGGGCCGCACGTGGCCGGCAACGGCGTGGAGTTCTACACCGGCAGCATGTTCCCCGCCGCGTACAAGAACCGGATCTTCCTCGCCCAGCGCGGCTCCTGGAACCGCAACCAGAAGACCGGCTTCCGCGTGATGATGGTGACGCTCACCCCGGGCGGCGCCCCCAAGTACGAGCCCTTCGCGGAGGGATGGCTGCAGGGCGGCGACATCTGGGGCCGTCCCGTCTACACCCGTCAGATGAAGGACGGCTCGCTCCTGATCAGCGACGACTACGCGGGGGCGATCTTCCGGGTGACCTACCAGCCCTGAAGCCTGTCCTGACGCACCTCGCTTCGCTCCGGCGCGCGGTCGCGCCGTTAACCCTGGCCGTCGCCGTGCTGCTGGCGGCGACGGCCGAGGTCGCGCGCGGGGGGGACGTCGAGGCGGGCCGTCGGAAATCCATGCCGTGCGCGGCCTGCCACGGCCCCGACGGCAACGCCATGATCCCCGGGGTGCCGTCGATCGCCGGGCAGCCGAACTTCTTCACCCACTGGCAGCTCATCAAGTACCGCGACGGCCGCCGCAAGGACCCGCAAATGTCCGCTCAGGCCGAGCAGCTCTCGGATACGGACATGGCGGATCTGGCCGCGTTCTACGAGGCGCAGCGCCCGCGCCACCGCGTGTCCACCACCGAGCCCGCGCGAGTCGAGGAGGGCCGCCGGCTCGCCGTCCTGCATCACTGCACCTCCTGCCACCGGCCGGATCTCAGCGGGCAGCAGCAGGTGCCGCGGCTGGCCGGGCAGGATTTCGACTACCTCCTGAAGCTCCTCCGGAGCTTCAAGGCCAAGACCGCGTCCGATCTCGACGGCACCATGACGATGTCCGCTCAGCCGCTGGTGGACGAGGACATCGTGAACCTCGTCCACTTCCTCGCGAGCCTGGGGAGCGAGACGCCCTAGCCTGGCGCGCGCCACCCACGGCGCAGGGTCAGCGTTAGACCTACCAGCGCGAGGCCGATTGCCGCGCCAATGCTAGCCCTGCCGGTGTGGAGCAGGAGCCAGCCGCACATCAGACATGCGAGACCGGGCACGGCCAGATCCGCCACGTAACGTCTCCCGCGCGTCCCCGTGGTCCCAGCGAGCGTCAGACGGGGCAGGCTCAGGCTCACCAGGATGAAGCTCGCGAGCACCGCGGCATCCGTGAGGGCGGCCACCCCGGTGAGATCGCCGGGCAGGACGAAGAGGGCGGCCACGCCGGTGACGAGAAGCGCGGCCAGGCTCGGAATCGACCGCGGCCCGACCACGGCGAGCCGCGCCGGCAGTACCCCGGCGTCGGCCATCCCGTACACCGAGCGCGATGCCGCGAGCAACAGGAGCAGCACGGTGTTGGCCGTGGCGGCAAGGGCGACGAGGCTCAACGTGAGATCGGCGGTCGATCCAAGCGCGTGGCGTGCCACCAGCGCGAGCGGCGCCGGCGAGGCGCTCAGCTCCCGCCAGTCCACCACCGCTGTCGCCGAGAGCGCCACGAGGACGTAGATGGCGGTGGCGCCGATCATCGAGAGATAGAGGGCGCGGGGCAAGTTCCGCGCGGGGTCACGCATCTCTTCGGCGAAGTTGCCCAGCTCGTCGAAGCCTAGATAGGAGAAGAAGACCAGCGCGGCGGCGCCGGTGAGGCCGCTCATCCCGAGCGGCGCCTCGAAGAGACTCAGCCGATGCCACGAAGGCGCGCCGATCGCGATCACGAACACGAGCCCAATCGCCTCCATCACGGTGAGGACGATCGCGAGGCCGACGGACTTGCCGACGCCCACCAGCAGCACGGCGCCGGCGGCCGTCAGAAGCGCGAGGGCACCCGCTCTCACCGGCACGCCGGAGAGATGCGCGAGATAGCCGCCGAAGCCCAGGGCTACCGTGGCGACCGCGAGTAGATCCGCAGCCAACATGAGCCAGCCCGCCACGAAGCCGACGCGGTTGCCGAAGGCGAGGGCGGTGTACTGGAACTCGGGCGAGTCTCGGGGCCGCATGGATCCGATGCGCGCGTAGGAATAAGCGGTGCAGCCTGCCGCCACCCCGGTGAGGAGGAAGGCCAGCCAGAGCGCGGGGCCGGCGAGTCCGGCGGCGGGACCGATCAGCGCATAGACGCCCGCCCCCAGGATGACCCCGATCCCCGCAATGGTGACCTGCGCGAGCCCCAGGGTCCGTCGGAGGCCCACCGGCGGTGTGGTCCGGTGAAGCTAGATCCCGCCTGTCACGTCGATGGTGACGCCGGTGACGAAGTCGGCGTCCGCGGAGGCGAGGAAGCAGATCACGCGCGCCTGATCGCGCGCGTCCGCCACCCGGCGCAGCGGGTGCTTCGCGCGCTCTTCGGCCTTGCGCGCATCGTCCCAGCCCTCCCAGCGCGGCCGCAGCCGCTCGGTCAGGGTGAGACTCGGCGCGATCGCGTTCACGTTCACCCCGTAGGGGCCCAGCTCGTGGGCGAGCTTGCGCGTGAAGGCGATGATGCCGCCCTTGGCGGCGGCGTAGGCGCCGCTGCTCGACTCGCTGATGCCGCGCCCGGCGATCGAGGAGATGTTGACGATCTTCCCCCCGCCCTGCCGCTTCATGAGGGGCGCCACCGCGTGGCAGAAGAGAAAGGTCCCGTCGAGGTTGAAGGCGATGAGGCGCTGCCACTCGGCGAGGCTCTGCTCTTCCACCGTGGCGGCGGGGTTCTTGATGATGGTGCTCCCGCCGACCGCGTTCACCAGGATGTCGATGCGGCCGTGCTCGCTCACCACCGTCTTCACGACATCGTCGACCTGTTGGGCGTCGAGGGCGTCGGCCGGACGCCCGAACGCGTGGCCCCCCGCCCGGCCGATCTCCGCCAGCATCGTCTCGAGCCGCGCCTTGTCGGTGTCCACCGCCACCACGGTGCCGCCCTCGGCGGCGATGATGTCGGCGGTGGCGCGGCCAATGCCGCTGGCCGCCGCGGTGATCAGCGCGACTTTCCCGGCGAATCGCATGGTGCGCTCCTTGTTGGGCGAGCGCTAATCCTTGGGCAGGCCGAGGACGCGCTCGCCAAGGATGTTGCGCAGGATCTCGGACGTGCCGGCGCGGATGCCGCTGCCGCGCGCGAGGCAGGCGTAGAAGGCCCATTGGCCCTCGTCGGCGGCCCAGTCGCTGCCCGCACCGATCTGCGAGTAGGGCCCGAGCACTTCCGTGGCAATCTCCGCGAGGTCCTGGTCGACCTGGCTCCAGAAGAGCTTGGAGGTGGACCCTTCCGGCCCCGGCGTGCCGCCCCGGAGAATCTTGGTGAGACTGCGATAGCCGTTGAGCTGGATGCAGCGCTCGGCCACCACGAGCGCGGCGATCTTCTGGCGGATCACCGGCTCCTCCGCGGCGGGGCGGCCGCTCCGGCGCGTGCGCCGCGCCAGGGCGATCAGCCGCTCCAGCGCGGTGCGCAGGCTGATGTGGCGGATCATCGTCAGCACGTCACGCTCGTAGGCGAGGGTGGTGATGGCCACGCCCCAGCCCTCGTTGACCTTGCCCACCACGTTGGCCGCCGGCACCCGCACGTTGTCGAGGAACACCTCGTTGAACTCCGCCTCGCCGGTGATCTGGCGCAGCGGCCGCACGGTGATCCCCGGAGTCTTCATGTCGATGAGGATGAACGTGATGCCCTTGTGCTTGGCGGCGGTGGGATCGGTGCGCACGAGGAAGAAGCCCATGTCCGCGACGTGGGCGAGGCTCGTCCAGACCTTCTGCCCGTTCAGCACGTACCAGTCGCCGTCGAGCACGGCGCGCGTCTGGAGATTCGCGAGGTCGCTGCCCGCGTTCGGCTCCGAGAAGCCCTGGCACCAGATCTCCTCGGCGGTGAGGATCTTGTCGAGGTGCCGGCCCTTCTGCGCGGCGGTCCCGTGCTTCATGAGCGTGGGCCCGAGCATCGAGAGCCCGCTCCGGTTCAGGGGCTGCGGCGCCTGCGCCCGCGCCATCTCCTCGTAGAGCATGACCTGCTCGACCAGCGACGCGCCTCGGCCACCGTACTCCGGGGGCCAGTCCATGCCGACGTAGCCGGCCTTGTGCAGGGTGCGCTGCCAGGCGCGCAGCCGCGCCACCGCCTCGGGCTCGCCACGCGAGGAGGCGAACCCGCGGCCGCGGAGCTCGTCCGGCACATTGCGCTCCAGCCAGACGCGAATCTCCTGACGGAAGGCCTGCTGGGCGTCGGTGAAGTCAAAATCCATGGGTTGACTAGACGACGCCGGGGTCGGGCTTGGTGACGACGCCGTTGATCCTCCAGCCGCTCGGCTCGCTCACCATCTCGTAGACCGCCTCGATGCTCAGGCCGTTGGCGCCACGGATCTTGAGCACGAGGTAGACGTTGCCGTTGGCCGCGCGCTCGCCCTCCGCCACCACCGCGAACACCGAGCGCGCGATCTCGGGATAGCCCCCGCGCACCATCTCCTCGAAGTGGACGCGATCGAAGCGCTGCTGGATCTCGAGGGACGCGAAGCCGTAGGCGGTGTCGAAGTCGTCGCGGCGGAAGGCTTCCAGCTGCCGCATGACCGGCTCGGCGGCCGCCTGGATCGCCACCTTCGAATCGGGCGGCCCGGGCGATTGCGCGAGCGCGACGCGCGGGGTCAGCGCGACCGTCAGCAATGCAAAGAACGCCGCCGTGCTTCGGAGCCTCATATGCGCGGACTATATAATGACGCCCTACCCCACTCAAGGAGGCCGCCGGCATGGCCGACGTTCCGCTGCGGAGCCGCAACTGGTTCGGAAAGAAGGACCTCGACGGCTTCGCCCACCGCTCGTGGGTGAAGGCCGAGGGCTTCAGCGAGGCCATGTTCGACGGGCGGCCGGTCGTCGGCATCGCGAACTCGTGGTCGGAGCTGACGAGCTGCAACGCGCATCTGCGGCAGGTGGCGGAGGCGGTCAAGCGCGGCGTGCTCTCCGCAGGCGGCTTCCCCTTGGAGTTCCCCACGATCTCCCTGGGCGAAGTCCTGATGAAGCCCACCACCATGCTCTTCCGCAATCTGATGGCGATGGACGTGGAGGAGTGCATCCGCGCCTATCCCCTCGACGGCGTCGTGCTCCTCTCTGGCTGCGACAAGACGACGCCGGCCATGCTCATGGGGGCCGCGTCCGCCGACGTGCCCGCCCTCGTCGTCACCGGCGGTCCGATGCTGCGCGGGATTCGAGGCCAAGAGGAGCTGGGGTCGGGGACGGACACGTGGCGACTCTGGGCCGAGCGACGCGCCGGCCGCCTCAGCGAGGAGGAATTCTGCGAGTACGAGGCGTGCATGTCGCGCTCGGCCGGACACTGCATGGTCATGGGGACCGCGTCCACCATGGCCGCGATGGCCGAGGCGCTCGGGATGGCGCTCCCGGGCAATGCCGCCATCCCCGCGGCGGACGCGCGGCGCCTGGCCCTCGCCGAGCTGGCGGGCCGCCGCATCATCGAGATGGCGCGCGAGGGGCTCAAGCCCTCGCGGATCCTCACCGCAGCGGCGTTCGACAATGCCGTGCGCGCCGACATGGCGATCGGCGGCTCGACCAACGCGATCATTCACCTGGTGGCGATCGCCGGGCGCGCCGGGGTGCCGCTGCCCCTGTCCCGCTTCGACGAGCTCTCGCGCACCACACCCCTGCTCGTCAACGTGAAGCCGTCGGGGAAGTACCTCATGGAGGACTTCTTCTACGCGGGCGGCCTGCCCGCGGTGCTGCGCGAGCTCCTGCCCCTGCTGCATCGCGAGGCGCTCACCGTCAACGGCAAGACGCTGGGCGAGAACGTCGCCGGCGCCGAGAACTGGAACCGCGACGTGATCCGGCCCCTCGAGATGCCCTTGGCCCCCGAGGGCGGCACCGTCATCCTCACAGGTAATCTCTGTCCGGACGGCGCGGTGCTGAAGCAGTCGGCGGCCTCCTCGCATCTCCTGACGCATCGCGGGCGCGCCGTCGTGTTCGAGGATCACGCCGATCTTCACGCGCGCATCGACGATCCGTCACTCCCGGTGGACGAGACCTCCGTGCTCGTGCTCAAGCGCGTCGGGCCCAAGGGCGCGCCCGGGATGCCGGAGTGGGGGGCCGCGCCGATTCCCGCGCGCCTACTGAAGGCGGGGGTGAAGGACATGGTGCGCATCTCGGACGCACGGATGAGCGGGACCTCGTACGGCACCGTCGTGCTGCACGTATCACCGGAAGCGGCGGTGGGCGGGCCGCTCGCCCTCGTCCAGGACGGTGACGAGATCGAGCTCGATGTCGTCAACCGCCGACTGACCCTGCGGGTTTCCGAGGAGCAGCTGGCCCGACGCCGCGCGGCGTGGACGCCGCGGCCCCCGCATTACGAGCGCGGCTACGGACGGCTTTTCCTCGACCATGTGCTGCAGGCCCACGAGGGCGTGGACTTCGATTTTCTGCGGGGAAAAACGCCGGTGCGCTTCGAGGACAGCGCCGGGCCGAGCCACGCGTAAACGCGTCGGCCGGGGGCCTCGTCTCACGGGCAGCGAAAGGAGGCCACCCGATGCGTCGATTCATCGCACTCGCTGCTGCCGTCGTCCTCGCCCTGCCGCTGGTTCTCGGACTTGGTAGCACGCCGGCTCGCGCCGAAGGCAATACCGTCGCCAATGTCGCCCTCGGCCTGGCGGCGTTCTCCCTGTTCCACGGGCTCTTCGCCCCCGTCGTCGTGGCGCCCGCGCCCGTCGTGGCGCCCGCGCCGCCGGTCGTCGTCCCCGCTCCCGTGATCGTTCGACCGGTACCGGTGTACCAGCCGGTCCCGGTGCATCGCGAAGTGCCCGTATATCATTGGGCGCCGGTGTACCGGCACGGCTCCGGCAAGGTGTCGCCCGTCTATCGCCACGGCCGCCCCGATCGCGGCCACGGCGCCCATCACCGCTAGCGCTCGCCCGCGGCGCGGGCCTACGGGGCGTGTCGCCTCAGGGGCCCCGCCGCCCCTGCTTCCACCGCTCGAGCTCGGGTCCCACCACCCGCTCCCGGCACTCCGGGCAGATGCCGTGGCTGAACGTCGCCGCCGACCGCTCGCCGATGTAGGACTCGATGGCCTCCCAGTAGTTCCGGTCGTTGCGGATCTTCTTGCAGTACGCGCAGATGGGCAGGAGGCCGTGGAGCTGCTTCACCTGGGCGAGCGCGTGCTCCACGTCGCGGCGCGCCGCCGCTTCCGCCTCGAACAGGCTCGCATTGCGCAGCGCGAGCGCGGCCTGTGCGACGAAGCTCTCGAGGAAGTCCTGGTTGACGGGCGTCATGTCGAAGGGTCGGCGGGAGTTGAACGTGAGCACGGCGAGCAGAGCGCCGTCGAGCATGACGGGCAGCCCGTAGAAGCTCGTGAGGCCGTGCCGCCGCCACCACTCGTGGGCGCGGAAGCGCGAGTCGGGGAACACGTCGGCCACCATGACGGGCTCGCGATGCGTGGCGATCCAGCCCACGATGCCCTCGTCGAAGCGCACCTCGCGCAAGGGGAAGTCGGCGGCGAGCTCGGGATCGGACGGCTCCGCGAACTGGAGGGTCCCGCGCTGGCGATCGGCGACCCAGAACAGCGCCAGGGGCGATTCCATGAGGCGCCCCGCCGCGCGGCTGATCTCGGCCAGCACGGTGGGCGTGTCGAGCGAGCCGGAAATGAGGCGGGTGAGCCGCGTCAGGGTCTGCTGCCGCGTCAGGCGCTCCTCAAGCGTCCGGTAGAGGCGCGCGTTCTCGATCGCGATGGCGGCGTGGCCGGCGAGGAGCTCCAGCAGCCGGACGTCCTCGGCGCTGAAGCGCCGCCGCTCGCGCACCGCGATGCCGAAGGCGCCGAGCGTGCGCTCGCCGAGCAGGAGCGGCACGCCCGCGAACGAGACCGTGCCCTCCGCCCGCACGCGGGCCAGGTTGCGCGTGCGGGAATCTTCACTCACGTCGTCGATCACGAGGGGCTGCCGCGTGGCCGCGATCGTCCCCATGAGGCCCTCACCCAGGGTCAGCCGTGTGATGCCCACCGTCTCGCTGGTGGCGCCGGCGTGCGCCCGGAGCCTGAGGGTTTGCCCGTCCTCATCGAGGAGCCAGAGCCGCGCGATCCCGTCGCCGAACAGGGCCACCGCGTGGCGTACGAAGCGCTGCAGCACCTGATCGAGCGCCAGGGTGGAGGTGAGGCTCTGCGTGAGGTCGGCAAGGGTGACGAGCTGATCGCCCCGCGCCCGCAGCGCGCTGGTGCGCTCGGCCACCTGCTCCTCGAGCCGGCCCACGAGATAGTTGTGGCGGCGGATCTGGAAATAGGTGAGGCCCACCGCCACACCGGCGAACCCGAAGTCGAAGAGGCGCCCGCCGGTGATCACCCGCGAGGCGTGCAGCACGTCGTTGATCGACACCACGCAGTAGAACGCGAAGGCGCCCAGGAAGAGGCGTTGCTCCCACTTCACGAGGTTCCGCGCGCGCCAGACCAGGACGATGCCGTACACGAACACGCTCAGGCTGTACGGCAGCATGAGGCGCTGGAGCGGGCCGGGCATGACGGCCAGGTACGTGCCCCAGACCCAGTCCCGGCGCAGATACGTCTGGGGCTCGATGATCGCCTGGGTGAACCAGACCAGCCCGACGAGCGCCGCGCCGAAAAGGCCGGTGACCCAGAGGGCGGGGCGGGGGGCGGGACGGTCCACGAATGCGTGGGCGAGGCCGATCACCACGGGGACGAGGAGGAACGCGCTGGTCCAGCACGCGCGGGCTCCCACCAAGGCCTGGGCCGTCGTCGTCGCCGCCGCCTGGACGAAGTGGCCGTTGATGTAGACGAAGGTGAGGGTGCACCACGCGGTGACCCAGAAGGATAGCCGGTCCGCGCGCCGTCCGACCCACAGGGCGAGGTGACCGATGGCGAGGCATGCGACGGCGCCCATCAGGACGAGCAACCCTTCGACGAACGGCGAGCCGGCGGGCAGCATGGCCCCTACGATGCCCCAGAATGGATGGAACGTGAAATTCTGGGCCGGCCGCTCCGTCGCGCCCCGGGCGCGCCCGGAAGCTAGGCGTCGAGCGCGCCGCGCAGGAAGCCGCGCGCCGCGGCCAGCCGTCGCCGCGCCTCGCGCGCGTCGACGCCCAGCCGCGCCATCACGATCGCGGGCTTGGCGCGGCCGCCCGCCGCCGCGAGCAGCCGCACCGCCGCGCGCGGGGGCACGCCGCCGAGCTCGCCGACCAGCCGCAGCGCCCGCGCGCGCAGCTTCGCCGAGCGAGGCTCGAGATCCACCATGCGGTTACCGTAGACCTTGCCGAGGCGCACGAACGTGGCGGTGGTGAGCGTGTTCAGGGCGAGCTTGGTCGCGGTGCCGGCCTTCAGGCGCGTCGAGCCCGCCAGCACCTCGGGGCCGACGGCGAGGGCCACGACCACCCGGGCCGCGCCCCTCGACACGGTGGGGTTGCAGGTGACGAGCACGGTGGCCGCACCGCGGCCGCGGGCGGCGGCCAGCGCGGCCCGCACGAACGGGGTCACGCCGCTGGCCGCCACCCCCACCACCACGTCGCCGCGGCGCGCGAGCCGCCGCACGGCCTGGACGCCCGCGCGCCCGTCGTCCTCCGCCCCCTCCGCGGCGCGGAACACGGAGGCGCGTCCGCCCGCCATCACCGCGCGCACCAGACGCGGCGGCGTGCCGAACGTGGGCGGGCACTCCGCGGCCTCCAGCACGCCGAGCCGCCCGCTCGTGCCCGCCCCGACGAAGAGCAGGCGCCCGCCGCGAGCGAGCGCGTCCACCACCACGTCGACGGCGCGCGCGAGGGACCCCGCCGCGCGCGCCACCGAGCGCACCGCTACACGATCGGCGCGATTCATGAGGCGCGCGATCCCGAGCGCATCGAGGCGGTCGAGGCGACGCGTCGCGGGATCGGACCGCTCGGTGGGCAGACGCGCGTAGCGAATCTTCGGCATGATGCGCGCGCCTATCCTACTACTATAGAAGCCAGTGACCACCGTCCTCGCCGGCCTCGAGGTGCTCGCGCGCCGTCTCCCCCGCCTCCTTCGTGGTCGCCGCGTCGGGCTCCTTTCCCATCAGCCCTCGGTGACCCGCGACCTGCGGCACGCGGTGGACGTGGTGCGCGCGCTGCCCGGCACGCGCCTGGCCGCGCTGTTCGCGCCCGAGCACGGTATCACCGGGGCCGCGCAGGATCAGATCGGCATCGGCGTCGAGCGGCATCGCGCCACTGGGCTGCCAATCTGGAGCCTCTACGGCAAGCGGCTCGCGCCCACCGCGATGTCTCTCCGTGGCCTCGACGCGCTCGTCGTGGACCTGCAGGACGTGGGCTCCCGCTACTACACCTACGTGTGGACCACCGCGCTCGCCATGCGCGAGTGCGCGCGCGCAGGGGTGCCGGTGGTGGTGCTCGACCGCCCCAACCCGCTCGGGGGCGACCGGCTCGAGGGCAACGTGGCCGATCCAGGGTTCGCGTCGTTCGTCGGGCTCTATCCCCTGCCCATTCGCCACGGTATGACCATCGCGGAGCTGGCGTCCTACCTCAACGAGACGCACGCGCTCGGCTGCGATCTCACGGTGGTGCCGATGCAGGGCTGGCGGCGGCGCATGCGCTGGGAGGACACGGGACTGCCGTGGGTCGCGCCGTCGCCCAACATGCCCACGCTCGACACCGCGTGGGTGTATCCCGGCGGCTGCCTGATCGAGGGCACGAATCTCTCCGAAGGGCGCGGCACCTCCCGGCCCTTCGAGTGGGTGGGCGCGCCCTATCTGGACGGCGAGCGGCTCGCCGCCGCGCTCGAGCGCCGGCGTCTGCCCGGCGTGCGCTTCCGCGCCACCGGCTTCGAGCCCGCCTTCCACAAGTGGCGCGGGCGCCGCTGTGGCGGCGTGCAGGTGCATGTGACGGACCGCGAGCGCTTTCGCCCGTTCGTGACCTACCTCGCGCTGATCGCGGAAGCGCGGCGGCAGGGCGGCCGCCGCTTCGGATGGCGCCGCCCGCCGTACGAGTTCGAGTGGACGCGCCTGGCCATGGATCTGCTCTGTGGCACCGACGGGATCCGCCGGATCATCGAGCGCGGCGGGTCCCTCCGCGCGCTCGAAGCGAGCTGGACGCCCGCCCTCGCGCGCTTCGCCCGCGCGCGGCGGCCCTATCTGCTGTACTCGTGAGCGCGGCGAGCTAGGATATCGGCCGTGACGCCGCTGGCCCTCCTCATGGTGCTGGGCTTCCTGGTCACGGTCGACGTCCGCATCCTGGCGCCCCTGCTTCCTTCCATCTCGGCGTCGCTCGCTGCCACCCCCGGCGCAGCGGGGCTCGCCATGACGAGCTACGCGCTCGCGTACGGCACGGGCCAGCTCGTGTACGGCCCGCTCTCCGATCGTTACGGGCGCGTCGCGGTGGTGCGCGTCGCGAGCCTTGGATGGAGCGTCTTCACCGCGCTGTCCGCCTTGAGTCAGACCACGCCGCAGTTCGTCGCCACGCGCCTGCTCACCGGGGCGTGCGCGGGCGCCGTGGTTCCGCTCACCCTGGTCTACATCGGCGACACCTACGCCTACGCCGAGCGCCAGGTGGCCATCGGCCGCTTCTCGGTGGTCACCTCCGCGGGCCTCGCCTTCTCCGCCGGCATCGGCGGCATCGTGGCGTACTACGTCTCGTGGCGGCTCATGCTCCTGGCCTACGCCGCGCTCGGCCTCGTCCCGGCGCTCCTGATGTTCGCGGTGCCGCCCGCGCGGCCCGCGCTGTCCCCGGACGCTCATGGGACCGACACGCGCTACAGCGACTTCCTCGCCGATCCGCGCGCGCGGCTCGTCTATCTCGCGATCTTCCTGGAGGGCGCGCTGCTCTGGGGGGGCGTCACCTACCTCGGCGCCTTCGCGACGCATCGGCTCGGGGCGAGCCAGCTCGCGGTCGGTCTGCTCATTGCCTGCTTCGGCGTGGGGACCATGGTGGGCGGCGCGCTCATGTCGCCGATTCGCCGGGCGATGAGCGAGGCCGCCCTGGCCGGGGTCGGCGGCCTTCTGATGGCGCTGGCGGTCCTGGCGCTCATCCCCGAGTCGGGCTGGCCGGTGTTCGCGGCGAGCATGCTCGGGCTGGGCGTGGGCTTCGTGGGGCTCCACACGACGCTCCAGCTCCGGGCCACCGAGATCTCGCCCGCCGCCCGGGGCAAGGCCTTCTCGCTGTTCGCCTTCTTCCTCTTTGCCGGGGTGTCGGCGGGCACTGCCGGGCTCGGACGATTGGTGGACCGGGGAGGCGATCGTGCCATGCTGGCGATCGTGGGCACGGGACTCGGCGTGATCGGGCTCGGCACGGCGGCGGTGGGGCGGAGGCGCGCGTGACCCTGGAAGATCTCATCGGACGCATGCTCGTGTTCGGGCTCGTGGGGCCCGACCTGACCGACACGGACGTGCGGCTGTTCCGCGACACGCGCGCCGGCGGCATCATGCTCTACCGCCGCAACTTCGAGACGCCCGAGCGGCTCCGCGCGTTGCTCGAGGGACTCGAGGGCGCGGTGGGCCGCCGGCTTCTCGTGACCACGGACCACGAGGGCGGACGCATCATCATGCTGAACCGCGGCGTGACCATCTTTCCCGACGGGCTCGCCGCCGGCACTGCGGGCGAGACCGCGTACGTCGAGCGGCAGGGGCGCATCGAGGGCCGCGAGATGCGGCGCCTCGGCGTCGAGGTGAACTTCGCGCCCGTGCTGGACGTGCTCACCGACCGCTACAGCCCCAACATCGGCATCCGCTCCTACGGCAAGGACCCCGCGCTGGTCTCGCGCCTCGGCGCCGCGCGCATCCGCGGCATGCAAGCGGAGGGGCTGTCCGCGTGCGCCAAGCACTTCCCTGGCAAGGGCCACGCCCCGGTGGACGCGCACCTGGGCCTGCCGGTGATCGACTCGGACTGGGCGGACATGCACGCGCGCCACCTCCCGCCTTTCCTGGGTGCGATGTCGGCGGACGTGGACTGCATCATGACGTCGCACCCACTCTATCCACGGCTCGATCCCGCGCCGCGGATGCCCGCCACGTTCTCCCGGCTCATCGTGCACGACTACCTCCGCGGAGAGGTCGGCTATCGCGGGGTGGTGATCTCGGACGATCTCGAGATGGGCGCCATCGGCGAGCTCTGCCCCATCGGCGAGGCCACGGCGCGGGCGGCCCAGGCCGGGCACGACCTCCTCCTCGTCTGCCACACCGAGCCCAAGCAGCGCGGGGCGCACACCGCGCTCCTCGAGGCCGCGAAGAGCGGCGCCCTCCCGCGCCGCCAGCTCGAGCAGTCGGTGGCGCGGCTGGACGCACTCGTCGCCAAGCGGCCGCGGCGCGTCGCCGAGGGCGAGCCCGCGGCCGAGCGCGACGGCGAGCCGCTCGCCCGGGCCATGGCCGCGCGCGCGGTGACGCGCGTCACCCCGATGCCCGAGGGCCTGCGCCGGCGCTTCAACGGCCGCGTCCTCGCCGTGTTCCCGCGGCTGTCCTCGCTGGCGGACCGCATCACGGTGGAGCCGGCGATGCAGCGCGAGGCGGAGTACGTGACGGGCGCGCTCGCGCCCCACGGCGTCGCGCCCGAGATGGCGGTGGTGGGCGTGGAGCCGACGGAGGGGGAGATCGAGGCGGCGGGGGCGGCCGCCCGCGGCGCCGACGTCACGCTGCTCTTCCTCTACGATGCGCACCTCTACACGTCGAACCGCGCCTTGCTGGAGACGCTCCAGCGCGAGGCGCCCGCCCTCGCGGTGGTGCTGATGCGCGATCCCTACGACGCGGCCCTGCTCGCGCCCGGCGTCCTCGGCCTCACCGCCTACGGCTGGCGGCGGTGCCAGCTCGAGGCCGTGCTCGCCCATCTGCTGGTATAGCTTGGCGAGCCGCAGCCGAAGGCGAGGCGAGCGGATACGACAATGCGTCCCGCGCGGAGCGCGGGCGGCGAGCCGCA
>AR_comb_assmDRAFT_10172659_pt1 | contig 22473 bp, 15 predicted proteins | sample ArasoioldDNA_FD_10543 | JGI IMG/M metagenome (IMG submission 10543) | reverse complement strand
CGATTCGTAATCGGCAGGTCAGCGGTTCAAGTCCGCTCGTCGGCTCCATCCTTTCAACCACTTACGCATCTCCTCTCTGCACCGAATATTCACTGTGACTTGACTTGTGAGGTAGGCCTCTCGGGGAAATTTCATCACGCAATATCGGGTACAAAATGTCGGAAGGGTAATCAAAGTGGTAAGGCAATCCCGAATAAGGGATAATTCACAACCACGAGTAGCTCTTCGGGACCATGGCGATATGGATCTGCAACTCAACACATCGGCCGATGGCACAAGCACGGACATTGAGGGCCGAAAGCGTGCGGATGAGGCGGTGCGAGCTACCGAGCGGAGCCTCGCAGCCATTATCAACGCGATCCCCACGACAGCGTGGAGCACTCGTCCCGATGGCTATTGCGACTTCCTGAATCAGGTGTGGCTTGATTACGCAGGTATGACCGCGGAACAAGCGCAGGGCTGGGGATGGTCAGAAGCGATTCATCCTGACGATCGCAAGAAACTTGTCGAGGAATGGCAATCGTGCCTGGCATCGGGCACTCCGGTCGACACTGAGGCTCGGATTCGCCGATTCGACGCCTCCTATCGATGGTTCTTGATTCGCGGCAATCCACTCAGGGATGAATCGGGCAACATTCTCAAATGGTACGGAACCTGTATAGACATCGAGGATCGGAAGAGGGCGGAGCAAGATCTGCGCACGATCACGGATGCGATTCGGCAATCCATCGTGGTCCTAGCGCCCGATGGCTCAACGCTCTACGCAAACCAAGTGGCGCTGGATCGGACTGGGCTCACTCTTGGGCAGGCGAACGACCATGGATTCTTTACGCGAGTCTTCCACCCCGATGAGGCCGACCATCTGCTGGCCGAGCGACAGCAGGGACTGTCCCATGGAGTGCCCTTCGAGCTGGAAAGTCGCGTCCGACATAGAAGTGGGGAGTATCGCTGGCAGCTTCTTCAGTACAACCCGCTGAAAGACGAATCCGAGAAGATCATCCGCTGGTACGTTACGGCAACAGACATCGACGATAGAAAACGGGCGGAGGCGCGGGTCGAGCAAGCCTATCTTCGTCTGGCCGAAGCTCAACGGCTCAGCAAAACTGGCAGTTTCATTACGGACTTGTTGGCCGACAATCACGACTGGTCCGAGGAGACCTTTCGTATCTTTGAGTTCGATCCCTCGACCAAGGTCACAGTTCGGATGATTCGGGATCTCGTTCACCCGGAGGATCTGCCGACGTTCGACGCTGTGATTGCGCGCGGAATGGGCGGAACGGATGTCGATTTTGTATTTCGGATTGTGCTTCCTCGGGGTTCTGCGAAGCACATACGCGGCATGGCCCGTGTGATGGCGCAAGTCGGGGGACATCCGTTGTTCATCGGCGCCCTTCAAGACGTGACGGAGAGTAAGGTCGCCGAAGAGGCGCTGGACAAGGCCCGCTCTGAGCTAGCGCACGTGGCGCGTATCACAACGCTGAATGCGTTGACCGCCTCAATCGCACACGAGATCAATCAGCCGCTTTCCGGAATTATCACCAACGCCAGTACGTGTCTTCGGATGTTGAATGCCGAACCACCAAACATTGACGGTGCGCGCGAAACTGTGCGGCGGACCCTTCGCGACGGCAACCGAGCCTCGGATGTGATCACGCGGTTGCGTACACTCTTTAGTAAGAAGGAATTCACACTCGAGCCGTTAGATCTGAATGAGGCGATCCGAGAGGTAATCGCACTGTCACTGAGTGATCTTCAGAGAAATCGAGTAGTTCTGCGTTCCGAACTCTCCGAGGACCTCCCCTCCGTCATTGGGGACCGTATTCAACTGCAGCAAGTTACCCTCAACCTGCTCCGCAATGCTTCTGATGCAATGGTTACTGTTGACGATCGCCCCCGGCAACTGCTGATCAGAACCCAGCGAGAAGGAGACGATCGGGTACGTCTGAGCGTGGAAGATGCCGGTATCGGTGTCGGTTCCCAGGATCTCGAGAAGCTGTTCGAAGCGTTCTACACGACCAAGAACGGCGGGATGGGTATCGGGCTGTCGGTCAGTCGCTCGATCATTGAGAGACATCATGGCCGACTCTGGGCCGAGCCAAACGACGGCCCAGGTGTGACTTTCTCATTTTCTATACCTTGCTCTATACCTTGGGGGTTGGAGGGCTCCCCGGAACACGGCGCTGCGGTGAAGAGTGCGTGACGGGCGCACCGGGGTGAGGAGTGTACGAATTCGATCCGATCCATCGACTGATCACCGCGGCCCGTATCTATTTCGATTTCACGACTTTACTTAAACAGATTTCAGCTCACCAGCCTCAAGTGCTAAAGACTCCTGATATCGTGGTTCGCCTCACGCACTTATTCAAAGGCTCCAACCGCAGAGTAGTGCGGCGCCCCTTCTAGTCTCAACAGAACCAATACCAAGGTCCAATGGACGCCGCTTGCGGGCCGGCGCATTGTTTTGTTGTGCACGCCGGAAGGTAAAAAGCCCGATGGAACGCCCACTCTTGTCTGTAGTTGATGATGATGAGTCGGTTCGCGAGTCGTTACCCGACTTGCTCCGGGAGTTCGGTTTCGCGGCTCAAGCTTTCTCGTCTGCGCAAGAGTTTCTGTCGTCTGGTCACGTGGATGAAACCAAGAGTCTGATCCTCGATGTCGCAATGCCGGGAATGAGCGGACTTGATCTGCAGCGGGAATTGAAACGCCGCGGAAAAGATATTCCTATCGTCTTCATCACCGGTCAGAAGGAGGAAGACATCCGAAAACAGGCGTTCAGCCAGGGAGCCGTGAAGTTCCTGTACAAACCATTTAGCGATACCGATTTGCTTGATGCCGTTAAGGCCGCAATTCAAAATCGAGATTCGGCGGAATAAGAACACAAGCGCGATGCCCAATGAACGCTGCGACGCTGCTGTGGAAAAGTATCGGCGTTTGCTACGTACTTCACTGTATTGCTACTTCTTCGTTCGTCTGAAACTTTGCAATGAGCCTAGCCGGCAATCTTGGTTGTGAAGTAAGGTCATCACGCATGGAGACTGCCCAACCCATCGTGTTCGTTGTCGATGACGATGTCTCGGTGCGTGAGTCGCTGGAACTCCTGATCGATAACGAAGGCTGGCAGCCGAAGACATTCTCATCAGCACAAGAATTCCTCGATGCTCCCCGCGCTGTTGTGCCGAACTGTCTATTGCTTGATATTTCTCTTCCGGGCCTCAATGGTCTAGAGCTGCAGAAACGTGTCGCAGTCGAGCGGACCGATATGCCGATCATCTTCATCACCGGGCATGGTGATGTTTCGAAGACCGTGCAGGCGATGAAGGCCGGCGCCGTCGAATTCCTGACGAAACCATTCCATGACGACATATTGCTAGCGGCGATCCAACAAGCTTTGGAACAAAGCCGGGTTGCTCTCGCTCAAGAGTCGGAGATGCGGGAGTTCAGGAATCGTTATGCATCACTCACACCTCGCGAACGTGAGGTTATGGCGTTGGTGGTCTCCGGACTCCTGAATAAGCAGGTCGCTGGTGAGCTTGGCATCAGCGAGATCACGGTAAAGGCGCACCGGGGCCAGGTGATGCAGAAGATGAAGGCCAACTCCGTCGCAAACCTGGTGAAAATGGCAGGGACACTCCACGACAGCGGGGGAACATTGCGGGCACGCGCTCTGCCTCAGCGGGCCCTTGCACATCGCAATGGCCCGGATTAATACATTCGTTCCCGATGAATGGAGAATGAATTATGAGCGCTGCGCCAGATCCGGATGTTGATTGCTGACGTGCGTCCTAAGCAAGAAAAACCAGCACTGGAACAGCCGCCCTTGCTGGGCACAAATAAATCAGCGTTCTCACGCGCTCAATTGACAGGAATTCGCCCTCCAAAAGCCCTCCTTCAAGTCTGGTAAGACTACCAGTCCATCTAAACAGCGGCGACGACTAAGCTCTTCTCCATCAGCATGCGGACGAACAGATCTGGTAGAGAACCCGATCTGCAACTTCTAGCGATCGTTTGGGAGCGTGGGGCTCCTTCTTGCGGCTGAGCATAATGGCTCTGGTTGGAGGGAAACAGGTATGTCGAGCAGGCGACACATTACGGTTGACGGTAACGAGGCAGCCGCCTCAGTGGCCTATCGGCTCAGCGAGGCGATCGCAATCTTTCCGATCACCCCGAGTTCTCCCATGGCCGAGGTATGCGACGAGTGGGCCAATAAAGGAAAAACAAATCTTTGGGGCGTGATTCCCGAGATGGCCGAGATGCAATCCGAGGGCGGCGCCGCAGGCGCTGTGCACGGGGCGCTTCAGGCAGGTGCGTTGGCAACGACATTTACTGCATCGCAGGGCCTGCTCCTGATGATTCCGAACATGTACAAGATTGCCGGTGAACTCAGCCCGTTCACCATGCATGTGACAGCACGCACGTTGGCTACGCACGCGCTTTCAATATTTGGCGACCACTCCGACGTGATGGCCTGCCGACAGACCGGATTCGCTCTTCTCTGTTCGAATTCAGTGCAAGAGGTTCACGATCTGGCTGCCATTGCTCATGCTGCCACTCTGGAGTCGCGGGTCCCCTTCCTGCATTATTTCGATGGCTTTCGTACTTCCCATGAACTGGCAAAGATCGAAGAACTGAACGATGACGATCTTCGAAGCTTGGTCTCGGAGGAGGCAGTCAACGCTCATCGCCAACGTGGCCTGACACCAGATCGGCCCGTGCTACGTGGAACGGCCCAGAACCCGGACGTGTTCTTCCAGGCGCGCGAGGCTGCCAACCCCTTCTACGAAGCCTGTCCTGGAATTGTCGAACGGGCGATGGCTGCCTTCGCCGAACGGACCGGACGACGCTATGGACTTTTTGAATACTTCGGTGCGCCTGACGCCGAGCGCGTAATCGTGATCATGGGCTCTGGTGCAGAGACCGTGCAGGAAACAGTGGAACATCTCGGGCGCGGTGAGAAAGTGGGAGTACTAAAAGTACGTCTCTATCGACCTTTCTCGCTCCCATCATTTCTGGCAGCACTTCCGCGCACTACTCGAAGCATTGCGGTGTTAGACAGGACCAAGGAGCCGGGTTCTCTGGGGGATCCGTTGTATCTGGATGTCATGACGGCCCTCGGAGAGGCCACCGCCACGGGGGACTCTCCTTTCGCGACGCAGCCTCGTGTGATCGCTGGGCGCTACGGGCTCTCCTCGAAAGAATTCACTCCTGCAATGGTCAAAGCGATCTTTGACGAACTTGGCAAGAGCGCTCCTCGCCGTCACTTCACCATCGGAATCGTGGATGATGTGACTCATACGTCCCTTCCCTGGGATCCGTCTTTTCGCACGGAGGGAGCGGAAGTATCGAGTGCATTGTTCTATGGACTTGGAGCAGATGGCACCGTTGGAGCCAACAAGAACTCGATAAAGATCATCGGGCAGGAAACGAGCCAATACGTTCAGGGGTATTTCGTTTATGACTCAAAGAAATCGGGAGCCATCACCATCTCCCATCTACGGTTCAGTCCGAAACCGATCCGTTCCGCGTACCTTATAGACCGCGCAAGCTTCGTCGCGTGTCATCAATTTGAGTTCGTAGACAAGATCGACGTACTCGAGGCTGCCGCACCTGGCTCGGTATTTCTTCTGAATGCGCCCGGATCCGCAGACACCGTTTGGGACAGCCTTCCGCGAGAACTACAACAACAAATGGTGGAGAAGAAGATCCGTTTCTTCGCCATCGATGCCTATGCTCTGGCCAAGCAGGCCGGAATGGGCGGGCGCATAAATACCATCATGCAGACCTGCTACTTCGCTATCTCCAACATCCTGCCCCGCGAAGAAGCGATCGCGCACATCAAGAAGGCCATCGAGAAGTCCTATGGCAAGCGTGGGCCAGATGTAGTGCGGCGGAACTGCGAACTGGTGGACCAGGCCGTTGCTCATCTTCATGAAATTCCGGTGCCTGAAGCGCCGACCGCCACCAGATTCCGACCGCCGCTGGTGGCCAAGGAAGCACCCGATTTCATGCAAAAAGTCACGGCCGTGATGATGGCCGGCAAAGGGGATCTGTTACCGGTCAGCGCCTTTTCAGTCGATGGCACATGGCAGGTCGGAACCGCGAAGTGGGAGAAACGCAATCTGGCCCTTGAAATCCCCGTCTGGGACCCGAAGATCTGTATCCAGTGCAATCAGTGCGCGCTCGTGTGTCCTCACGCTGCAATCCGCGCAAAGGTTTACGACACGGAAGCGCTCTCCGGTCCGCCGTCGACCTTCAAGTCCACGGAGTACAGGGGCAATGAGTACAAGGGCAAGGCGTTCACCATCCAGGTAGCGCCGGAGGACTGCACGGGTTGCAACCTGTGCGTCAACGTCTGTCCCGCCAAAGATCGCACCAACCCAAAACACAAAGCGATCGACATGCGTCCCCAGGCTCCATTGCGCGAGGCCGAGCGCGAGAACTATCAGTTCTTCCTGGACTTGCCTGAGATGAAGCGTACTGAGATTGTGAAACTCGACCATAAAGGCTCACAGTTTCTGGAGCCGCTCTTTGAGTACTCGGGGGCCTGTGCCGGATGCGGCGAGACACCTTACCTCAAGTTGCTCACGCAATTGTTCGGGGATCGCCTGTTGATTGCCAACGCCACCGGCTGCTCCTCGATTTACGGCGGCAACCTCCCGACCACACCCTACACGACGAACCGCGACGGGCGAGGACCAGCGTGGTCGAATTCTTTGTTTGAAGACAACGCTGAATTTGGTTTTGGCTTTCGACTCGCCCTCGATGCGCACATCGCCGCTGTTCGCACTCTCGTGAAACAACTGGCGAACCAGGTTGGAGACGACCTGGCCAAAGACCTTCTGGATGCCGATCAGTCCAGTGAAGCCGGGATCACGGCTCAACGAGAGCGCGTCGCTGTCTTGCAGAGCAAGTTGGCAGGTCTGAAGTCTGCCGAGGCGACACGCCTGCAGACTCTCGCAGATTATCTCGTGAAGAAGAGCGTTTGGTTAGTCGGCGGCGATGGCTGGGCCTATGACATCGGATACGGTGGGCTCGATCATGTGCTGGCGGGTCGCCGCGACGTCAACGTTCTGGTTCTCGATACCGAGGTCTATTCCAACACTGGAGGCCAGCAGTCGAAAGCGACTCCCCTTGGCGCCTCGGCCAAGTTCGCCGCGGGGGGCAAGCCGGTAGGAAAGAAGGATCTTGGCCTCCTCGCGAACATGTACGGCCACGTGTATGTGGCGCGGGTCGCTTTCGGCGCAAAAATGTTGCAGACCACCCAGGCTTTCCTCGAGGCAGAGGCCTATCCCGGACCGTCACTGATCATCGCGTACAGCCACTGTATTGCTCATGGCTACGATATGGCTCAGGGAGCGGCGCAGCAAAAGTTGGCCGTTGATTCCGGAGTTTGGCCGTTGTACCGCTTCGACCCGCAGCGCGGGGCTAAGGGAGAGCCGCCACTTCATCTCGACTATGGCCCACCCAAAGCCAAAGTGGCCGACTACATGCGTAATGAATCGCGTTTTCGCATGATTGAGCGCGCTGACCCTGCTCGCTTCAAGCATTTTCTTGAAGAAGCTCAGGCTGCGGCACAACGCCGCTATTCGGTCTATCAGCAACTCGCAGGAATCACTGTACCCGTGATCGAGCCCGAGGGCGACAACTCCTCGGGCAAGCAAGAGTAGGGGGACAACATGGACCTCAAAACTACTTACCTGGGAATCCGGTTGCCGCACCCGCTGGTGGTAGGCTCAGGACCGCTCGGGGATGATCTCGATGTAGTCAAGAAGCTGGAGGACGCGGGCGCCGCAGCCATCGTGCTGCGGTCCCTTTACGAGGAAGAAATCACAGGAGAGCAGATCAATACCTTCCTCCACACGGAGAGCTACGGAGATAGTTCGGCCGAGGCCGGCAGCTACTTCCCGGACCCGGAGTCAGCGCTCGGTCCCGATGAATATCTGGAGCATTTGCGACGCGTCAAGAGCACGGTCAAAATCCCGGTCTTCGCTTCGCTGAATGGAAGCACTCTTGGGAGTTGGGTTTCGTATGCTCATCTTCTCGAGCAGGCCGGCGCTGACGCGCTCGAGCTGAATATCCACCACCCGGCCAGTGATCCGACGATGAGCGCCGCAGAGGTCGAGCGCCTCGCAGTTGATGTTGTGCGCGAAGTGAAACGAGGACTTCGCATTCCAGTGGCCGTCAAGTTATCGCCGATGCTGACCGCATTTGCACACTTCGCGATGCAACTTGACAATGCTGGAGTTGATGGATTCGTGCTCTTCACCCGTTTTCATGATGTCGATATCGACGTCTATGAACTGGAGGTGATCCGGGTAATGAAGTTGTCCGAGTCCTCCGAACTCCAGCTGCGACTGCGCGGAACGGCGGCTTTGGCCGGGCGCGTCAAAGCTTCGCTTGCTATTACGGGGGGAGTTCATACAGCCCTGGACGTTGTTAAGGGAACAATGGCCGGGGCCCATATTACCCAGATGGTATCGGCACTGCTCCGCAACGGACCCGGTTATCTGCGGGATGTCAGAACCGATCTTGAAAAGTGGTTGGAGAAGAACGAATGGAATTCTCTTGGCGAGATGCGCGGCAATATGAGCCTGGAGCGCATCCCGGACCCGGGAAGGTATGAGCGTCAGAACCTGCGGATGATGCTTCGATCACAAGTGCCTGGCTAAGGTGTACCAGGACTGACGAAGCATCTGGTATTCGTAAAGCCAACCTTCATCATCTTTTCGTTTCATTCGGCTGTCGCATCGCTATAATGCGCTGAAGGAATAAACGGGAAGCACCGGTTTCTATGCCGAATCCGTCGGTGCAATCCCTCCAGGGCCCACATGATCGGCAAATCCCTTCGCTCCTATCGCATCGAGGCCAAGTTGGGGGCCGGTGGTATGGGTGTGGTCTACAAGGCTGTCGACTCACGCCTTGGGCGTACGGCGGCCATCAAGATTCTTTCCAGTGGTGTCCTCAACACCGAGCGCGAACGGCGTTTCGTCCAGGAAGCTAAGGCAGCATCGTCGCTGAACCATCCCAACATCGTAACGATTTATGACGTCGATACCCAGGAGATCGATGGCAAGCCGGTGCAGTACATCGCGATGGAGTATGTGCCGGGCGAGACGCTCGATCACCTGATCGGCAAGAAGGGTCTGCGGATTCGCGATGTTCTCAAGTACTCCATCCAGATCGCTGATGCGCTGGCCGCCGCACACAGCGCGGGAATCGTACATCGTGATCTGAAGCCCTCGAATGTAATCGTCACCGAGCAGGGCGTGGTCAAGATTCTCGATTTCGGCCTGGCTAAGTTGAGTGAACAGGGCGAAGCCGATGCATACGCAGAGACGATGCACGGAGAAGGATCGCCTCTTACCGAAGAAGGCACGATTCTTGGGACCGTCGCCTACATGTCTCCTGAGCAGGCGGATGGCAAGCCGGTAGACCGTCGTTCCGACATTTTCTCTTTCGGATCCGTTCTGTACGAAATGGCGACGGGACAGCGGGCCTTCATCGGTGGCTCGAAGCTGTCGTCGCTTTCGGCCGTGCTCTATAAGGATCCGCAGCCTGCATCGCAGGCAGTTGCAGAGATTCCGCCCGAGCTGGATCGCATCATCGCCCGCTGTCTGAAGAAGGATCCCGAGCGCCGTTGGCAGTCGATGGCCGATGTGAAGGTCGCGCTCGAGGAATTGCGCGACGAGTTGGATTCCAGCCACTTTGCGCATGCCGTGCCGACTGCGGCCATTCGGAGGCCATCCCACATGAGACTCTGGGCCGGCTTGGGCGTGTTGGCCGGGGTGCTGCTGGGTGTTGCGCTGCACATCACCTACCAGCAGCGATATCACCCGGCGCCAGAGCCGCCCTCGTTCCAGAGGCTGACGTTTCGACGCGGGGACGTGACTTCAGCGAAGTTCGCTCCTGGCGAAACCGTGGTCTACAGCGCGGAATGGGACGGGGCGCCATCAACTTTGTTTTCGGCGCAGCCCGGCAATCGCGAATCGCGCCCCCTGCCACTTCCCAGCGGAAGAGTCCTCGCAATCTCTCCGCGTGGCGAGATGGCAATCCTGCAGGGCAACGAGGACGTAGGCACACTCGCCCGCGTCCAGTTCGGAGGAGGATCACCGCGCCCAGTGCTGGAAGGCGTGAGCGGCGCGGACTGGGGGCCTGACGGAGACTCGCTCGCCGTGGTGCGCGCCATCGCTGGAAAGTTTCGGCTGGAGTATCCCATCGGTACGGTGCTGTACGAGGCGGAGAAGCGGCCTCCGCAGAATCCGCGCGTGTCGGCCGACGGAAAACTCGTCGCGTTTTTCGACTTCGATGTGGAAGTGGGTGACTATGCGCTTTGTATTGTCGGGCCGAATCATCCACGGCAAGTGTTGTCACGCGGATGGCGCGCGATCGGAGCTCTGAACTGGACGCCGGACAATCGCGAGATCTGGTTCTCAGGAGGAGTTCCGGGTGGTGATCCCGCGCTCTATGCTGTAAACCTTTCGGGTGTTCAACGGCTGGTAACTCAGACGGGCGGGGTAATCGTGATGCAGGATGTGGCGCGCGATGGCCGTGTCTTGCTGAGCACTGTGAATTCGCGGTTGGGAATTCTGTATCAGCCACCGAACGGCGCGCCGCAGCGCGATCTGGCATGGCTCGACTCATCGCTCATCTACGAGCTCTCGAACGATGCGCAATCGCTCGTTTTCGTCGAGCTCTCCAACGGCCAGGGACGCAACTCTGCTATCTATCTCCGGAAGACCGACGGTTCTCCCGCGATTCAGCTTGGGTATGGAAACCGGCCATCACTTTCGCCAGACGGTAAGTGGGTGGCGTGCATTCATCATGAACTCGATCGGTCTTCGCTGATGCTGCTTCCCACAGGGCCTGGCGAATCGCAGTTTCCGAAGATCGAAGGCATGCACTTTGACGGTTTGGAGTGGTTTCCCGATAACAAGAGAATTCTCTTCACAGGCAACGAGACAGGTCACGCGATCCGAACATGGATATACGATCTGGGGACGAACAAGGCAGCGCCAGTGACTCCCGAAGGCACACGCGGGATGCGGGTTTCGCCCGACGGAAAGTGGTTCATCACGGTGGATCCGCACAAGCTGCTCATGACGCCGGTGGATGGCGGAAGTTCGAAGACTGTGATTGATCTGCAACCGGGTGAGAGTGTCGTGCGCTGGAGCGGCGATGGACGTTATCTGTTCCTGCAGCAGCGCGATGCAGGCAGCATCAAGATCAGCCGATTGGAGATCGCGTCAAACCGTAAAGAGCCGTGGCTCGTCGTGAAAGCGCCGGAACCAGGAGCAACGTTCTTCGGTCCGCTAGCGCTATCGGCCGATGGAAAGGCGTGTGCGACTACGTTTCAACGCGATCTGGCCAACTTGTTTCTGGTGCGCGGGCTGAAGTGACCAAGATTGAACGCCTTCAGAGTCGGAATCACATCTACATTGTTGCCATCGGCTGGGCGTTGGCATTAGTGCTTGCAGCCTTATTCTTGCCTCTGCCGGACCTTGGCGTTCGTCCGGCCTTTCCCATCATCAAAGTCGTTTTCGCCCTACTCGTCGTTTGGATGATCTACACCCTCGTCGCAGTTCCCTTGTACTTCTATCGCGCGTGGAGCCGGCTAAGAACTGTGCCGAACAAAGCCGCGTACGCCATGTGGCTTTCATTCGAGACGCTTTGCGCAGTACTACTCGCTGGCGGACTCGTTTATTCGGTTCTGCGTAGTTGAATGCTGGATGGGGAAACCGCCGGAAATGGCAATGCCCTCCTGCTGAGAACGCGGGAAGCACTGGGCAACCTGCCCTTACCTCTGCCGCTTCGGTTTCAGATTCAGCGTCCGGATCAACCGAAATAAGTGGTTGGCATGCACTCCTAGAATCTTCGCGGCTTCGGTGTAGTTTCCATCCGCCTGCTCAATAGCGCGCTCGATCAGAATTTTCTTCGCTTCGCGGATGCCTTCGGCCAATGCGCTCACGGGTTCACCGGCTGCGCCGGTTTCTTCGAGAATGGCCTCCGGCAGGTCCTCGGCGAGAATCAGTTCTGTCGAGCCGAGGACCACGGCGCGCTCGATGGCGTTTTCCAGTTCTCGGACGTTGCCCGGCCAGTCGTAGCGCATGATGCAGGCACGCGCGTCGGGCGAGATACCGGCAACTTTGCGTTTTACCTTCTCGCCGTGCTGCGCCGCGAAAAATGCAGCCAGCAGGGGAATGTCATCGCGGCGCTCGCGCAACGGCGGCATCTGGAGCGAGACGACATTCAGACGATAGTAGAGATCCGAGCGGAAGGTTCCAGTGCGCGAGGCTTCCTTCAGGTCGCGATTCGTTGCTGCAACCAGGCGCACGTCGAGCTTGATAGGGCGTGTCCCACCGACGCGTTCGAATTCGCGCTCCTGCAATACGCGCAGAAGTTTTGCCTGCATCGGCAGGGCGAGTTCGCCGATTTCGTCAAGGAAAACGGTTCCGCCTTCTGCGACTTCCAGCTTGCCTTTCTTCTGGGCGACTGCGCCCGTAAACGATCCGCGCTCGTGTCCGAAGAGCTCGCTTTCAAGAAGAGTCTCGGTGATGGCGGCGCAGTTGATGGCGACGAAGGGCTTGTCCTTGCGCGTACTATTCTGATGAACCGCGCGCGCAACTAATTCTTTTCCGGTGCCGCTTTCTCCAAAGATGAGGACGGTGGAATCCCGTCCTGCCACCCGGGAAACGAACTCATACACCTCACGCATGGCCTTGCTCTCGCCGACCATGCTGTGCGTAATGTTCAGTTCCTCGTGAAGGCGTCGGTTTTCGCCGTCGAGCCGCTCAAGGTGCCGTGCATTCTCGATGGCGAGTGCGGTGATATTCCCCAGGGTCGTGACGAGTTGCAGGAGATCAGAGTCGAAACGCGACCCGGAGGAACTGGCTTCGAGGTACAGTACGCCTTGCGCCTTACCGCGTACTTCAAGAGGCACTGCCAGAACCGAGTGGACCCGTCGTTCGAGCAGGCTTTCCGCTTCGCGGTACGCGTTGTCGCCCTGGACGTCGGTCGAGAGGACTCCGAGATTCTCATCGAGCACGCGATTCAGGATCGTCTGGCTCGCCCGAACGGGCTGATTAGCCCCATGGAGGCGGTCCCGCCCGGTGATGGATGAGAACCCCTCAATTCCTGCTTCGGTCAACAGGATTGCCGCGTGGTCGGCGGGGACGGCCGCGAGAACGGCCTCGAGCGCCTTCTCCTGTACCGCCGCAAGGCCGCGCACCGAATTCAACGTCCGGCTGAAATCGAGCAGGACGTTCAGATCGCGAACAGTTCTTGCGGTGGTGGGAAGGCCTTCCGCTTTAGGAGGCTGAAGATAAAGAGCATCTTCCTTCCGAAGGATGACTGTCGCCGCTCCGGGGGCGGGAGTGGCGTCAAGCTGCAACGAAGCGTCGGTGCTGGATTCGCCTAAAGGTCCCTGGAAGATCAGCACGGAGTTGCCCACGCGGATCTGGTCCCCGGGGATCAGCACGCGATCTCGCACTGGGACTCCACTGACAAAGGTGCTGTTGCGGCTTTCCAGATCCAGCAAGCGGAAGGCGGCGTCTTCCTTTCGAATGACGCAATGCCGCCGAGAGACCAGCGAGTCGAGCAGAGAAATCTGATTGGACGGATCCCGACCGATAGAAATCTCTCCCTCCACGAGAGAGAAAATTTTGCCCTTGAGCGGCCCGCTGATGGCCTCCAGCCGTGCCCCACCGGGAGTTGCAATCTGACTACCCGAGTAGCCCATGACGCCATGAGTATACTCGGACGCCCAAAGGGCGGCAGTGTCTTCGCCGCACCTAACAGAAAGGTTAGGTCCCAACACTAATGTTTGGTCTTGGCTCAGGAAGCGGGAGCTACGCAGCGGAAGATTAGGAAGCGCGAAACAGGTTAACCCTTATTTTTCATCAGGATATCGTTGCTGAAGAAATTTGCTGGTGGCGAACGAGATTTGGTCAACCACATGCTTTTTACAAAGTCACTTGCGACGGTTGACCCTAAGCAAGAATTCCCCAGGTCCCAAAGGAGCACGACAATGAAGGTAAAAATGAATGCAAAGCTGGCGGTCAAGATTGTGATTATGGCCGTGGTAATGATCGGTACATTCGTGGCAGCAAGCGTTCAGCCGGTGCCTTCCGCTGACGGAGGCCCCCTCATTCTGTGCCCACCCCGACAGGCAAACTGCCAGTCCAGCCTCCCGACTCTGCGGAGCTAGTCAATCGCAGAGCGGAGCGCGCAATCCAAACTGTGTCGTAGGAAGAGATTCTCGGGTCGGCCTGCCCAGGTCGGCCCTTTCTGTTTTCTTTGGGCACTCTTTCATCAAGAACCGGGGTGCGGTGGCGGGGTTTCGCTTTCGCCCTTCGGAGACCACCACAGTTGAACTCCATGGTAAGGAAGTACGACGCTCTCGATGCACCAGGTCAGCGTCTTCTTGTTGGCGTCAGGCTTTGGGGCAAAATTGCCGTGCTGAACGTGATGCATGGGCCGAGCAACGACGGTAAAGTTCTCGGTCGTCAGGTTTCCTTCCAGATGGACTTCAATGTTGAAGTTCTCAGTGGGCACCTGCATGATCCAAACAAACAGGTCGCTGGTCCGCATCTGTTGTTCGGCAAAGACTTTGACAAAATAGGTCTCGCCAACAGGGATCTTGACCTTCGGGTCGTAAGTGAACACCAGATTGTCTCCCGCTCTTTCTACGAATCTTTCGTTGCCTTCCTCGGACACGTGGAACGGTTGCCGTCGGGCAAATTCGCGCCCAGCCTCAGTATCCGGCCCATATTCGAAGCGGTGGAACTTGGACTCTGTTGCAACGTTGGTGCTGCCTTGTCGGAACAGGACATTGTCCAGAAACGCGGTGATGATGAGTGGCTGCGGAATCTTGGAAATGTTCTGCAATCTTGAGTCGATCTCAATCTGAACGGTGAGCAACTCCTGCCCCTTCGCGGTCAGCTTCACGGTAAGGTCGTAGCGGGGGCGGAAAAATACAGGATCGAGGAATGTTCTGGCGATCTGCTCGCGGTCGGCGGCCTTAAGCTTTTGCGCGTAGAGACTTCCTCCGGTCACTACTTGAATAGTGGAGAGGCGGTCGTCGACATTCACCAGTTTTGTATTGACGTCACCAACCCTATTGTTGAACCGCTCGATCTCCGAGTTCACATTGACGAACGCTTTTTTGACTTCTTCCTTGACCGCATCGCTTACGCCTTCGACCGCTTCATCCTGCGCTCGCTTTTCGATCGCGAGTCGAATCAGCATGGCAACAAAGATGACGGCAGCGAGATGCTCGAGCACATACGCTGCAAGATCCACCTTGCGCTCACATGGATTCTCGGATTTTGCGGGTGGCGATTGAGCACTAGCCTCGGCACTTCCTTCTTGAGAACACCATTTCTTCGTGGCGAAATCACGGGAGGGCTCGGCTAATGCCACACCTAACAACCCGACGATCATCCACGTATAAGGGGAAGCCAGAACACGACGGGTTCGACTCTTTGGGGCCGGAGCAGCGGGTACCTGCGTCTCAGACATAGACAACTCCTACGACTTGCTTGAGATCTGCTTGCCAAACGAGAGCAACTGGGACGGGGTCATGGGTACCTGGTAAAGCCGAGCAAAGAATTGGGCGGTCTGGACATCGTCCATCGCGGCAACAAGATTACGGATTTTGTACTCCGCAACCGAATAAGAAAGTTGATACGTGCGCGACAGCGGATCGGAGAGCCGGCTGCGCAGATTCTTTTCGAGATCAGCACTGTGCGAGAAGGGAAGCGAATCATCGGCGAAGCGCAGTGCGCGCTCGAAGGGCTCGCCCGCATACAACTTCAGGTGAGCATTCTGCATGATGAGCAACTCATGATACTGGAGGGCCTTGCGCAGCCAAAGCTCGTTAGGCAGCTCGAATTTCGTGGCGAAGAGCAGGTGGACTGTTTGTCCCAAACCCTCGGTCATGAAATTCTCGGGCGAATGCACTGTGGTTACGCCGCAAGCAGGGGAGAGTTTGCCCTTGCGGATACGATCGCTCCAGATCGCCATTTGCGCCGCATGCCCGCAAATCTCGTGCAAGCACAGAGCCAGAGGGCCACCACGAAGATACTTCTTGCGTGGGTGCAGGTTGATGGCGAGGTCGAATCCCCGCGTTCGGGAGCCCGCAATCCAGTTGGCCCAGTACTCATCCACGCTGGCAAAGCGCACGGTGAGCTTGATTCCGGTCGGTACAGGGATCGAAAACGAGCGTAGCCGGGAAAGCCATAATTGCTTGCTGTCGACGATCCCACTTTTCACTGCCGTCCGATCGTGCAGAAGAAATTTCCGCTCGAAACGCTCTCGCCCTTTGCGTTCGTAGCGCAATTCGAATCGCGCCAACCACTGTTCAACGTCTGTACGTGCAGCCGCGAGAGCCGACTCCGGAATCGAGTTCACTCCTACTCCGAGGGTCCGCACGATGTATGTGTCAAACGGAATGTCTTCGCCCATGAGTGCGCGGAGATAGGCGATGGACCCTCCGACGCGGCTCCGGAGGAACGGCGCTGACCCATCGTCACCCGTCATCTCCTGCTTCAGCTTTCTGAGCTTGTCGAGTACTTCGAACCGGTTGCGGAAGCGGACAGATTTGCTGGCCGGCGCCAGATCGAAGTCCACGATCGAGGGGCCGCCGTTTGCCTGTTCGAGCTGGTCCCATCCTCGATACACAGAAATAAATTCCCGGCTTACAGATGCGGAGACGCCGTCGATGTCCTGGCGATTTGCCCGCGACGCGGGTGACACCGGGCGGGACTTCGAACTTCTCTTGTGGATAGGGAGACTGCGCTTCACTCATCAGAAGGGTACCATGCAGATTCCGAGACGGCGCCAAGGCGGATTGCGGCTTCGGATACGTCCGCAATGATTGATGCGTTGGACCGGTTGGTGGTCGGAATTCCGCTCTGATCCTTCCGAAAGAAATGTTGAACCAAAAGTCCTCACATTTTCCGCCTCTCCTTAATGAGAGAGATTTGTGGGGCGCAGGACTGGATCCGGGGGGTTCCAGTCGGCGCCCCGCGAATTGATCGGGTCCGTACGCCGCAAAGATTTTCCTCACTCCGCCTGAGCCACTTCATTCCAGATTTCCGCCTTCCTCTATAGGAGACATTCCGCACCCGTCACGGTGGGGGCCGTGATCCCTGGACGACATCCAGAATGACGAATGCAGGTGCTCCAAGCTCATTCCAAGGAGTAAACCATGCCTACCCTTTCGCAGTTGTGCCGCTCGTCGGCACTCACCGTGCTGGCGATTGCGAGCGCCAGCCAAGCCCAGGACGTCCATATGAAAAAGAGCGTTTCGGTCGGTGGATACGTTGTGTCTACCAGCGAAACGGCAATCAAGGGATCCCGCGAACGAACCGTCACGCAGTCGCCGAACGGAAGCACAATCACCCTCCGTCAATGCGATCTGCGCCGCACCCTCACGATCAATGAGCAAGCCCAAACCTACTACGTGGCCGACGATCCCCAGGACGAGAATGCCGCGAAGGCCGCGGCTCTGGCCACCGGCGCTGCCAATCCCGAAGCACAAGGCGGAAAAGTCACCATCACGACAACCCTCACCGACACCGGCGAACGCAAGATTATCTATGGATACGCGGCGCGCCATCTCAAAGCCAAAGTTGTTCAGGAGCCCTCGGCGGACGCCTGCACACAAGTCCGTCAATCCTTCGAGATCGACGGCTGGTTTGCCGACGTCGGCAAAGAACAGGCCGCCTGTGCAACCATCGCTCCTCCGGTACAGCAGGGGAACGGCTGCCACGACAAGCTGATCTCGCGCTTTGTCGGAAGCGGCAAGATGGGCTACCCGATGCAGGAAGACATCACTATGCCCACGCCTGACGGCGGTACCGCGTCGGTCAGCGTGCGTGTCTCGGAGGTCAGCAAACAACAGCTTCCTACAGAGATGTTCGATATTCCTGCCGGATATCGTCAGGTTGCCTCCGTCGCTGAACTGAACGGAGCCGTGGCGCAGCCGGCGGTTGCTCAAGCGCCCTCGTACGGTCCAGCCCCGACGGCTCACGCTGCCCCCAACACGAACGCATTAATGTCGAGCATGAAGGCAGCCATGCTGAATCCGGCGGCGGCCGCCTCGGCACAGCAGAACGCCAATGCATTGGCCCAGCAGCAAATGCAGATGGCCCAGGCCTCCGGCTTCCCCGGAATGCAAGGGATGGGCGGCATGCCACAGGCCGGTATGCAGCCGAACGCGATGGCGGCCCCTGCCGCTGCACCGCTCGGTCCGAAGGCTCCGGGGAAGATTCGCATCGGAGTTGCCCCTCCTGACGCTCAAGTGGGACAAGGCAACAACGCCGGCGCCGACTACAGCACGCCCATCCGCAATGCAGAAGTTGCGCTGATGAGCGGACCCGCCGTTGAAATTGCCCCTCTGGACTCACACCTCGCCGTCCAGTTGCAGGCGGAAGCCCAGCAAAAACAGTGCGACTACATTCTGTTCTCGGCGGTGGGTGTGAAACACAGTTCCAGCGGTTTTGGAAAGTTCATGAAGGTGGGAACTATGGCCGCCAGCATGACTCCTATGGGCGCGATGGCTCACGGCATGGGTGGTGCCGTCGCCGCGCAGGCCGCTGGAGTGGCCGCATCGCAGATCGCGCAGCAGCAGGCGATGAATCAGCTCGCCGCATTCAACGGGCAGATCAAATCGAAGGACGACGTAACGGTCCAGTATCAGCTGATCGCCACAGGGCAAACTGCACCGGTCGTCCAGAACTCGCTTGCGGGCAAGGCGAAGGCCGATGGTGAGGACGTTCTGACTCCGCTGTTGCAACAGGCTGCAACGACTGTTCTGACGACTGTCACGACCCCGAAGTGATCAGCTTTTATGGGCGGGTGCCGGTTGCACGCCCGGCCGCAGGGGACTCAAACTTATTGTGTCCCCTGTATTTCTTGATTGGAGTCTTACGATCGCGCCGCAATCAGCGCCTTCGACTCGGCAAGTTTTCGCGAGACTTCCGCCGGAACACGAACTTCCATCAGGCTGGTGCTGATGCGTACGGGATTTGGCACTCTGCTCCAGGTATCGAGGCTCTTTTGATAACAGTCCGAAGCGGCATTCAAACTTGCGGTTCTGACATTCGGTTCTCTGGCGCCCTTCGCTAGTCTCGCCGCAACGTCTCCCTCTCCGGTGTATGTCTCGGCGAGCGCGTAAAGAACTTCGAGATTGTCTGGGTTTGCTTTTACGAGCGGCTCGAGGATCCCACGACACTCCTCATATTCCTTCGCGGCGTCCTCAGTCTTTCCTTGTTTCAGCAAAGCGGCTGCCAGCCGATCTGTTGAGGAACAATAGTAGGCCATCGATCTTAGATCATTGGCGCCCGCTGCCCTCGCGGACGTGATTGCTGCCTTGCTCTTGTGATACTGCGACAGCGCCTCTGGCATCCGACCACGCCGCTCCGCCGCCTCGCCGATCCACATCCGAGCAATACTGTCAAAAACGTCATAGAGGGGTGTCCGGGGATTTTTCGCCTCGATTTTTCCCAATGCGGAAGTCAGGTACTTCAGACCTTCTTCGGTTTGTCCGGCCTCAATCAAGGCGTGTCCGAGTTGCCCCGAACTGGTGATAAGAAGTTCAGCAGCTTCAATATTGCTGGAATCCCTCGCCGCAAATTCCGACGCACCCTGTTGACCTTTGCGGAACCACGCCACCGCCTCATGAAGTTTCCCTTCGCCGAGGTATACGTCCGCAATTTTTGTCTCGAGCGAGATGGCATTGTGGGCTACGCTGGCTCGTTTTCTCGTTGGATCGAGCGTGTCGAGCTTCTGGACGGCTCGACGGTAATAATCCAATCCAGCCGAACGCTGTCCAAGTTTCAACATTGCATCCCCAAGCACCGCAAGTAGTCCAGCCTCTTCTGAGAGCGTCTCCGGACTCTCTGGCCTGAGCTGAATCGCGCGATGATCCAGTTCCAAGGCCTTCTCCAAATCGGCCACGCCTTGTTTCACGGCGCCTGTGCCGCCCACCGCGCCATTGCCAACTTTCAGGAATCCAAGGTTGCCATAGGCCCGCGTGTCCTGGGCGACCACATGGAAGTTCATCGGATCTGCTGCGGCTTGGCGGTCCAGAATCGCGATCGCCTTATTCGTGTATTCCATGCCCTCAGTAATATTTCCCAACGCCCCACTCTGAAACTCTGACCAGTCGAGATATGCAATCGCCAGGCCAGTTTGATCTTTAGGGTTATTGGGATTGATGCGAACCAGGCTCTCCCACAAATCCACCGACTTCTTCAGGCTGATCGACGCTGCTTTGATATCTCCGAGATTCGGATCGAGGGGATCGCCCTGCAACGCTCCGATGCGTTCGTATGCCGTGGCCAGTTCGCGCAGGAGATCCGGCTCGTTGCCCGATTCCTTCGACAGGCTATCGAGATATTCCAATGCGCGCTGCAGAATGATCTTTCTCGCCGCGGTTGCTCCCGACAGTTGATAGATCGAGTCGTGCACTTCGAAAATCAGGGAGTTGGCCAGTTTACGGACGTCGTTGAAGCGGGCCTCAGCGCGCCGGCGGTTCGCCTCAGCAATTCGCGCTTGCCGTGCCGTCGCCAGTACGCCACCAACCACGGCGAGAATGATCAGGGCGCTTGCGGTCACGCCAACTTTGTGCCGCTGCACAAATTTCTTCGCGCGATAGGAGAGCGAATCCGGCATGGCAGTCACCGGAAGACCTTGCAAGTGGCGCCGGATGTCCTCTGCAAATTGTTCCGCCGACGCGTATCGCCGGTTCGGCTCCTTGCGCAACGCTTTGAGAACGATGTTATCGAGATCGCCGCGTAACCGCCGCTGCTGTCGCGCAGAGATAGTTCGTAACTTTGGCTGCAACGCAGTCTGCTGTGACGGTGCTTGCTCCGCGACTCTCATCAGCGCACAAGGGCTGAACTGGGCTTGGCCGGTTCTACTTCGCAGATCACGCGCGCCAATTCCAGCGGTGTGCGTGTGGTTTCCGCGTACGGTGACTTTCCAGTCAGAAGCCGGTAGAGAACCACTCCCAGCGAGTAGACATCGGTTGCGGTCGTGATCGCCTCGCCGCGAACTTGTTCGGGACTTGCGTACTCCGGCGTCATCGGACGCACGAGCGTGGTTTCCGCGCCGGCTGACGGATCCAGGATCTTCGCGATCCCGAAATCCAACAGCTTCGGAGTGCCATCCGCTGTCACCAGGATGTTGCTTGGCTTGATGTCCCGATGAATGACCAGCCGCTGATGCGCGTACTGGACTGCAGCGCAAACTTGCGTGAACAACTTGAGTCGTTCATTGATGCTCAGATCGTGCTTTTCACAGTATTCGTCGATGGGGGTGCCTTCGATCAACTCCATCACGAGATAGGGAAGCCCATCCTCAGTCGTCCCACCGTCGTACAAACGCGCAATATTGGGATGATCGAGCGATGCCAGTATCTGTCGCTCGTGGCGGAAACGCTCGAGCACTGCCGCAGTGTCGAATCCGCCTCGCACTAGCTTTACCGCAACTTCCTTCTCGTATTGGCCGTCCGCGCGCACGGCACGGTAAACCTCGCCCATGCCACCGTGCCCGATTTCGCTAACGATCTGATAAACGCCGATGCGACGTCCAATCCGCGTTGGTGCTGAGGGCGCGCTCTTCAAGTCGGCGGCAGGAGTATTGAGAAATACGCTGCCCGCCTCATCATGTGAGTCAATCAGCGATTCGACTTCGCGGCGCAGATCAAGGTCACCTGAGCAATGCTGATCCAGATAGGCTGTGCGCTCGCTGCGTGGCAGTGCGATTGCCGCGTCAAGGATGGCGCGAACCTGTTGCCAGCGCTCGGATCTCATACGGTCGCGCTCCGGTTGAGTTCGCGGTACAGCCATGCGCGGGCTGTGATCCAATCGCGCTTCACCGTGGAGGCGGAAATCCCGAGCACTTCGGCCGTATCTTCAATCGAGAGGCCTCCAAAGAACTTTAGTTCCACCACCCGGCTTTGCTGCTCATCCATTTCAGCAAGGCTCTTCAGAGCGTCGTCGAGCGCCACGATGTCCACATCGATAACCCGTGGCTGCTCCTCAGCCTCTTCCAGGGCAAGTTTGTAGACGTCGCCTCCGCGCTTCGAGGCGCGATGACTGCGTGCATAGTCGACCAATATTTGCCGCATGATCTGCGCAGCGACAGCAAAAAAGTGAGCACGGTTCTGCCATTGCGGCAGATTCTGCTCCGTCATGCGCACGTAGGCTTCATGAACCAGCGCGGTACTTTGCAGGGTATGGTCGGAGCGCTCGCCTTGTAGGTAGCGGTTCGCGATGCGGCGCAGTTCGGTGTAGACCAAGGGCATCAGCCGGTCTAAGGCCGCCTTGTCTCCGCCTCGCCAGCGAACTAGTAATTCGGTGACCTGATTGGTGGGCCCGCGCTGCAATGTCGTCGCCCCACACGCGGGGGATGCGTGAGGTTGGAAGCATATCCATTCCCCCAGGGGGTGTCAATCATGCGTGAGCATCG
>AR_comb_assmDRAFT_10580870_pt1 | contig 22483 bp, 20 predicted proteins | sample ArasoioldDNA_FD_10543 | JGI IMG/M metagenome (IMG submission 10543) | reverse complement strand
GAGCCGGTCTTCCATCGCATCGGACGACGCATCCGCATTACGCCGGCGGGCGAATCGCTCCTGCAGTTGAGCCATCGGATGTTTCAGGACCTGCACGACACCGTCGCCACTATCAGCGACACGCGCGAGTCCCTCAAAGGCACCATTCGCCTCGTGGGAGGCATGACCGTCTGCCTCTACGTCTTTCCGACGCTGCTCGCGGAAATGCGCCGCATCCATCCGCACCTCGATATGAAGGTCACGGTCGGCAGTGCCGAGCGATCGATTGCGATGCTGCGCGCAGGCGCCGGCGACTTAGGCCTGCTGACGCTCCCCGTCGAAGCGGCGGACCTGGTGGCAGTGCCGGTGCTACGCGAGGAGCTCTTGCTCATCACCTACCCGACGCATCCCCTTGCGAAGAAGAAGCACATCGCGCCAGCCGATCTCGATCGTCAGCCGTTCGTGCTCTTCGAGACGGGCTCGATCACGCGCCGCACGGTGGAGAGCTTCTTCTCCCGCGAGCGCATCGCACCTGAAATCATCATGGAGACCGAGAACGTCGAGATCATCAAAGCGATGGTCCGCAACGGCCTGGGCATCAGCATCATCCCGTGGCAGGCGGCGGCCGCAGACGTGAAGAGCAAGCAGTTGTTCTGCAGCCGCATCAGCGGCGTCCAACTGGAACGGCAGACTGGGTGGCTCTATCCGAAGATGGCCCGCCTGCCTCGAGCAGTATCGGAAGTGATGACGGTGTTCGAGACGGTGCGGCCGCGTCTTCCTGCGATGACCCGGCCGTCGTGATGTGCTGTCCGGCGTTAGCTGGACCAGTGTAGGTCCGCCTGAAGGCGGACACTACACCTACCGTGTCGATGCGGGCGGCGGCAGACGCAGAGCGTACTCAGTGCGCCCGTACACGTTCAGCCCCTGCCGTGTGGTCTTGACCTCGATCTTCCGGATCCGGCGCAGCGGATCCGGATTCGACGAGTAGTAGCCAAGCACGTAGTAGTCGCTCGTCTCAGCGTCGATGCGCTTCAGCGCCTTGTCGAAGTCGTTCTGATTGACGACCGCGATCCCACCCGTTTCCTCGGCAAGCACGCGCAGGCTGTCCTGCGTGTCGCGCACGTAGGCGTTCCACTCCTGGGTCGGCACCTCGTCATCGAGATCCTGACCGGCGATGAGACCGCGCGGGTCGATCGTGTAAATCGTCGCGTTGGCGCGATTGGCAGCGCGCGTCAGTTCCGCGAGTTCGCGAACGAGGTCGGCCTCGGCCAGCAGCTGGCTGCTCTGCTGCGTGCGGTAGAACGGATCCGTGAGGAGCTGATCGACGCCGTTCGTCGTGTTGCCGTTCTCATCGGTGCCACCGAGGTGCATGCGTCGCGCCTGCTCCTCGAGACGCGAGGTTTCGAACGGATTGAAATCGTAGCCGCTGCTCAAGTAGATAACGGCTTTGCGCCGATTCTGCAGCTTCTCCAGATTGCGCATCAGATCGTACGCCGTGGAGAACGCGACGTGAGCGCGGTGACGAAGTTCGGTTGGACCTTGTGAGCCCTGCATGCCCTCGATGATTTCCTTCGCGCGCAACCCGCCTCCGGTCACGCGTGAGATCGCCGATTCGAGGACCTGACGATCGTAGGTGAGCTGCTCAGAGATCGATGAGGTGCCCGTGCTCACGATGCCGAACATGTCGCCTTCGTGAATCAGCAGACGCATCATCCGCTTGATCAGATCGCGCGCGCGCGGCGTGCTGCGAAAATCGAGATGCAGGTCGTCGATGAAGAGCAGAAAGACGCGGCCCGCCGCGTCGTTGGTCGGACGGCTGCGCGGCAGGATGATGCCTTCCTGCACCGGTGGCGGCGGCGGAGCCTGCACGTTGTAGACGCGTCCACCGTGCGTCAGCACGAGCGACGCGAGCTGTTGCTTCACGCCGTCCTCATAGACCTCGAACTCATCGGCCTTGATGTCGGCGACGAACTGATCGTTTTTTTGATCGCGGACGATCACGTCGGTCGTGACGAGATCGACGCTGACCCGGAAGGTCGGCTGGCCCTGCCCCTGCGCTTGACCAGCGGCCGGCGCAGGCGCTGGCGCCGGCGCCTGCGCATGCGCGACGGGCAATGGCGAGGACGCGGCCATGAACACGCCAAAAAGCCCCGCGGCCAGGAACGTAACTGTAGTGCGCATGCGATAGATTATACCTATGCGAATCGCCCTCAGCGCTGATCACGCAGGCTACGTGCTGAAGCAGGAATTGGCCGCAAAACTGGCTCAACAGGGCCATGACGTGCTCGATCTCGGGACGCATTCGACCGCTCCCGTGGACTACCCCGATTCCGCTGAAGCGGTCGCCCTGGCGCTGCACGATGGGCAGGCCGAGCGGGGCATCATCGTCTGTGGCAGCGGCGCGGGTGTCTCAATTGCCGCGAGCAAATTTCCGGGCATTCGTGGAGCCGTGTGCCACGACACGTACACGGCGCATCAGGCAGTCGAACACGACGACATGAACGTGTTGTGTCTCGGCGCGCGCGTGATCGGCGGCGCACTCGCGCTCGAGATCTCGGAAGCGTTTCTCGCGGCCAGGTTCTCCGGCGAGGAGCGCCATCAGCGGCGTCTCGACAAGATCAACGCGATCGAACGGCGCTTCGCTAGACCGTCATCGCCTTCTTCGCCGCGCGTGTGACCATCGTCGTCGCCACAATCGTCGCGACGAGTCCAACGGCCAGCAGGACGTAGTATTCCGGTCCGCGCTCCGGCGCGACGCCAGCGGCGAGCGCCGCGACATCGCCGACAACCTTCCCGTAATAGACGTACATAACGATCGTCGGCCACATGCCGACGGTCGCGATGAGATAGTCACGATATCGGACGCCGCTCAACACCAACGCGTAGTTCAGTTGGACGAAGGGAACCAGCGGCGACAGTCGAAGCAGGAACATGATCCAGACGCCCTGGTCGGCCACAGCACGGCGCACGGCGGCCACGCGTGGATCGCGATCGAGCCAGCCAATCACACGCGATCGAACGAGCTTGCCCGCGACGAAATACACCGTCGATGCCCCGAGTACGGCGCCGAGGTAGACCAGCAGCGAGCCTTTCCACAATCCCCAGACCGCGCCCGCCGCGAACGTCAGGATGAAGGCCGGCGCCATCGTCACCGCGGCGACGATGTACAGCCCGACAAACAGCACAGCCCCCCACACTCCTAACGTGGAGAGGTACGTGACAGCCGAGGCAATCCAATCGATCACGATTCAGAAGGTGCTGAATCGGCTGGACGTGGCTCTTTTGACTTCCGGCGACCGCGTCGTCGCCGCTTCGCGAACACGTGCGAGAGGCGCTCGAGCGCTTCTGCCGCCTGTTGTAACCCGGCAGTGATCTCGTCCGCGTCGGTCCAATTCGCGGGGTTGAGACGATCGGCGAGCGCGTTGAGCGCTTCCTGCCTCGCCGGATCCGATGTCCGATGCGGAATGCGTTCGCGAATGATCGGGTGCCAGTGCGTGAGAAACGCGATCCGTTCGTCTGGCGTCTCGCCTTCGATCACCGAGGGAATGGCCAAGCGCGGTGGTGCAGGCTCGACGGGGGCGGCCGGCGCTGCCGCCGGCGCGACGGGCACCGATGGCGCAACCGCGGGTGTCTCGTCTTCCCGCCGTGGCCTTCGGCGTCGAGGCTCGATCGATGTCTCGATAACCTGCTGGCTCTCGCGGACCGTCGCCCAGTTGAACTGGATGTCGGGATACTGCGATTCGATCTGACGGAGCACGTCGGGCTCGAGCGGATCGCGGCCGACGCGAACACCGCCCGGCGTGCGGAACACGTAGAGGATTTTCGAACGCTGACGCGCCCCGTCGCGATACAGGTGCATCAGATACGTGGTTTCGTACCCGCGCTTATCGCGAATGACCCGCAGGAAAGGCACAAATTACTTGCGCTTCAGCGTCTTGGAGGCTGTTGCGGTCTTGCGTGACGCGGTCTTGTCACCGCGCCTCGATGCTGCCGAACTCTTCGTGCGCGACGCGGCAGCCCGCGGCTTCGGACGCGCAGTGGATCTCGCCGACGACTTCGCCACAGGACGTGCGGTCCGTGGGCGTGACACCGCGCCGCGCGACGTCGCTGCGGGTTTGGCAGCCACGGATTTGGCAGCCACGGGTTTGGCAGCTGCTGGCTTGGCCGCCGCGGCGGGTTCGCGTGGTTCGGCCACCGAGCGTCCTTTTCCGTCCGCCGGTTGCGCCGCGCGCTGCACCGGCGTGAAGCGAATCTGATCGCCGATGGCGTGATAGGCCCAGATCTCGGTCGTCTCGATCTGATGATCGGTTAAAAGCCGGCGTGCACTATCGACGCCCGATGCCGGCACATACAAATGAAACTGGACGTGCAGACTGGCGAAGGTCTTCCACTGCGACATCGCCTCGAGGTGATTGATCGACTCGGAGGTCTCGACCTCGACGACGCCGACGAGCTTGCGAGTGCGCTCCGACGCCAGCAGCACCAGATCCGGATACCACGGCGACTCAGTCGGCCCGACGGCCGCCGCCTGCTCGTTCCCCGGATTGATGGAGACCTCGAACTTTCTCTTGTATTTCGCCTGGAGCAGGCGGATCACCCGATCGTGCTCGAGCTGCTCGCGCACAGGCCGCACGAGGATGGGGCTCAACAAAACCTCCGACGCGTTGACATACCAAGGCGTTGACGCCCAGCCACGCAAGACTCGACGGGTGGGCGGCGCAGGAACCGGCCGTAACTACGGCCGAGGGGGCCAGAATATAACACGATTACCTCACTTGACGGGTTTCCGGCCGGGCTCCAAAATGGGTTAGTGTCCCGGCCCGAGGCCAGCGCGCCCGCGCCCCGCGTCCTGATCGTCGACGACGACAAGAGCGTCACCAACCTGTTTTCGCGGATGCTCCGGCTGGAAGGCTATGAAGTCTGGGCCGCGCACACCGCGGATGAAGGCTTGAATCTGGCTAGAACTCACCGTCCCCACGCCATCATCCTCGATCTGCGGATGCCGTTGACGAGTGGACTCCAGCTTTTGCGGTCGATCCGTGCAATTTCCGGCCTGGCTCAGACGCCAGTGGCCATCGTGACCGGCGATTACTACCTGGCCGAAGCCCAATCCGAGGAAATCCGGGCGCTCGGCGCCGAGCTGCGCTACAAGCCGCTGTGGCTCGATGAGCTCGTCTCGCTGGCGCGCGATCTGCTGATCGTCCCTGTGCGTGACTGACTCCCGCTTCTTAAAAGCTTGCCGTCGCGAGCCGGTTGACCGGACGCCTGTCTGGTTCATGCGCCAGGCTGGGCGATACATGTCGGAATACCGGGCGCTGCGCGAGCGCTATTCCCTCCTCGACATCTGCCGCACGCCCGACCTCGCAACCGAAGTGACTTTGCAGCCGGTTCGACGGGTGGATCTGGACGCCGCGATCCTGTTCTCCGACCTCCTCCTGCCGCTCGAGCACATGGGACTGCCCTTCGACTTCATCAAAGGCGAGGGACCGCAGCTCGAACGGCCGATCAACGAGCCGGCCGACATCGACCGGTTGAAGGTATTCGAGCCTCGAGAGGCGCTGTCACACGTGCTCACGGCCGTTCGCCAGATTCAGACGGAGTTGCGCGGCCGCGTTCCGCTCATCGGCTTTGCCGGCGCGCCCTTTACGCTGGCGTCATACGCGATCGAAGGGGGACACTCGAATACGTTCGCAAAGACCAAGGCGATGATGTACGGGCATCCGGATGCCTGGCATCTTCTCTGCGAGAAACTTTCAGCGATCGTCTCCGATTACCTCGTGGCCCAGATCGAAGCAGGAGTGGATGCGGTGCAGGTGTTCGACTCGTGGGTGGGCGTGCTGAGTGCCGCCGATTATCGCGAGTTCGCGCTGCCCCATACGCGTCCTCTCTTCGACGCGGTCGCGAAACGAGTGCCGACGATTCACTTCGGGACGGGTACCGCTGCGATCCTCGAGGAGTTGCGTGACGCCGGCGGCGACGTGATCGGCGTGGACTGGCGCATCCCAATCGACGAAGCCTGGACACGCATCGGCTCCGATCGCGGAGTGCAGGGGAATCTCGATCCCACGTTGCTGCTCGGTCCTCCTGCGCGCATGCTGCAACAGACAGACTCGGTACTTGCTCGCGTCGGCAACCGTCCGGGACACATCTTCAATCTCGGTCACGGCATTCTGCCATCCACACCAGTCGAGCACGTGCAGATGCTCGCTCAATACGTTCACTCGGCATCGCGCCGTCACTAGGATTCGTGGTATGTCGCTCGAACGTAACGACCGGCCGCTCCGTTGTCGCGGCCGGACAGATCGCCGTCGGAGGCCGGTTGTGGTTGGTAACGTTTCAGCCTCTACGGACCACTAAACATGGCGACGGTTGACGTCGCGATCGTTGGGGGTGGCATCGCCGGTCTTGCGGCTGCATACGAGCTGCGCCAGCGCGGCCTCTCCGTCGTCGTCCTCGAAGCCGGGTCGCGCGCGGGCGGCGTCATCACCACCGAGCGCACTGATGGCTGGGTGATTGATGGCGGCCCGGACTCGATGCTGGTGCAGAAACCCGCGGCGGTTACCCTGTGCCGCGAGCTTGGTCTCGGCGATCGTCTGATCTCAACACTGACACCACGCACCGCGTACGTGATGCGTGATGGTCGATTGCATGCATTGGTCGAAGGCTCGTTCCTGGGCTTTCCGCTGGGATTCAGTGCATTGGCGCGGTCGTCGCTCTTCACGATCGGCGGCAAGCTTCGACTGGCGGGAGAGATGTTCATCCCCGGTCATCGTGGCGACGAAGACGAATCCATCGGCGCATTCGTGAGACGTCGATTCGGCGAGGAAGCCGTGGACTATCTGGCCGAGCCGCTGCTCGCCGGTATCCACGCCGGCGACGTCGAACGTCTGTCGATGCGCGCGCTCTTCCCCCGGCTGCTCGAGGCCGAGCGGCAATCTGGCAGCGTGCTGCGGTCGTTTCGCGCCTTGCATGCGACGCCATCACCACAGGGTGCCTTCGTGTCGCTGCCCGGCGGCACAGGCGAACTCATCGACGCGCTGCTCGCAACGATGCCCGGCATCGTGCGCACCGATGCGCGTGTCACCGAGCTTCGCCGCACCGGATCGCTGATCCTCGAATCGGGGATCGGACGGATCGAGGCGCGAGCGGTGATTCTCGCTGTGCCCGCCTACGTCGCGGCTTCCCTGCTGCGCGCCTTCGATACGGCGCTCGCCGCGTTCTGCGACGCCATGCCCTACGCATCGACGGCAACCGTGGTGTTCGGCTACAAACGTGAACAGATTGCACATCCGATGCAGGGCACTGGATTCGTCGTGCCGCGCGTGGAGCGGTCGGCGCTGCTCGCCGGCACATGGGTGACCTCGAAGTGGCCTGGCCGCGCACCCGAGGGCCACGCGTTGTTGCGCGGATTTCTGGGCGGCGGGAGAGATCCGCAGCGGCTCGAGGACAGCGACGAGGAGCTCGTCTCGATCGCTCGCACGGAGCTCAGCGATCTGCTTGGTATCACCGGCGAGCCGATCATCACACGCGTCTTCCGCTTCACACGTCAAAGCCCGCAATACGAAGTGGGACATCTTCAGCGCGTCGCAGCGATTGACGATCACCTCGCGTCCCTGCCAGGCGTGTTCCTCACCGGCAGCGGTTTCCGAGCGATCGGCATCCCGGACTGCGTTGCCGATGCCCGCGCCACGGCGCAGCGCGCCGCCGCCTACGTGTCAGCGCGTCACGCCGACGTGACGTAAGATTCCTCCATGCGCGCACTCGTGGTGTGTGTGATTGGTCTCGTCGCCGTGCTCGCGACACCAGCGGCACAGCAGCGACCATCGGGGGCCCTTACCCCGCAGATCGAATCCGTCCTGAAGAAAATCAAAGCAGCCGACAAGGGCCAGTTAGCGGTATCGGAAGAGGATGGCCGCTTCCTGCGTGTGCTGATCGCGACGCGCGGCGCGAAGTCGATCCTCGAGATTGGCGGCGCGAGCGGATACAGCGGCATCTGGCTAGGCCTCGGCGCGCGAGAATCGGGTGGACGTGTTGTGTCGATCGAGTACGACCCGCAGCGTGCGAAGGAAGCGGCGGAGAACATCCGCCTGGCTGGCCTGACCGATGTCGTACAGGTGATTCACGGCGATGCGTTCAAGGAAATCCCCAAGCTGCCTGGCACGTTTGATTTTGTGTTCCTGGACGCGTGGAAGCCGGACTACAAGAAGTTCTTCGAGATGGTCTTCCCGCGGCTCACTCCCGGCGGCCTGTTCACGGCACACAACGTGGTGAACAAGAAGAGCGAGATGGAACCTTTCCTCGCGACCGTACAGAAACACACTGGCCTCTTCACGACCATCGTCTCGCCGTCGAGCGAAGGTATCTCCATCTCGTACAAGATCAAGTGAAGTCCGTTCACATCATCGGTGTGCCACTCGATCTCGGCGGTGCGCGCCGCGGCGTGGACATGGGGCCGTCGGCGTTCCGCATCGCCGGGCTCAGCGAGCAGATCGCCGCGCTCGGATACTCGGTCAGCGATCAGGGCGATCTGTCGTCGGCGATTCCCGAGACGCAGCAGGCCGTCGATCCGACCAAGAAATACATCAACGAAATCGCGCGCGTGTGCCGCGAGTTGTACGACGTCGCGCTGCGATCGCACGAGGCCGGCGCGTTGCCGCTCGTGCTCGGCGGCGATCACAGCCTGGCCGCCGGCTCAGTTGCGGCCTCCGCCGATTACGTGCGCAACGTGACGTCCTATCCGCTCGGACTGATCTGGGTGGACGCCCACGGCGACATGAACACGCCGCAGACCACCAACACCGGCAACGTGCACGGAATGCCGCTGGCGGCCCTGCTCGGTCAGGAGCCTCGCGAGCTGTCGTCGATCGGATCGTCGCCGTCGGTGTCTCCGGGGCATACCGTGCTCGTCGGCATCCGTAATCTCGATGAGAAAGAGAAGGGCGAGATCCGTGCGGCCGGCGTCCATATCTTCACGATGAAGGACATCGATCGCGAAGGCATTGCGACGATTGCCGAGCGCGCCATCGCGATCGCCTCAAAGGGCACCGGTGGCATTCACGTCTCCTTCGACATGGATGCCTGCGATCCGATGCACGCCCCGGGTGTTGGCACGCCCGTGAGAGGCGGACTCGACTATCGCGAGGCGCACATGGTGATGGAGCTCGTCGCTGATTCGCAGCGTCTCGTCGCGCTCGATCTCGTCGAGGTCAACCCGACCCTCGACATCCGCAACACGACAGCCGAGTTCGGAACGGAACTCGCGCTCTCCGCACTCGGCAAGCGAATTCTGTAGAGTAGGTCCGGTCCTTTCGGACCGGACACGCTTGTGCCTCGACCGACGTTGACCGGAACGACGATCGGCGCCTATCGCATCTTGAGCCTGCTTGGCGCTGGCGGCATGGGCGAGGTGTACACCGCACGCGATCGACATCTCGAACGCGACGTGGCCATCAAGGTCCTTCCTGAAGCGTTCTCACACGATCAATTGCGCATCGATCGCTTCCGGCGCGAGGCGCAGCTGCTCGCTGCGCTGAATCATCCCAACATCGCCACGATTCACGGGCTCGAAGAAGCCGACGGTGCACTCTATCTCGTCATGGAGCTCGTCCCTGGCCAGACACTGGCGGAGCGGTTGCAGGATGGGCGCATGCCACTCGATGAAACGCTGCGCGTCTGTCGTCAACTGGCCGAAGCACTCGGTGCCGCGCATCACCGCGGCATTGCCCATCGCGACATCAAACCCGCCAACATCAAGCTGACACCGGACGGCCGGATCAAGATCCTCGACTTCGGTCTGGCAAAGTCCTCCGACGATGCCAAGACGATCCTCAGCGTGGACGATCAGCCGACGATGGCAGTGACGTCGCCGGGGATGGCGCTGGGAACGCCGGCGTATATGAGTCCCGAGCAGGTGCGGGGCGAGCCCGGCGGGACGCGATCGGATCTGTGGGCGTTTGGCTGCGTGCTGTTCGAATTGCTTGCCGCACGTCGAGCCTTCGCGGCGCCAACGATGGCCGAAACGATCGCGGCCGTGTTGATGACCGATCCCGACTGGCATGCGTTGCCGAACGATGCGCCCAATGCGGTCCGCGATCTCTTGCGACGCTGCCTCGACAAAGATCCGCAGCGTCGCGTACAGGACGTGAACGAGATCCTGACCGCAATCGATCGCGCACAGCGAGAAGGTCCTGCCACCGAACAAACGGGACCGAAGCGAACAATCCGCTCGCTTGCCGTGCTGCCGTTCGTCAACACCAGCGGCGACGCGCAGATGGACTATCTCGGCGACGGCATGACCGAGAGTCTCATCCTTGGCCTGTCGCGACTGCCGCTGCTCAAAGTGACGGCACAGAGCTCGGTGTTCCGCTACAAGGGTCAAACCGATCGGGCACTGGACATTGGACGCACGCTGGGCGTCGAAGCCGTGCTCACGGGACGCGTGCTGCAACGTGGCAACGCACTGCAGATCTCGGTGGAGCTGGCCGACGTCGAAGGCTGGCGCATCTGGGGCGCGCAATATCGCCGGCGGGCCGATGACATCTTCGCCGCCGAAGAAGAGATCACACGAGAGATCTCCGAGAACCTGCGGCTCACGTTGACGCGCGAGCACACGCAGACGCTCGTTCGTCGTCATACCGGCAACGTCGAGGCGTATCACCTGTACCTCAAGGGCCGCTTCTACTGGGCGAAGCGAACGCAGGACGGTCTCGCCAGAAGCATGCAGTACTTTCGCGAGGCGATTGAATGCGACCCAACATATGCGCTCGCGCACGCTGGACTCGCTGAGGCCTACATCCCGCAGGCCTTCTATTGCCACATCGCACCCAGTGAAGCATTTCCGCGAGCGCGACGCGCGGCGCAGCGTGCAATCGAGATCGATCCCGATCTGGCCGAGGCGCGCGCGGTCTTCACCGCGATTCGCGCCTGGTACGACGGAGATCTCCGCGGGGGCGAACAGGAGGCGCGGGTGGCCATCGCACGAAACCCGAACTATCCACGCGCGTATCAGGCGCTCGCCGAGTGCCTCACCGTTCAGGGGCGTTTCGAAGAAGCGCTCGCTGAGATCAAGCGGGGCGTCGAGTTGGATCCGGTTGCGCTGTACATCAATGCCGCAGTGGCGATGGCCTATTACTACGCGAGGCAGTTCGACGCCGCTCTCGCTCAGGCGCAGGCCACGCTCGACATGGATGCGAGCTTCTATCCTGGACAGTTGTTTCTCGGATTGGCGTGCCAGCAGGTGGGGCGACGGTCCGAGGCGATTGCGGCCTTCGAACGTGCGAGCGACCTCTCCCAGCGAAGCACGCTGACAGTCTCCGCACTGGGTGCCGCGCTTGCCAGCGACGGACGCACCACAGAAGCAGCCGCGATCCTCAGCGAGCTGGACGAGGCGGCCCGGCGGGGCCGGTACGTCTCAGGAACCTGGGTCGCCGCGATTCATGCCGCGTTGGGCGACAGCGACCGGGCGTTGGCCAGCCTCGAACGGGCGCGTCAGGACAAGTGCTGTTGGCTCCTTCGCTCGGTGAGGCTCGACGCACGTTTTGACGGGCTTCGTAACCTTACGCGCTTCACAGCGTTGTTATAGAGGGCGGCCCCGATCTCGAGATCCAACCAGTCGGGAGCCGGGACCGTCTCATCGATGTTCCTATGAACTTCCAAAGAGGACCAACGTAACTTCAGGCACAAGGAGGGCTTTCATGAGCCTCAGAAACCGTGTTGCTGTCGGTGTGGCTGTAGCGCTCCTCTTGGCCGGGTCGGCCGCGTGGGCGCACCACAACATGTCGGCGCTCTTCGACTTCAACGATCGGGTGACACTGAACGGCGCACTCAGCAAGATCGATTGGAGAAATCCTCACATCTACCTCGCCGTCGATGTCAAAAGCGGGTCGGAACAGGGTCAGACCTGGGCGATTGAAGGGCCCCCGCCCAATTTCTTCCGGACCCGCGATATCACCAAAGCGGACTTCGAAGGCGCGCTCGGCAAGGAAGTGACCGTCGAGGTCAGTCGTGCTCGAGATCATTCCCGGTCGGGGCTGATCAGGATGTTGACGTTGCCAGGCGGCAAGGTCGTGTCGGCGTGCCCACAGAACTGTTGAGGAGGTCCAGATGAACAGGACGTCACTCACAGCCACGGCGCTGTTCGCCGCGTTGCTGCTGGCTCCCGCCGCCAGCCAGGCTCAGCTGCCCCGAGATCCCGTCGAACGCGCTCGAGTCATCTCGCAAATCATGGAGATGAACGCGCGGCAGCTCACAGTGTTCGATCGACAGGGACGGCCTGTCACCACCGTTGGCACGCGTGATCTCTACAATCAGCCCGTTTTCTCCCCCGACGCCACGCGCATGGCCGTGGTCCGACAGGACCTCGAGAAAGAAGCCGCCGACCTCTGGGTGATCGACAACGCCAGCGGGAAGGCTATTCAACTCACCGTGAGCAAATCGCGTGAGCAAGCTGGCTCGCCAGCATGGTCACCCGACGGGAAGCTGATTGCCTACGTGGCGTTGCGTGACGGGTACTTCGGTCTGTATCGAAAGGCGTCGACCGCGCAGGGCGACGAGGAGCTGCTCTACAAGGGCTCGGCGCCGATGACGCTCACCGACTGGTCGCAGGACGGCAAGTATCTGACCTACTTCTCGGCCGACCTGTCGGGTGGCGGGCTCTACGCGCTGCCGCTCGCCGGCACCGGTGAACGTAAACCCATCGAGGTCTATCGCAACAAGTCGCAGAACCAGGGTCCTCGTCTGTCACCGGACAGCCGGATCATGACCTACACGTCAAACGCGTCAGGCCGTACTGAGGTCTACGCGATCCCCTTCGATCCCGCAGCCACGACGGGTGCGGCACTAGCAGCCGGACCGTGGCAAATCTCCGATCAGGGCGGCAACGGCATGGTGTTCTGGCGGAAGGACGGTAAGGAGCTCTATTACCTCGGGGCCGATCGCGCAGTGATGGTGGTGCAGGTCAGCGGCGGCGCCACGCCAACGTTCGGCAAGCCGCAGGTGCTCTTCCGTCCGTCGGCCGATGTTGCTCCAGGCATCGCCGCGGGAACCGCCAGTGTCAGCCGTGACGGCGAGCGGTTCGTGATGGCCGTGCCGCGGCCGCAACTGCGGCAGCTCACCGTCTACGATCGGTCCGGTAAGGTCCTCAGCAAAGTTGGCGACCCCGGGTTCTATAACCAGGCCAACATCTCTCCAGATGGCGGTCGCGCGGTCGTCATGCGCGTGGATCCGCGTAGCGGAAACAACGACATCTGGACAGTTGACCTCGCGAGCGGCAAGGGCACGGCGATCACCAACGACACCGATCCGCAGAACGCACCCATCTGGTCGCCGGACGGCAAGCAGGTCGCTTACGTCTCGACGCACGAGAGCATCTCGAGCATCTACCGCAAAGCGGCCGACGGAAGCGGTGAAGCCGAGCCGGTGTTCAACTACACGCCGGGCGCCGGCATGGTGCTGACCGACTGGTCGTCGGATAACAAGTTCATGACCTTCCACACAGGGGTCATCGTGCTGGTGCCGATCGGCAACAACCAGAAACCATCCGAGCGCAAAGAGATCGACTGGTTGCGTGAGGACTACGACGCCGGCCTCGGCCGCTTCTCCCCTGACAATCGCTACATCGCGTTCATGTCGAACGAGGCAGATGTCGACAAAGGCGAGGTCTATGTTCGGCCGTTCGATCCGAACAAGCCGGACGCACCTATCACTGGTAAGGCTATTCAGGTGTCAAAGGACGGCGCGATCGGAATGATCACGTGGCGACAGGACGGCAAGGAGCTCTACTACATGACCCGCAACTGGGAGGTCATGGCGGTGGACATCGAGACCACGCCGACGTTCAAGGCAGGGACACCACACATGCTGTTCAGTTTGCCTGGGCCACTGCCGGGGAATCCGCTGCAGTGGAAGAACGTGAGCCCTGACGGCCAACGCTTCCTTTTCGCGATGCCGACCAACGCAACGGGCAGCGCGTCACGTTAGGCCGCGCGTCAATCGACACAGAGTCATAAGGCAATCCCTTATGACTCTGTCGCACACGCAGTCATCGTGTAACTGAGTCAAAACGACATCCTGTTTCGTCGCCGCGCGCGCCGCGTTCTCGCGCATGTTGTGCGACATTCATGCAAAATCCATTTGGCATCTGCATTGCGAAGGGACGCGATGGTCGCGCTCGGTGAGTGTTTCCCTCCTGCCGACGCGAAACCTTCTCATTCGTAATTTCGGGTTCTTCTCTCCTGGTAGGCGCGCACCTCCCGGCGATGGCGGACTCGTGGCAGGTGTGTCCAGTGCCATTTGGTTTTGACGCGCTCGTCGCTGTGCTCACAGCAAGACATAGTGAAATCTTCTGGGTCTTTCCGCCGATCGTGACCCTCGCGTCGCTTCTGGGCGCTGCACTCACCTACTGGATTGGGCGAACGGCCGGTGATGCGGGCTTGCCGCGTCTCGTGCCGCCGCACCATCTCGAGCGTATCAAGGCGCGCCTGGCGACCACGGGCGCGGGCGCGCTCGCAGCTGCGGCGGTAATGCCGCCACCATTTCCGCTGACGGCGTTTCAGTTGACGTGCGGCGCACTCGCCTTCGATCGCCGGCGCTTCTTCCTCGTCTTCGGCGTGATGCGGTTGGTGCGTTTCGCCGGCGTGGCGCTGCTGGCCCGGCACTTCGGAGACCGCGTCCTGCAGGTGCTCGAGATGGATGGGGTCCACACGGCGATCACGATGTCGATCTGGATCACAGTGGCGGCGTCAGTCGCGTTCGGCATTGTGCTCTGGCACCGCACGCGTCCGCAGACTGCTTAGAGAGAGGCGTCGCTCGCCAGCGCTTTGGCAAGCTCGAGCGATTCGTCATTCCAATCGGCGCGCGGTTCGGCGGCGACCCGCGCAAATGTCCACAATCGCACTCGGTCGTCATGGACTTCGAGCAAATCGGCGTAGCGGCGAATCGTCGACGTGGGTGCGGCTGTCAGACGACCCCGACAGTTCAACAGGTGCTGCGTCGCATCATAGGCACGATCCCCGACGAACGGTTTGGGATCGATCGCCAGCCATTCTTCCCGTTGCGCGCGAAGAACATTCCCTGCGTGCAGATCAGTCGCCAATAGCACGTCGTCTTTGGCGGTCCGCGAGAGTTCCTCGAACAGGCGCAGGCCATCGTGAACGAGTCCGCTATCGAGCCACTGCGCGGCCGTTGCCCTCGTCTCCAACGCCCACTGCTCGAGCATGAACGAGAGAGGCCGAAACGGATGCGGCTCTGATGGCTTCCTCCAGAGACGCCGGAGCACGCCAGCGATCAGCACATCCTGCTCAGGCTCCGGCATCTCTCGCAGTGGCGTGCCAGGCTCACAACGCTCGAGCAGCATCGCATTCAAATCCTCGTCGGCCTGGAGAAGCCGCACGATCCCGTCTCCATTCCAAAAGCGCAGGCCCTGAATCTCGTGCGCCGCTTCCATGTGGGGCATGGCGATTTTGAGAATCACGTGCGCACCATTCGCCCGGACGGCTGGCGCAACCCACGCGCAGCTCGCGTCATGGATCGGGTCCGCGAGCGTGAGCGACCATTTTGCCTGGACCTGTTTGAGTGTGTCTGTAAGTTGTGTGAGCCACGCACTCCGCTCGGGCATCAGGCGGCACGCGGCCGACAAACGGTCAGGAACGATCACGGGTCGTGAGAACGACTTCGTAGTGCCTCGCGCGCGCGTCGAATTCGACCATCATCGCCTGAGCGACCAGTGGGACGACAGCCGCCTCCGAATCCTCACCGGCGAACGACCTGATCGCCTCGAGTGACTCCCAGACGGTCACGATCTCGACTTCGGTACCACGTTCGACGTCCCGCTTGAGGATCGACGCCCGAACAAATCCTGCAATCGTGGTGAGTAGCGGAAATGTTTCAGACCGCAGGTGGTGTATGTAGGCGTCGGTGCGGTCGCGCTTGCAGATGGCCGTCCAATGTCGCGAAATCATGCTTTGGTGAGGCCGGTCCGAAGGACCGGCCCTGCTGTCCGGCTGAAGCCGGACACTACTTCGAAGCCAACAGCTTCTCCATTTCGTCCATCACCTGGTTCATCCGGCGAATGGTCAGATTGAGCGGCTCGTCGGTCGTCATGTCTACGCCGGCGTCCTTGAGGAGCTCGACCGGGTACTTCGATCCGCCTGACGACAGGAACGTGATGTAGCGCTTGGTCGCGTCCTGATCGCCCGACAGCACCTTGGCCGACAGCGCTTCGGCCGCAGTGAACGACGTGGCGTACTGGAAAACGTAGAAGTCACGATAGAAGTGCGGGATGAAGCTCCACTCGTTGGCGATGTAGTCGTCCACGATCAAGACCTTCTGGTCGTGCCCGTAATACTTCTTCGTGATGTCGAGATAGAGCTTCGAGAGCGCATCACCCGTGATCGGCTCGCCCTTCTCCCCCATCTCGTGCATCCGCAGCTCGAACTCGGCGAACTGCGTCTGCCGGAAGACAGTCGCCTTGATCCCCTCGAGATAGTTGCCAAGCAGTGACAGCCGCGTCGGCGTGTCCTTGACCCGCTTCAGCATGTAATCGACGAGCAGCGCTTCGTTGAACGTCGACGCGACCTCGGCGACGAACGTCGGGTAGCTGGCTGTCGCATAAGGCTGTGTCTTGTTCGAGAAGAAACTTTGCATCGTGTGGCCGAGCTCGTGCGCCACGGTGCTGACGTCGTTGTACTGCCCGAGATAGTTCAACAGCATGAACGGATGCACGTCATACGCGCCGCCGTTCGAATACGCGCCTGACACTTTGCCTTCCGTCGGCGCCCAGTCCAGCCATCGCTCCTTGAACGCCCGCTCGAGAACGCTGGTGTACTCGGACCCGAGCGGCGCCATCGCGGCGATGATGTGCTTCTGCGCTTCTTCCGGTGTGTATCGCAAGTTCACGTCAGCGACGAGCGGCGCATACAGGTCGTAGTAGTGGAGATCGTCGGTGATGCCCATCATCTTCTTGCGCAGCCGCAAGTACCGATGGAACGTCGGCAGATGACGATTCACGCCCTCGACAAGACGCATGTAGACCGACACCGGCACGTTCGGCCCGTTCAGCGCCGCTTCGAGGTTGCTCGGATACTTCCGCGCCCGCGAGTAGAACAGCGACCGCTGCACACTCGAGTTCATCGTCATGCCCATCGTGCGGCTGAAGCCGCCGAGCGCGCCGAAGAACGCCGACATTGCCGCCTGACGGTTCTCGCGAACTGGTGACGTGCGGAGATCGCTGTACCCGGCTTGATCGACCTTGACCGTCTTGCCGTCTTTGAGCGTGATCGATGGGTACGGGAAATCGGCGTTGGTCAGGATCGTGTAGATGTTGCTGGGAGACCCGGCCAGCGGACCAGCGTCGGCGAGCAGCTTCTCTTCGGCGTCGGAGAGCGTGTGCGGGGCGCGTCTGAAGATGTCGTTCAGTAAGAACGAGAAGATCTTCAACCGCGGTTCGGCCGCGATCGCCTTCTCCACGGGACCCTTGCCGACCTTCAGGATTTCGGGCTCGATAAATGCCGCTTCGGCGCCGAACTTCGCAAAGATCTGCTGCATCTCCTGCTGCATGCCCTGCGGCCCTGAGAGCCGGGTGTCCTGATCGGACAGCATGCTCGCGTAGACGTACAGCCGCGAGAGCTCCTTATCGAGATGCGACATGTACTCGAGCGCTTCAGCGAGTGCCTTCGGTGAGGCGCCGAGCGTGCCCTGGAACTCCCGCAGTTTCGGGAGCTCTTTCTCGATCTTTTCCTTCTGCGCGCGCCAGGCCGATTCGGCGGGATAGATATCGGCCAGATTCCATTTCAACGTGTCTGGGACTTTCGCGCGGTCGCGCTCTTGTCCGGCCAGCATTACCGTCATTGCAATCACCGTCACCGAAAGAATGGCCAATCTCATGGTATTACCCTTACACATTACCTCATGGCGCGGACCCAGTTGCGTGACGGTTGGCCCAATCTCAGTGACGAAGAGCTGTTGGACGTCCGCATGTCGGACCTTCCGCTCGCCATTGAAGGGACGCTCGCGGCCCGGCTCGCGCAGCTTCGTGCCGAACTCGACGCGCGCGAACTGCGCTTTCCGCTGCACTTCTATCTCTCAGATGAGTGGTTCACACCGGATGGCGCGACGGCCATCGCCATCCCGTTCTATCTAGCCCACTCGCGGCTCGAGAAGCTGGAGGACACCCAGATGCTCGAGGTCGAAGGCGGCGAGCACGAGTGGTGCATGCGCATCCTCCGGCATGAAGCCGGACACGCCATCGACAACGCGTTCCGCCTGCGACGTCGTCGCCAGCGACAACACACGTTTGGGTCGCCGAGCACGCCGTATCCGGAGTTCTATACCCCGAAGCCATACAGCAAGAGCTTCGTGCTCCATCTCGATTCGTGGTACGCGCAAAGCCATCCCGACGAAGACTTCGCTGAGACGTTCGCGGTCTGGCTGACGCCGAACAGCGAATGGCGTCAGCGGTACGCCGGATGGCGCGCGCTCGGCAAGCTCGAATACATGGACAGCCTGATGGACTCGCTGCGCGGTGCGACGGCGCCGGTGCAGAACCCGGAGGAAATCGATCCGCTCAATGCGCTCCGCTCGACACTGCGCCAGCACTATCGGAACAAGCGACGCTATTACGGAGTGGACTACCCGAACTTCTACGATCGCGACCTGCGCCGTTTGTTCTCAGACGCACCAGAATTCGCCAACGCGATGCCGGCAGCGCAATTCATCAATCGCATCAGGCGCTCGGTCAGGCGTGTGGTCTCGAGTTGGACCGGTATCTACCAGTACACGATCGATCAGGTGCTCGAAGACATGATCGCGCGGTGCCGTGAACTGAATCTGCGTCTCGCGGTGCCCGAGGATCAGGGCCGTCAGGAATTCACCGTGCTGCTGACCGTGCAGGCGATGAACTACTTGCACAGCGGCGGCCATCGCCTGTTCTTGTGAGGCGCGAGTACCCGTGAAGAAGCTGCGCGTGCTCGCCCTCGTTCACGACCACCTCGTGCCACCCGAGGACACCACCGGCATCGACATTCTCGAGGCCGAGTGGAAGATGGAGTACGACGTCATCGAGACGCTGCGCGAGATGGGTCACGAGGTGCGGGTGTTGGGGATCAGCGACAACCCAGGGAGCATTCGACCGATCGCCGGACTCTTCAAGCCCCACATCGTTTTCAACCTGATGGAGGCCTTCGCGGGTATTCCGACCTTCGATCAAAACGTCGTCAGTTATCTGGAGCTGCTGCACCTGCCCTACACAGGCTGCAATCCGCGCGGCCTGATCTTCGCTCGCGACAAGGCGCTGTCGAAGAAGCTGCTCGCCTATCACCGCATCCCGGTGCCGGAATTCACTGTGGTGCGACCGGGACGAAAGCCGACGCTCTCCAAACGACTCAGCTTCCCGCTGATCGTCAAGTCGCTGTTCTTTGAAGCGTCCGCTGGCATCTCACAGGCGTCCGTCGTCGAGAACGAAGATCAGCTCGCGAAGCGCGCCACGTTTATCCACGACACACTTGGCACGGCGGCGATCGCGGAAGAGTTCATCGACGGCCGTGAGATCTATGTCGGCGTGATCGGCAACGAACGGCTCGAAGTGCTGCCGCCCTGGGAGATGTCGTTCGCTGGCATGCCCGAGAACCGATGGCGCATTGCGACCGAACGGGTGAAGTGGAGCACGAAGTATCAGAAGAAGCACGGCATCATGACCGATCGCGCCAGGCTGGATGCGTCGCTGCTCGACCGCGTGCAGCGTGTCGCCAAACGCGCCTACCGTGCTCTCGACCTCAGTGGTTACGCGCGCGTGGACTTCCGCCTGGATGAGGATGGGAAGCTCCATGTGCTCGAGGCCAATCCAAATCCCAACATGGCGTACGGCGAGGACTTCTCGGAGTCCGCGGAGTCTAGCGGCATCAGCTACGAACGGCTGCTCGAACGCATCATCGCGCTCGGCCTACGTTGGGATCCGGCCAGGACGGGGTGAGGAATTGACGAGGGACAATTGACGATTGACGAATTGACTGGCGCCATCCGTCAATCGTCAGTCGTCAATCGTCCATAATATTCGCGTGCGTTACATCAACCGGTTCACGTCGGAGACAAAGCTCCTCGTGGATGCGCGGCTCGGCGACGACATTCGGGCGTGGGCACGGCAACGGCTTGGACCGGATCCGCACGGCAGCGGAGAGTTCCGGGATCAATACGGCGTGACGAGCGTGTACCTCGACACCGATGCGCACGACGTTTACCACCGGCGCGGGTCGTTCGGACGTAGCAAGTACCGGATTCGCCACTACGAGAACGATCACGCAGCGTTCCTCGAGCGTAAACTGCGCACGCGACTGCGTCTGACGAAGCGCCGCACGCGCATTCCGCTCGAAGCCGTGACAGGGCTGCGCCTCGACGATCCCGATCCAACGCATCCCGCACACTGGTTCTTTCGCCGCGTCGCGCTGCGGCGGCTTCGACCGGTCTGCGTCATCCGCTACGCACGCACAGCCCGCATGGCCGAGACAGCGGAGGGCCCGGTGAGAATGACGCTCGACGCCGAGGTCATGGCGAGTCCGACGACGCTCGTGACACTGAACGTCGGTCCATGCCGCCCGCTTGTCGACGGGCTGATGATCCTCGAGGTCAAATATTCGGGCGTGTTTCCGCGAATTTTCAGAGAGCTCGTTGACGAGTTCCACCTGACGCCGAAGCCGGCGTCAAAATATCGCTTTGCCGTGCAGACGCTGGGCCTGGCAGGCTCAGGAACGGCGACGATGAGTACGTAGTCGCCCAACGGGGTCATGGCTTTCAGCGCTGGCGAACGACTCGGACATTACGAGGTGATCGCGCTCATCGGCTCGGGCGGGATGGGCGACGTCTACCGCGCCCGCGATCCTCGACTGGCTCGAGAGGTGGCGGTGAAAACGCTGCGATCGGCCGGCACCGACGCACGGGCTCGCCTCTGGCGCGAGGCGCGCGCCGCGGCGAGCGTCAGCCACCCGAGCGTCTGCCAGATTCACGACGTCGGCGAAACCTCCGACAACATCTACATCGTGATGGAGCTGCTCCAGGGTGAGCCGCTGGCCCATCGTCTCAAGGACGGTCCCCTCAACGTCGACGAGGCCATCACGGTGACCTTGAACATCCTGGGCGCGCTCACCGCGCTGCACACACGCGACATCGTGCATCGCGATCTGAAGCCGTCGAACGTGTTCCTCACCGATTCAGGAATCAAGCTGCTGGACTTCGGCCTGGCGCGCTCCCGGCAGTCAATCGCCGGCGTCGACATGACGATCACGCAGGCCGGCACCATCGTCGGCACGCCACGCTATATGGCGCCCGAGCAATGGGGCGACTCGGCTCCGGATCCACGGAGTGACGTGTTCACGACCGGCTCGCTGCTCTTCGAGATGCTCACGGGGACACCGGCCTTCGCCGGCGACGATCTGGTGCAGGTCTACCACAGCATCATGTCGAGCCAGCCGCCACCGCTCACCGGGTCGGCGGTCACGGCGGCAGTTGATGTCGTCATCCATCGTGCGCTCGAAAAGCGCGCTGACGATCGCTATCACTCGGCCGATGCCATGGCGCAGGCGCTGCGCTCCGCGGTGACGCTGGTCAACACCGGCACGCAACAGGCGCAGACCCCGGTGCGCGCCTCGACACGCTTGATCGCATTGCCGTTCCGCATGCTGCGACCGGATCCTGATTTGGACTTCCTCTCATTCAGTCTTCCGGACGCGGTGGTGAGCTCACTGGCAGGTCTCCAGTCGCTCGTCGTCCGATCGACGCTTGCCGGAGCCAAGTATGCGAGCGGCGATACGGTCGATCTCAAAGCGATCGCCACCGAGCTCGGGGTTGACGCCGTGCTGACTGGCACCTTGCTCCGCGCCGGCGATCAGGTGCGCGTGAGCGCCCAGCTGATCGAAGCCTCGTCCGGAACGATGCTGTGGTCGAAGACCGTGCAAGCGACCATGCGCGACCTCTTCGACGTTCAGGACCAGCTCGCGAAGGCTATCGTCGAATCGTTGTCGATTCCGCTATCGAGCGGTGAAAAGCGGCGGCTCACGTCCGATCTACCGGCGAGCGCGCGCGCCTACGAGTTCTACCTGCGGGCCAATCAGGTCAGTCACGATCCCACCATGCTCTCGGTCGCGGGGGAACTGTATCGATCGGCCTTGGATGAGGATCCGCACTACGCCCCGGCGTGGGCGAAGCTCGGTCGTGTGTATCGTGTCCTCGCCAAGTACGACAGCGACGACGCCACCGAGAATTTCAAGCGCGCCGACGAAGCGTTCCAGCGTGCGCTGCAGATCAATCCCGACCTGAGCATCGCGCACAATCTGTATACCAACCTCGAAGTGGAATCGTTGGGCCGCGCGAAAGAAGCGATGGCGCGCCTGCTCACCAGGGCGCAATCCACGAGCGATCCAGAGATCTTCACCGGCTTGGTGATCGCGTGCAGGTTCTGCGGCCTGCTCGAGGCCTCGCTGGCCGCCGATCGTCAAGCGCGCCGGCTCGATCCCACCGTTCG
>AR_comb_assmDRAFT_10150622_pt1 | contig 22486 bp, 18 predicted proteins | sample ArasoioldDNA_FD_10543 | JGI IMG/M metagenome (IMG submission 10543) | reverse complement strand
ATCAGATCCGGCTGGGCTCGGCCGAGCCGTTTCTATTGCCGTGGATCGGCGAGTGGGTCGGGCCGATGAAAGCGTTGATCTTCCTCGCCCAGCTCGAGGAGCGCCGGGACCATCGGTATGCCAAGGTCTCGGGGATGCGCCTGACCTTCTCGCCCGCCACCTGGATCGAGCTCGGCGGGAGCCGGGCGGTCATGTTCGACGGGGGTGACCCGTGGCTGCCCGTCAGCAAGTATCCCGCGGCTATCTTCAATCCGCAGTTCGGCGACGTCCGAGAGAATCCAGAGGAGCGCACGAACAACCTGTTCAGCGTCGACGGCGAGCTCAGGTTTCGCAACCTGGATCGCTTCTATTTCCCGAGCCGGGACCTGCGACTGTACGGCGAGTTCTACTGGGACGACACCTGCGGCGAATGCGGCCCGAGCAGCGGCTTCGGGCACTTCCTCGCGACGAATTTTCTGCCGGCGGGCAGCACGGCCGGCGGTGTGGGCGGCATCCACTTTCTCGGTCTGTTCGGCCAGGAGTGGCTGGAGGCGCGCTTCGAGTACGCCCGGACGTCGCGGCAGTCGTACAATCACGACCAGTTCACCAGCGGGTACTGGACGCGCGGCCACGTCATCGGGAGCGCGGTCGGGACCGACGGCCGGGACTACTTCGCGCGGGTGACGGCGCGGGTGACGTCGGATCTGATGTTCGGCGTCGATTTCGACCGGGCGATCATCGGGAACACGGCTCAGAACTTTCCAGGACCCCAGGAGGAGCGTCTGGGCGGTGCCTTCGACGTGTCCTATCGCTTTTGGGATCGCTATTCGATCTTTGCCCAGTACATGATCGCCGACGTGAAGAACCGCAACTTCAGGGCGGGCGACGACGGGATCGATCATCTCGTGCGAGTGGAGGTGACACGGTCGTTTCGGTAGCCCCTCCCGACAGCACGCTCTTGACCGCGCTGACCGCTTCATTGTTAAGTTCGGGTCAGTAATGGAGCGCGGCAAGTATTTTCTCAGCCATCTTCGCCTCTTGGAGTCGGAGAGCATCCACATCCTTCGCGAGGTCGCGGCGGAGTTCGAGCGGCCCGTCCTTCTCTACTCGATCGGCAAGGACTCCTCAGTCCTCCTCCGTCTCGCGCAGAAGGCATTTCATCCAGCGAAGATTCCGTTCCCGCTCATGCACATCGACACCGGATACAAGTTCCAAGAGATGTATGCATTTCGCGATGTCGTCGCGAGGGAGAGCGGGGCGCAGGTCATCGTCTGGCGGAATGAGAGCGCGATCGCGCGCGGCGCGAACCCGTTCGACCTCGGCACCCAGCGGTGCTGCGGATTTCTGAAGACCGACGCGCTTCTAACCGGCCTGCAGCACCACAACTTCGATGCGGCTATCGGCGGCGCGCGGCGCGACGAGGAAAAATCTCGGGCCAAGGAGCGGGTTTTCTCGTTTCGCGATCGATTCGGCCAGTGGGAGCCCAAGACCCAGCGCCCTGAGCTGTGGAACCTTTACAACGGCCGGATCGGTCCCAAGGAATCGATCCGGGTCTTTCCGCTTTCGAACTGGACCGAGCTCGACGTGTGGCGGTATGTCTACACCGAGAAGATTCCGATCAATCCCCTCTACTACGCGCGAGAGCGCGACGTGGTGGTGCGCAACGGACAGCTGATCGTGCTCGATGGGGCGTTCGCCCCTGGCCGACAGTACGGTCCCTCGGCCGGCGACACGATCGAGCGCGTGATGTGCCGATTCCGCAGTCTCGGCTGTGTGCCTTGCTCGGGTGCCGTCCGCTCGTCGGCCGCGTCTCTGGAACAGATCGTCGAGGAGATCATGGCGACGCGGACCTCCGAGCGCGGGACTCGCGTGATCGATCACGACGCTGACGGGTCGATGGAAACGAAGAAGCGCGAAGGGTATTTCTAACATGGACGCGGGCGCCCCTTCCTCGGTGCGGGCGTTACTCGATCAGAGCGAGACCAAAGACCTGCTCCGGTTCTCGACGATGGGAAGCGTCGACGATGGCAAATCGACGCTGATCGGCCGCCTGCTCTACGACGCCCAGTGTGTGTACGAGGACCATCTTCGCGCGCTTCAGGCAGACTCGATTCGTCTCGGGACTGGGCCCGCCGTCGACTTCGCGTTGCTGACCGACGGCCTCAAGGCGGAGCGCGAGCAAAAGATCACGATCGATGTGGCCTACCGATATTTTTCGACGCAGAAGCGGCATTTCATCATCGCGGATACGCCGGGACACGAGGAGTACACGCGAAACATGGCGACGGGTTCGTCGACGGCGAACCTGGCCATCATTCTAATCGACGCCCGGCACGGAGTCCTCACCCAGACCAAACGCCACTCGTTCATCGCGTCGCTTCTCGGAATTCCTCGAGTGCTCGTCGCCGTGAACAAGATGGATCTCGTCGACTATTCGCAGTCCGTGTTCGAGCGGATCGTGGCCGACTATCGGGAGTTCGCGACGAGGCTCGGGATTCTCGACGTTAAATTCGTCCCTATCAGCGCGCTGATGGGCGACAACGTGGTGCATCGAAGCTCCTCCATGCCCTGGTATCGCGGCGAGGCGATCTTGGAGCATCTGGAGGACGTCTATATCGGAAGCGATCGCAATCTCGTCGATTTCCGGCTACCGGTGCAGTACGTAGTGCGGCCGAACGCGGACTTCCGCGGCTTCTCGGGTCAAATCGCGTCCGGCGTTGTGAAGGTCGGCGACGAGGTGCTCGTGCTTCCATCCATGAAGATGAGCCGGATCAAGTCCCTGTCCGTCGCCGGCGGCGCGCAGGACTACGCGTTTTGCCCTATGTCCGTCACCGTGACGCTGGAGGACGAGGTCGACGTCTCCCGAGGCGACATGCTCGTGCACCCGAAGAACCTCCCAAGGGTCCAGTCGACCTTCGAGGGCATGGTGGTGTGGATGGCCCACGAGCCGATGCGCCCAGATCGCACGTACCTGGTCAAGCACACCACACGGGCGACCAAGGCGACGGTCGCGACGATCGAATACCGCGTCGATGTGAACACGCTGAGTCGACTCGCCCCGGCGCCGCTGGCCATGAACGAGATCGGGCGCATCGTGTTTCAGGGGACCAGAAGCCTGTTTCTCGACTCCTATGCCCACAACCGGCTGACCGGAAGCTTCATCGTCGTCGACCTGGATACGAACAACACGGTCGGGGCCGGGATGGTCATCGATCGGATCCCCGAAGGTCATCTGCGGGCGCCTGTCGCCGATGCTCCACGTTCTCAGAACGTGCGGCGAGAGGAAGGGTATGTCACGGCCCAAGAACGTGAACGGCGGTTGGGGCAGCGCGCGGTCACGATCTGGCTCACCGGGCTATCGAGCTCGGGCAAGTCGTCGATCGCGAGGGAGACGGAACGGCGACTGCATGCGGCCGGCCGCCACGTGTCTATCCTCGATGGCGACAACCTCCGGCTGGGTCTGAACCGTGACCTCGCGTTTTCCCGCGCGGACCGAACCGAGAACATCCGGCGGGCTGCCGAGGTAGCCCGACTCCTGAACGAGGCCGGGATCATCGTGCTCGTTCCGGTCATCTCGCCGTACACGCAGGATCGCGAGAATGCACGACGGGTAATCGGGGAAGCGCGGTTCTACGAGGTTCACGTGGCGACGCCGCTCGAGGTGTGCGAGAGCCGAGATGCGAAGGGACTGTATCGGAAGGCAAGAGCCGGCGAGCTCGAGGAGTTCACGGGCATCTCGGCGCCGTACGAGGCTCCGGAGCGCCCCTTCTTCCGGCTGGACACGACAGGGCGAACTGTTGAAGAGTGCGGTGAAGAGTTGGTAGCGCGGGTCAGCCCGTTGATTGATCTGAACCCGCACTAAGTCGAAGCATCTGCATTCACGCTTCGCCGGGCATGAATTTTAAGTACGTGAAATGGCAAAGGTACTGTCCGTACCGTGCCACGGTTGCGACACTTAGTCTTCGATCCTGACATGTCGGCCGACACCCAAGGGTGCCGCTCCGACGAATCCGCTCTGACTGGGCGAGGAGTTACCGCCACACGACATAGCTCCGGAATTAGCACAGGACTTGCACCCATACCTGTCCGAGTGTCTGTTGAATCGGCACAATGGAGGGGACCAACATGCAACGCTCGCCACGGAGTTTCTTGATCGGTGCAGCTCTGCTCTCCAGCCTGGCTGGCGCTCCTCACTTCGCGTCGGCTCAGAATCTGCTCTCCCCTTCGGGGCCGGTCGGGATAGGGACGTCAAGTCCCGCGAGCATGCTCGAAGTCTCGAGACCTGCGCAAAGCTATTGGGTCAGGTCGAGCAATAGCTGGGCGGGCTCCAAAGTGCCGCCGCAGTCCCTCGTCGTCACGAACCCGCAACCCGGCGGCTGGGACCCGGTCATCATCGGCCGCATGGCGACCTCGTCGGGTACCTTGCAGCCGGTGTTCGCGCTCGGCGCCATCGGCACGAGCAACTGGTCGGACACCAACGTGGCCTCGCAGATCGCTGACGTCTACTTCATTACCCGCGACGCCACCGGGGCGCTTCAGGAGCGTTTTCGAATCGACTCTCGCGGCTACATGGGTATCGGCACGATTTCGCCGACAGCCCCGCTCCACGTCGGCGGCAACATTCAGGTTGACGGGAACATCGCAGCGAAATACCAGGACGTGGCGGAATGGGTGAAGGCCGATCGAGGCCTGCCGCCCGCGACGGTCGTGATCATCGACCCCAAGGAAGCGAATCGAGTCATCCCCAGCGTGGGCTCGTACGATACGCGGGTGGCGGGAGTGGTCTCGGACAAGCCCGGCGTATTGCTCGGCGAGGGTAGCGACGACAAGGCGAAGATCGCTCACAGTGGGCGCGTCAAGGTCAAGGTCGACGCAACGAACGGGCCCATCGCCGTCGGCGATCTGCTTGTGACGAGCACGATTCCGGGCGTGGCGATGCGCTCGGAGCCGATCAACGTCGGCGGAGCACAGCTTCATAGGCCGGGCACGCTCATCGGGAAGGCCCTCGAGGCTTTGGACGAGGGGGCCGGTGAGATCTTGGTCCTCCTGACCCTGCAGTAAGCCCAACGTACTCACCCCGCTCGTCGAGGGGCCGTCCTGGCCCTTCGACGAGCGGCGCGTTTCGGCAGCAAGCCCCGTCTTTGGGCGTGAGCTCGATCCCCCCAGTCGAGAACCCGGCGGTCTGCTGATCATGCTGCACTCTAGGCAGGTCGATGCCGTATCGTTCCCTGGATGCCGGATCGCGCGACGCTCAGGGGTCGAATGCGGCACCGCTTGGTCGGGCTCACGCTGCCCGTCGCTCTGACGGTCTCCTTCGCCGCGCTCGCCTTTCCGCAAGCCCTCTCACCGCCCACCAGAACGCCTGCCGGCGCGATGAGCATCAAAGCGTTTGGCGCCGTTGGAGACGGTGCTACCGACGATACCGCGGCGGTTCAGGCCGCGATGAATGCGGGAGCCCGTGCCGTCTTTTGCGACCCGGGTACCTTTTTGGTCGATACGGTCACGATCCCGGCGTCCGTTCGTCATGTGTCAGGGACCTGCACGTTCAAACAGCGGTCGGCGAATCAAAACACCCTGAGGGCCGTGAAGCCCGTGGGGCTAGTGATCGAGGGGCTGACGCTTCAGGGCATTCCTGGCCGGGACATTGCCGCCAACAACAATGGAATAGTTGTCTCGGGTGGCTCGAATGTCCTGATCCAGGGCGTCACGTGTTTCGGCTATCAGCAGAATTGCGTCTGGGCTGAAGACGCGTCTGACGTCACCGTCGACCGAATCCAGGGTTACGGGCTGTCGAAGGGGGTGCAGTTTCGCGGCGTACGTCGGGGCGCGATCACCAATAGTGTCCTTCGTGACACCGGGCTTCCCAACCGCGTCTTCACCATTGCCATCTATCTCGACTCGAGCGCCGGTCACGACTTTGGGATCTGCTCGGATATCCGAATCGCCAACAACCTCGTCGTCAACTACGTCAATAGTCAGGCGATCGAGCTCCACGCAGGCCAGCGGATCACCATCACGGGCAACATCGCGAGCAACGTCATGATGGGTATCTCGATCAATGCGGCTGTGGCCAACGACACGATCAGCGATATCGCGGTCAGTGGCAATACCGTCCACGGAACCTCGACGAGCTTCGATGGGCCCACCGGCGGCGCCGGGATCCAGGCAGTCGGTTTCGACGGCCGCCGTCCGGCGACGAACGTCGCGATCGTGGGCAACGCAGTCCGCAATATGAACGCCGTCTTCCTCGATCCCGCTACCGGGGCAGTCCAGGTTCACGAGGCCGACAACGTGACGATCACGGGCAATACCATCTACTCGACCAGCGGCAACGGCATCGTCGTCGGTCCTGACGCAAGGGGCGTACTGGTCGGCCACAATACAGTCAGTCACGTCATGGCGCTTAAGGGCGCGAGTTCGGGAATTCTGGTCAACGGCGCGGGAAGTGGCGGCTCCATCGTCGACAATTCGGTCCGCAGCACCATCGACGGCGTCCGCCTCGGAGCCGATAATTATCCGAGCCTCAGTGTCGACCGAAACACCTTCTCGGCCGTTACGAACCGGTACGTGAATGCACGCCACGCCATCACCGAAGGCGTCGGCATCTATACGGCCGGAACCACCGCGCCGGACGTCGCGAATGGCGCGATCCGATTCTTCGTCATCGCGAATCCACGGCCGACAACGATCTCGGATTTCGTCAACGGTGTCGACGGTCAGGTCCTGCGCCTGCAATTCTCCGATGCGAATACGACGATCACCCGGGCTCACGCCACGTTGGCGGGCGGCGTGAACTTCACGAGCTCGGCGAACGCCATCCTCACCCTCGTTAAGCAGGGGATGTATTGGCGAGAAGTTTCCCGTGCCGTCAACAACTCATAGTTGGGAACGGATTCGCTGAAAAAATGACGGCCGAACAGACCCGAGCCGGTACGATTTCATGGCAAAGACCTCACAGTGCAGTGCTTCAGGGACCAAAGAGGGTCGCGACAGTCGAGGTCGAGGAGGCCGCGATGTCCCGTCTTGTCATGTTCCTAGTAGGAGCCGTGCTGCTCACGCTGCCGATATCTCCCGCGTGGTCGCAGGCCGTAACCGGGTCGTGTTCGAACAATCGTGCCATCGCCACGTTCAATGGCCGATCGACGTTGACGTGTGGAGACGCCACGATCTCGCATGGCAACCTGCTGCTCGGCGGCAATGGCGTCGAGTTCGGCACAAATAACGGGCTTTCGATCCAGCGAAGCCATCCGTATGACCTAGGATATCTCGGAATTCGCCTGGAGAACACCGCGGAGGATGCAACGGTTCGTCAGGTCATGGTGACTGAGAAGTATCAATGGAGTATCCGGCTCGACACCGATGGAACTTTTCAGATTCACGAGGACGGGCCAGCGCAGTCCGACATGAGTTTCCCCGATACGCCGCGCATCAAGATTCTCCCGACGACCGGAGAGGTTGCCATGGGGGGCCAATCGCTATCCGTCGGATCCAGTCCAGCGCTGCGAGGTATCATCCGCATCCCCCTGGGCCAGGTGATACGCGCGCGCAATGCGCGAAATGACGGAGACGTCGATATTGTATTCGTCAACGGTGTCGGGAGTGTCGTCGTAGGGGATGCCGCGTCATCGAACACGCGGATCCGTTCAGCATTGGGCACGCCTGACTCCCCAGCTCAGGGCGATTGGTGGGTCGAATGCACCGGGGCGTCACCGAACCGATCGTGTTCGGTCAAAGTTGTCGACAGCAACATGATCATCACGATCGGCACGAGCCCCAGGTTCTAGACGCTTTCGACTGCGGATGCGGCGGCCGCGGAGCGCGGGGCCCCGCCGCACGGACCATGCAGGCCCGGGCGGCCCTGAAACGCCCCTGCGCGAACAGGAACTTATTGATCCCGGGCGCCGCTATCCGCTACGATGTCCCGCAGCAGAGAGTCTTTGGAAGTCGGAGATCCCTGTAAGTCAAAGGGCGAAGCTTTCTGCGCCCTCCGCCGTGCTGACCGTGATCCGGTGTCTCTTCAACCGCGCATTGCCGTCCGCGTCCTCCTCGCGAAGAGGCTGATGGGCCTGAAGAATCCACCGGCTGCATGAGCACGCCGCTCAACGGCGTTCGCCGTGAATCATTCGTCCACAACGTCCTCGTCCTGTTGGGCGGGACGGCCGCGGCCCAAGCGATCCCCCTGGTCATCTCCCCGATTTTGACAAGGCTCTACACGCCGCGGGAATTCGGCGTGTACGCGGAATATGTGGCGATCGTGTCCATCCTCGCTGTCGCCGCGACCGGGCGCTACGAACTGGCCGTCATGCTTCCCGACAAGGACGAGGAGGCCATCAACGTCCTCGCGTCGGCCATCCTCCTGGCGCTACTGACGAGCGTCGTCGTGATGCTCGCGTGCGCGGCTTTCAACGAATCGATCACGGCGCTGCTCGGGGTTCCCGAAATTTCACGCTGGCTCTACTTCGTGCCACTGACCGTGTTTCCAGTGGCGGTCTATCAGGCGTCGACCTACTGGCTGAATCGCTCACGACAGTACCGGCGCCTCGCGGCCAACGAGATTGCGTCGAAAGCGGTACTGGAAGGCGGAAAGTGGCTGCTTGGGCGGAGCGCGGCCGGTGGCATGCTTGGGAATGGCCTGATCTTGGCTACGGTGGGCGGTCAGGCGCTGGTTACCGGAGCGATCGGCTGGCAGGTGTGGCGCGACCGGCGTGCAACCGCGGCGGTACGCGCTGAGAAAATCTGGTCGAGCATCCGCGCGTATCGCAAGTTCCCTCTCTTCAACGTTCCGTACAGCCTGCTCGGGATCTTCAGCGCACAGTTCGTCATCTTTGCGCTGACGGCGTTCCAGCATGTGCAGATCGCGGGGTTCCTGACCCTCACGCGGCGAATCGTCGTTGGGCCGATCAGTCTGCTGTCCGCCTCGTTGGGGCGTGTGTTCTATCGGGAAGCGGCCGTCTCGATCGGCACGCCAAGATTCGAGCAACTCACGATCGCGCTGATGGTTGCTATCGCCGAGCTGTTCACGCCGCTCTTCACGTTTTTCGCCTTCTGGGCTCCGAGCCTCTTTGGCGTCGTCTTCGGATTGGACTGGACGGAAGCGGGACAGTACGCGGCCGTGCTCGTTCCGATGGCCTTTTGCTCGCTCTTCACGACGTGGCCGGAGCGGGTATTCGAAGTCACCCAGAAGCAGCAGGTCTCATTGACCATTCAGGTCGTCTTCGACGCCATAACCATCGTACTCGTTTGGCTTGGTCTTCAGGCAGGCGCACAACCGCTGCTCGTCGTGGCCGCATACTCGGCGGTGTCGTGTGTGTACCACGCGACGTATCTGATCGGGATCTTCAGGATCGCAGGGTTTGCTTGGACCGGCCTGTTCCGAATCGGACGGCGCGTCGTGACTCTTGGCGGAGCGGTGACGGGAGGCCTCCTGCTCTTGTGGGTGCTGGTGCCCGAGCCGCTGTATCAGTTTCTGATCGGCGGCGTTTTCGTCAGCGCGTACAGTGTCCGGATCCTGTCTCGAGTCGTCGCCGCATCACGCCGGGCGCAGCTTTCACTGCCGGTGTGAGCGTGCTCGCGGAGGGGCGCGAATGATCGTGGTGATCGACTATGGGATGGGCAATCTCGGGTCGATCCTGAACATGCTGAAGAAGATCGGCGCGAAAGCCATGCTGTCGTCCAAGGTCGGTGACGTCGCGGACGCAGAGAAGCTCATCCTGCCGGGCGTCGGCGCCTTCGACCACGGCATGGCGAACCTCGAACGCCGGGGCCTGATCCCGATACTCGATGAAAGAGTTCGGCGACACGGGACGCCGATCCTCGGAATATGTCTCGGCATGCAGCTGTTCGCTCGCCGGAGCGAGGAGGGTGTACGCGGCGGGCTAGGGTGGCTCGAGGGCGAGGTGATCCGGTTCAAGCCCGAGGTCCTGCAGGCCCAGCTCCGTGTGCCTCACATGGGCTGGAACACCGTGCAGCTCACGGCCGCCAGCCCGCTGTTCGATGGCGTCGGCCCCGACTCTCGGTTCTACTTCGTGCACTCTTACCACGTGACGTGTCGTGACCCGGGGGATGTTCTCGCGACGACCTCGTACGGATATGAGTTCGCGTCAGCAGTGAAGAAGGAACGGATCGTGGGTGTCCAGTTCCATCCCGAAAAGAGCCACAAGTTCGGCATGCATGTATTGAAGAACTTCGTTGACCGGGTTTGACCGCTGTGCCGGCTCGCGTGTGACGGCCTTCCATGGCGAAACCAGTCGCTGACGGCGCGATTCGTTCCCAGACGTGGTACCACGACTATCACGGCCGTACGGGCGGACCTGAACGGAACGACCCGCTGGCCGATGCGGGTGTGATCTTTCAGATGGCGGCCATGGACATCGCGATGCTCCGTGCGCTCGCCTCGCTTCGGATACCACACTCGGCTCGCGAGAGCATCCGGGTGTTGGATGTCGGGTGCGCTGGGGGCCGCAGTCTCGCGCCGCTGATCCGCTACGGGTTTCACCCAGGGAATCTCCATGGCGTCGATATCCTCGAGGATCGAATCGCTCTCGGTGTCCGTAACTATCCGGCATTCCGCTTCCTCGTCGGTGATGGCACGAACTTGCCGTACCGAACGGGGATGTTCGACGTGGTGATGGAGTCCGCGATGTTTGTCCAGGTGCTGGACGAGGAGATTGCGGGCGAGATCGCCTCGGAAATGCGGCGCGTGACACGGACCGGGGGAACCATCTTGCTCGGCGACTGGCGGTACGAAGACCCGCGGCGACCGGGAACGTATCGGGCGCTGTCCCGGCGTCGCATCGCCCGGCTGTTCCCCGGCATGCGGGCGCGCGCCTGGTTCAGCGGGCCACTGGTTCCGCCGATCGGCCGGAGACTGTCGCGTTCGACGCCCTCTCTCTACTTTCTCGCGCAGCGGATCATGCCAATCCTGGTTGGCTATCGAGTCGTCATCCTCGGTACGGAGTCATGAGCCCTCGCTGACATGCGACGCATCCGCGTGATCCCTTGCCTGCTCGTTCAAGGGCGGGCGCTCGTGAAGACGATACGGTTCAAGGATCCACGTTATGTCGGCGATCCGCTGAATGCCGTCCGGATTTTCAACGAGAAAGAGGTCGACGAGCTGATCTTGCTCGACATCGCGGCGACGAGGCAAGGGAAGCCGCCCGACCTCAAACTGATCGAAGATATCGCAGGCGAGTGCTTCATGCCGCTGTGTTACGGCGGCGGCATACGAACTCTGGACGACGTGACGAAGATCCTGAGCCTTGGCGTGGAAAAGATCGCCCTGAATACCCAGGCGATCGAGCAACCCTCGTTCGTGAGCGAGATGGCCAAGGCCGTCGGCAGTCAGAGCATCGTCGTTTCGCTCGACGTCGCAAGGACGACCGCGGGCGAGTACGAGATACGAACGGGATGTGGAAGTCGAGGGACGGGCATGGCGCCGGTGACCTGCGCCAGATTGATGGAAGAGATGGGCGCCGGCGAGCTCATCGTCAACTCGATCGATCGGGACGGCACGATGGGTGGCTACGAGCTCGACCTGATTGGACGAGTCGCCCGCGCGGTGAACATTCCCGTCATTGCGTGTGGAGGAGCGGGCCGGACTCACGACTTCTCGGACGCCGTCAGGCTCGCGGGCGTCTCCGCCGTTGCCGCCGGCAGTCTGTTCGTCTTCTACGGAAAGCACCGTGCGGTCCTGATCAACTATCCGTCCGCGGCGGAATTGGAAGCGGCATTCGTGGAGGCGGAGCATCCCAGCCGATGACTGACTACCGCGTATGTGCGCATTGCATCATGGACACGACCGATCCGGACATTCGCTTCGATAGCGCCGGGATGTGCAATCACTGTCGAACGTACGAGGCCAAGGCGAAGAACCTCGTCTATGAGGGCCGACGAGGGGAAGAGAAGCTCACGTCGATCGTCGCGAGGATCAAGCGCGAGGGCGCCGGCCGGGACTACGACTGCATCGTCGGCGTCAGCGGAGGCGTCGACAGTACGTTCACCGCCTATACGGTGAAGCAGCTGGGGCTGCGACCTCTCGCGGTCCACGTCGACAATGGCTGGGATTCCGAATTGTCGGTGCGAAACATCGAGCGCGCGATGCGCAAGCTCGACGTCGATCTCTACACGTACGTACTCGACTGGGAGGAATTCCGTGACGTCCAGCTCGCCTTCATCAAGGCGTCGGTCCTGAACTGGGAGATCCCGACCGACCACGCCTACCACGGCGCTCTCTTTCGCGTCGCCGACGCGAACAAAGCCCGATTCATCATTCACGGGGGCAACGTCGTCACCGAGGCGATCCTGCCGTTCAAGTGGGGCTACGTCAACAAGGACTTCCGGCTCATCAAGGGAATCCACAAACGCTTCGGGGCGATGGAGCTAAAGGCCTTTCCTCGGCTGAGTCTCAGCCTGTACCTCTACTATCTGCTGGTGCCAAGGGTACGATACGTCTATCTGCTCAACTACCTCGCCTATAACAAGCAGCAGGCGATCGAATTGCTGCAGCGCGAGCTGGGGTGGGAATACTACGGCGGCAAGCACTACGAGTCGATCTATACCCGCTTCTATCAGGGCTATGTGTTACCGACAAAGTTCGGTATCGACAAGCGAAGGGCCCACCTCTCAACGCTCATTTGCTCAGGACAGATGACGAGAGACGCCGCTCTCGAAGAGATGGAGCGAGATCCGTACCCGAAAGACCGCCTTGCGGAAGACAAGGGCTACGTCCTGAAGAAGCTGGGCTTATCGGAGGAGGAATTCGAAGAGCTCATGGCATTGCCGCAAAAAAGCGAGCGAGATTATCCGTCCCACTATCGTTTCTTCCAGGCGTTCAGACTCGCCAAGCGCTACGTGAATGCCCTCACCCGGCTGAAGGATGACGTTGCGCTTCGAGTCCGGTCGATCGGATCGTAGGCGCCGGCCCGGGATAGCGAAAGCCGAGGAAGGTCGAGGTGTTCGTCGCGTGGAATTGGGGTTTCTGCGTGCTCACGAGCCTGGCGCTCGTCGCGATGTTCGTGAACCACCGGGCCGTCTTTTTGAAGCCCTCGGTGGCCTTTCTCGTGTTTTTCCACGTCAGAGTGCAGTGGGCGGGGACGGTCCTCTCTGGGACGACAGCCACCTATCTGCCGGAGCCGATCTACTTCATCCCCCTGCTACACGGGGTGCCCCTCGCGGCTCTCGCGGTGACGTACGTCTCTGGGCGCCAGACGCTTCAGCGGGTGTGGGTCAACGTTGTCCGGCCCGAAATCCAGGTTGAGCGTCGTAGCCTGACCGTGCTGATCGCGCTGGCGGGCGCGATCACGCTCTACTATCTCGCCCACGTGCCGTTGACCGAAACCGGACTGTACACGATCTTCGCGGACCCGTTGCGTTCGCCGCAGGCGCGTGCGGAATCCTTGAAGCTGCTCGACAACCCGTCCTTACAGTATGGATTCACGTTTCTGCGCAATTCGCTGGGGCCGTTCATCGCGATCATCGCGACCCAAATGTTCGTATCCGGGCTCCACGATCGCCGGATTCTTCAGATCACCGTCGCGGTCATGATGCTCGCGTTCGTCTTTGTCGCCGTGAGCCTGCCCGGCGAACGGGCCCCCGCCTCGTATCTGCTGTTGGCGATCATTGTCTCGCGGTTCCTCATGAGCGGGTTTCAGGGCCATGTCCTCGGACTCGTCGCCGGCGGCATCGCGGCGCTCACGATTCCTGCGCTCATGACGATGAGTCGGGAAGACGTTGCAATCTCCCTGGACGTCTACGGGGAATATCTGGTCTGGATGGCGCTGCGAGCGTTCGTCGCGCCAGCGGAGACTGCGCTGTGGTATGTCCACCACGCGCAGACGACAGGGCTCTTCGGTCTGGGCGCCATTCCCAAATTGGCCTGGCTCTTCGACATCGAGACGGTCGATGCTGCCAATGTCATCGGCGTGACGTACGCGCTCAACCCCCTCGAATCGGTCAGCGCGGGGACGAGCTTCATCTTCTCGTACTTCAGTTATTTCGGCGTGCTGTCGATGCTGATCTCACTGGTGTGCTTGCTGCTTCTCGACACCGTCCTGGTGGTCTACGAGGGTCTCAGCGAACGGATGCTGATACCGCTCGTGACGACGCTGATCCTGGCCTCGTCGACACTCGTGGAAGCCGACTACACGACGGTGCTGCTCAGCAACGGTTTCATCGTTTCGATCCTCCTCGCTCTGGTGCTAGATCGGCTGCCCCGCGTCGTGTTCGCCCCGAGTGTCCTACGGGTTTCGGTGCGATGAGCGGCCCGAGCATCTGCCTGATCGGTGGGACCGGCAGGAGCGGGACCACGATTCTGAAGGAAGTGTTCGAGAAACATCCCGACGTGGCCAGCGCCGGGGAGATCCGGATCACGACGGACCCGGAAGGCATCGTCGACTTCTACACGAGCTGCTCGCACGGCTGGTCCCCGTATTCGTACGACGTCAAGGTCAAGCGGCTCCGGAAGCTCTTGCACGATACCGGACGAAGCACGCTCGTTCGGCGGCTCTACACGTACGCAGTCGCCCGCTCCGGACTACGCCGGGCCCCGCGCATCCTCGTGCCTCGATATGCAGAGGTCCGGCTCGAGCGCCACTGCCCCGGCTATTTCGAGCTGGTGGACGACCTGATGGCGCGGCTCACGGACTATCGGTATCAGGGCCGCTGGACCGGCTGCGAATTCTGGCAGGACTCGCGCTTGACGTACAAGGCGCCGCTCGAACGAGCGGAGCTGGCCGACATCCTCGGGACGTTCCTGCGCGGCGTGATCGAGCGCATCGTCATCGCGAAGGGCGGCAAGCACTTCGTCGAAGACACGCCGTGGAACATCCTGTGGTTCGACAAGCTGCTGGAGCTTCTGCCGGAGGCGCGCCTCGTCCACATCTATCGGGATCCCCGTGACGTGACGGCGTCGTTCTGCAAACAATGGTGGGCGCCATCCGAGCCTCGACACGCGGCGTACTGGTGCAAGGGCATCCTCGAGCGGTGGTGGCGCGTGCGGGAGTCCCTGCCCAAGGAGTCCTTCTGCGAGATCGCTCTGGAGCGCCTGATCGGCGACACCGACACGACGGTCCGCGAGCTCTGTGAGTTCTGGCGGATCCCGTACGATCGCACGCTCCTGACGACGGATCTCGGGCACGGACACGGCGGTCGGTGGCGCGCCGACTTCACGGCGGCCCAGCAGGCTGAGGTTAGCGAGATTCTTCGGGAGCAGGTGGAGGCGCTCGGCTATCGCTGAGTCTGTCGTCCTCGGGCAGGCGCCGGCGGAGCGTTCGGTCGTGAATGCCGGGCCGGATGGGCCCACGGTCTGTCACATCACCACCGTTCATCCGATGTTCGACATTCGAGTTTTTTACCTCGAGTGTCAGACGCTGGCGCGCTCGGGCTACGACGTCGCCCTGGTGATTCGACACGCGCGGGACGAGGTCATCGACGGGGTGCGGATCTGCGGGCTGCCGGATCCGGCCAATCGGCTCAGCCGTATGGTCCTGCTCAACGCGCGGGCCTTGGCGCGCGCGCTTCGCGAGCGCGCCGCCGTCTATCACTTTCACGATCCAGAGCTGCTCCCGCTCGGCCTGGCGCTGCGTTGCCTGGGCAAGACCGTCATTTATGACGTTCACGAAGACGTTCCGCGAGACGTCCTCGAGAAGGAGTGGATCCCGAGACGACTCCGGCGCGTGACGGCCCAGGTTGTCGAGATCGTCGAGAACTTTCTGGCCCGCCGGATGAGCCGGCTGATCGTGGTGACTCCGTACATCTTGAACCGGTTCACAACGCTCGGCTGCACCGCCGTTGACGTGCGGAACTATCCGATGCTCACCGAGCTCCATTGTCCGGACGTCACGTGGGCCGAGAAGGAGCGAGCGGTCTGTTATGTCGGCGCGATCTCCGGCTTCCGCGGGCTCTTCGAGATGGTCGACGCGATCGAGCGGACCGACGGCCGTCTGTTGCTCGCCGGGCGGTTTTCGCCGCTCGCCGAGCGCGATCTCGCGGCGGCGCGGCCGGGCTGGAAGCAGGTCGACGAGCTCGGGCTGCTGTCGCGCGAGGGCGTGAGACGCACGCTGCGGCGCTCGGTCGCGGGATTGGCCGTGACCCATCCGAATCCCAATCTCGTCAACGCACTCCTCATCAAGATCTTCGAGTACATGGCGGCCGGCATCCCGGTGATCGCCTCGAACTTCCCGGTGTGGAAGGAGATCGTCGAGGGCAATGCCTGTGGTCTCTGCGTCGACCCGCTGAACCCGCGCGCCATAGCGGAGGCGATCCAATGGATGTTCGACCACCCGGCCGAAGCCGAGCGGATGGGTGCGAACGGCCGGCGAGCGGTCGAGACCCGGTACAACTGGGACAGCGAAAGCGCCAAGCTGCTGTCGACCTATTCGGAGCTCATCGCCCAGGAGGCCGCGTCCCGATGAACCGGACGACGGAGTAACGGTCGTGTGTGGCTTCTTTGGCGCGATCCGTTTCAACGGCTCCTTCGGCCGGGAGGACCACGACAAATTCCGCCGGCTGACCGATCTCGTCAGCTATCGCGGGCCCGACGCATCGGGGCATCGCGCGTTCACGCTGCGCGGCGCCGACGCGCGCGTTTCCGAGGGCGACCAATTCAGTGTGTTCTTCGGCCATCGCCGGCTCTCCATCATCGATCTCTCGCCGGCGGGGACCCAGCCGTTCACCGACGATGGGGGTCTGTGGATCGTCTTCGTCGGCGAGATCTTCAACTACGTCGAGCTCCGAGAAGAATTGATCCGGCGGGGCCACTGGTTCGCCTCGCAGACCGACACCGAGGTGATCCTCAAAGTCTATCGAGAGTATGGCGAAGCCGGTTTCGATCGGCTCAACGGCATGTGGGCGTTCGCCATCCTGGATCTGCGCGGCCGCCGCGTGGTCCTGAGCCGGGATCGATTCGCCGTGAAGCCGTTCTACGTCCACCACGACGGCGACGCCTTCTACTTCGCCAGCGAGATCAAGCAGCTGATTCCGATCGTGAAGGGCCTCCGCGTGAACCGCACGACGCTGTTCACGTATCTGCGCCAGGGCATCGTCGACCATGCCGACGAAACGTTTTTCGCCGGCATCCATCAGGCTCCGGCCCGACACAACATCGTGCTCGATCTGCCGAGCGGCGCCGTCGGCCAGACGCGGTATTGGGATTATGGCCGCGCGCCAATCTCGGGCAGCGACGCCGAGAACGCCGAGCGATTCCGCGAGCTCTTCGTCGACGCGGTCAAGATCCGCATGCGCAGCGATGTCCCGGTTGGGTGCCTGCTCAGCGGCGGCCTGGACTCGTCGAGCATCGCGGCGGTGGCGAACGCCACGCTAGGGCAGGGAATCACCTGCTACGCGGTCGTGGCCGACGACCCACGGTACTCGGAAGAGCGATTCGTCGATGTGCTCGCCGCCGAGCGCGGCATCGCCGTGGAGAAGATTCGGCTGCAGAGCGAAGAGTCCTGGGATCACTTCGAGCGTGTCACGTGGCATCAGGACGAGCCCCGCACCGGGTTCAGCGCCGTCGCGGAGAATCTGGCGCTCAAGGCCGTCAAGGAGCGGAGCGGAATCAAAGTCGTCCTGAGCGGCGAGGGGGGCGACGAGCTGCTCTGTGGGTACCGCAAGTATTTCTTCTTCTACCTTCGCCAGCTGTTCGCAGATGGTCGATTCCTCGCGCTGGGTCGCAACGCGCTGGCGTCGCTGTTCTACGGGACTGCGCTGTGGCAGTTCTCGCTGGCCGACGCGAAGCGCTATCTGCCGAGCGTCACCGCCCGCCAGGATCGGATCTGGCTCAAGCAGACGCTGGTCGAGGACGGCGGCCTGGAGCCGGTGTGGCGATCGCGAAGCATTCTCGAGCGGCAATACCTCGACATCGATCGATACTCGGTTCCGAATCTCAACCACACCGACGAGCGCAACGCTGCGGCCTACGGGCTCGAGCTGCGCTTTCCGTTCTATGACTACCGCCTGGTGGATTTCTGCACACGACTCCCCGATTCGTCGAAGATTCGTAACGGCTGGAGCAAGTACATCCTCCGCACGGCGCTCCACGAGCTGCCGCCGCGCATCGCGTGGCGTCGCGACAAGCAAGGCTTCGTGACGCCCGAAGACCGGTGGCTGCGGCACGAGTTTCGGGACCGCATCGTCGAGCTGTTCCAGGGCAGCCGGCTTCACGAGATTTCGGTAGTCGACAAGCACGAGCTGCTCCGAACGTACGCGGCGTACCTGAACGGAAGCCCCTTCATCTCATCGAGCGATATCTTCCGGTTCGTCATGGCGGAAGTCTGGTATCGGACGTTCTTCTCGTCGGTGGACTCCTGATGAGCGTCTATATCGACTCACTGGCCCAGGTGGCCCCCCTGGCGCGGCTCGGCGACGGCACGAAGGTGTGGTCGTTCTCGCGCGTGCTCGATCGCGCGGCGATCGGCGACCACTGCCAGCTCGGCCAGAACGTCTTCGTCGATCGCGACGTCGTGATCGGCAATCGCGTCAAGATCCAGAACAACGTGTCCGTCTACACAGGGGTCACGATCGCCGACGGCGTATTTCTCGGTCCGAGTTGCGTCTTCACGAATGTGACGTTCCCGCGGGCTTTCATCGAGCGCAAGCACGAGTTGTCTCCGACGATGCTCGAGCGGGGAGTCACGGTCGGTGCGAACGCGACGATCGTGTGCGGAGTGCGGCTCGGGGAGTTTTCGCTCGTGGGCGCCGGCTCGGTGGTGACCCGGTCGACGGCGCCGTTCGCGCTGGTCGTCGGGGTGACCGCCGAGCGAATCGGGTGGGTCTGTGCGTGCGGCGAGCGGTTATCGCCCGGGGAGGCCCCGCGCGCCGAATGTGGGCGGTGTGGGCTCGCGTATCACATGGATGCTGACGGCTGCCGGCCCGCCGAGCCGGCGGCATTCGAACGCTGGTGGCAGAGCCAGATGACCGGCGATCGTCCGGATCGCCTCACGGTGTCGACAAGCCATGCCTAGACTGCGATTCGCGCTGATCGGATGTAGCCCGATTGCCACCAAACACGCCGAGTCGCTCCAGCACATCGACGAAGCCGAGCTCGTCGCGGTGTGCGATCTCGACGCGGAGCGAGCGCGGAGCCTGGCCGACAAGCACGGTGTCGCCTGCTACGGCGACTATCACAAGATGCTCGAGACGGAAGCGCCCGACGTGGTGGTGATCCTGACTCCGTCCGGTCGTCACTTCGAGCACATCCTGGACGTCGTGCGCTACCGAAAGCACATCGTCGTGGAGAAGCCGCTGGCCCTGCGCCTGCAGGACGCCGACGCGGTGATCCGCGCGTGCGACGAAGCCGGCGTGAAGCTATTCGTCGTCAAGCAGAACCGAGTCAACCGGCCAATTCAGGCGCTCCGACGGGCCGTCGAGCGAGGACGGTTCGGTCGGTTGCTCCTCGGAACCGTCCGGGTCCGGTGGTGTCGAACGCAGGAGTACTACGACGCGGCGCCGTGGCGCGGGACCTGGCAATGGGACGGCGGCGTGCTCACCAACCAGGCCAGCCATCAAATCGACATGCTCGAGTGGATGATGGGCGACGTCGACAGCGTCATGGCGATGACCGCTACGCAGCTCGCGCGAATCGAAGCCGAGGACACCGGTGTCGGAATGCTGCGCTTTCGAAACGGGGCGCTCGGCCTCATCGAGGCCACTACCGCAACTCGGCCCCGGGACCTCGAGGGCTCGATCTCGATCCTCGGCGAACGAGGCAGCGTCGTCGTCGGCGGATTTGCGATGGACCGGCTGGTCACCTGGGAGTTCGCTCAGCGCGAACCGGCGGACGCGTCGATCTTCGAGACGCACGGTCAAAACCCGGACGTGTTCGCCTGGAACCACAGGGAATACCTCCAGAGCGTCATCGAGACCATCCGCCGCGGTACCAAGGCCCTGGTCGACGGCCTGGAGGGCCGCAAGTCTCTCGAGCTGATCAACGCGCTGTACGAGTCGGCCGAGAGCGGCCGCGAAGTCCCACTACGCTTCCGGCCGCGTGTATGCCGGCTCGGGAAGAGTCGAGACGAGCCATGAAGATCCCTCTGGTAGACCTTCGAGCCCAGTACCAGGACCTGAAGGCCGACATCGACGAGGCCATCGCATCCGTCATCCGCGATACGGCGTTCGTCGGCGGCCGTTACGTCGCGGAGTTCGAGGCCGCCTTCGCTCGCTATTGCGGCGCCCGCTACGCCCTGGGCGTCAGTAACGGGTCCGACGCCCTGCGATTAGCCCTCCTGGCATGCGGGGTCGGGCCGGGTGACGAGGTCATCACCGTTCCCAACACCTTCATTGCGACGACCGAGGCGATCAGCTCGGTCGGCGCAGAGATTCGCTTCGTCGACGTCGAGCCCGGAACCTTCACGCTGGATCCGGCGCAGCTGGAAGCTGCGATCACGCGGCGTACCAAGGCCGTCATTCCCGTCCATCTCTACGGGCGCCCGGTGGAGATGGAGCCGATCCTCTCGATCGCCCGTCGCCATGGTCTACGGGTGGTGGCCGACGCAGCCCAAGCACACGGCGCGACCTATCATGGCGAGCCGGTCGCCGGCCTCGGCGACGCGGTCTGCTTCAGTTTCTATCCGGGCAAGAATCTGGGCGCGTATGGTGACGCCGGCGCCGTCGTCACCAACGACGCGGACGTGATGAAGCGAATCGCGATGCTGCGAGATCACGGACGCACGGGCAAGTACGAGCACATCGCCGAGGGCTTCAGCTGTCGGCTCGATGGATTGCAGGGCGCGATCTTGAGCGCGAAGCTGCCACACCTCGAGCGGTGGAACGAATCCAGGCGCGCCCACGCGCGGCTCTACCGCAAAGTGCTCGAGAACGTCGAGGGCGTGCGGACGCCCCCGGAGACGGCGGACGCTCGACACGTATGGCACTTGTATGTGATTCAGCTCGAGGATCGGGAGACGGTCGCCGCGCGGCTGGCATCCGCCGGAATCGCGACCGGCGTTCACTATCCGGTGTCCCTGCATCGGCAACCGGCCTACGCGGGGATGAAGCTCGACGCCGGCAGTTTCCCGATCGCGGAGGAGCAGGCCCGCACGATCCTCTCGTTGCCGATGTACCCCGAGCTCAGCGTCGAGCAAATCCGGTACGTCGCGACCGAGCTGAAGGCAGCAGTCGCGCAGTCCACGGGGGCGAGGCGTGACTGATCAGCGCCGCCCCGCAAGCCCGGCACCGCGGATCGCGGAAGGCGAGATCAACGTGGCGGAGTACCTCGCGGTGATGTGGCGGCATCGAACGCTGATCCTGGCGACCTGCGTCGCCGTCATCCTCGCGACCGCCGTGGTCACGTTCGTCAGCCCCAAAATTTACGACTCGACGGCAAGCCTCCTCGTGCCCAAAGAGAACACCGGCTCCGGCTTCCTCGCCGGTATGCAAGCATCGGCGATGCTCCAGCAGTTCAGCGGATTGACGGGAACGTCCGTGACCCCGAACCGCGACATGCTAATGAGCATCCTCAAGAGCCGAACGATGGCTCAGGCGCTGATCGAGCGATTCAACCTGCAGCAGCGCTTTCGCAAGCGGTACGTCGACGACACGATCCGTCAGCTGCAGGGGTCCTCGGTGATCTCGGTCTCCAAGGAAGGTGTGATCTCGATCCGAGTTGAAGACACCGATGCGCAGCTCGCGGCGCAGATGGCCAACTACTATGTCGAGCAGCTCGATCGCATCGTCTCGCAGCTCGACGTCGGGGAAGCTGGGCAGCGCCGGACGTTCCTGACGGCCCGCCTTGCCCATGCCAAGGTCGATCTCGACGCCGCCGAGCAGTCGCTACGCCGCTTCCAGGAGGCGAATCGCGCCGTCGCCTTGCAGGAGCAGACCCGTGGAGCCATCGAGGCCGCCGCGCGCATCAAGGGCGAGATCGTCGCGTCGGAAGTCCAGATCCAGGTGATGCGGAATTTCGCGACCGACGCCAATCCAGAGGTCGTGGCGCTCAAGCGGCGCGTCGACGAGATGAAGCGGCAGCTCGCCCAGATGCAATACGGCGACGGGATGCCCGCGAGCGCCGGAGCTGACCGGCGTGATTACGGTGTAGCGCTTCCAAAGGTTCCGGAGATCGCGCTGGAGTTCGCGCGCCTCACGCGGGACGTGAAGATCCAGGAAACCGTCGTCGGGTTGCTGACGCAGCAGCTGGAACAGACGAAAATCGCCGAAGCCAATACCTTGCCGGTGGTTCGCGTCCTGGATCGCGCGACGGTCGCCGAACGTCCGAGCCGGCCGCGACTCAGCCTGAATCTGGCCGTCGCGGGGGTTGGCAGCCTATTGCTGGGCGCGATCCTCGCGTTCGCCATCGAGTATGTCAAAGGACTACGCCGAGTCTTGGTGCTCGATCGATGACGGGCGCCGTGGGGCAGGAGGCGACTCGGCCGCCGATCGTGACCGTGGTCATTCCCTGCCTCGACGAGGCTCGATTCATCGGGCCGTGTCTGGACTCGATCGTGAACAACCAGCTCCCTTCCGACCGCTTGGACATCATCGTCATCGATGGGGGAAGTCGAGACGGGACCACCGACAT
>AR_comb_assmDRAFT_10025362_pt1 | contig 22506 bp, 18 predicted proteins | sample ArasoioldDNA_FD_10543 | JGI IMG/M metagenome (IMG submission 10543) | reverse complement strand
CGGGTGTCCACGGGAATGACGAGATCGCGAATGCTGCCCTGGAAGTGCATGGAGTGGCAGCGCAGGCAGTCGTCCATCAGCAGAGTTTGCTGGTTGTGATCTTTGTCGAGGAAGATTTTTGAATACGTTGCGCTGTGCGGACCGGAGGCCCAGGCAGCGTACTCCTGGCGATGACACTTCTCGCATCGCTTTTCGATCTTGAGAACATCGTCGGTCTTCACGCGAACCTGCTCGGGAATCTCGCCGCGAAGGTGCTTCGCCAGTTGGCGTAGATTCTTCAGGTGAAATCCGGCGTCGAGAGTCAGGACGTCTCCGTGGCACTCTGAGCAGGCGATGTTGCGGTGCGCGGAGTCGTGCCAGTCGCGGTAGGGTTGCCAAATCTCGTGGCAGCGTGTGCAGGACTTGCCCCCTGAATAGCTGTAGTAGAGGCTGGCACCGGGAAGGAGAAGGATCGCGCAGACGATGACGAGCAAAGGGATCAGCAAGCGCAGGCGGAGGAACTTTCGGTCGCGGATCGTCATCAGGATTGCTCCCTTACTACGCACCCGGACGGGCTCACCACAGAGATCACGGAGGAACACAGGGGAAAAAGCGCCCGCTTTTCTTTAAGACACCACATGCGTTCCTTTCCACGTCTTCAGCAGGTTGGCTGAGGCGTAATAGGCGATCGCCATGATGGTGAGCACCGGGTTGAATCCGCCGTTGTTGACGTGGACACTGCCGTCGATGACGTACACGTTGTCGATGTCGTGAATGCGGCAATACTTGTCGACGACTGAAGTCTGGGGATCGTTGCCCATACGGCAGGGTCCGGCCTGATGCTGGCCGCCGCTGGGGCCGTCGAGCGAGATCGGACCGGAGCGGAGGACGGTCGTGGCTCCGGCTTCGCGCAGCCAAGCTTCCGCCTTCGCGGCCATGAAATTCGTTCCCAGCAAGTCGTTCTGGTGGCGATGCCCAGAGAGGCGGGCGACCGGAATTCCCCAGTAGTCCTTCACTTTAGGGTCGAGTTGCACACGTGAATCAAAGACGGGCATTTCCTGCATCGGTCCCATCACAGAAATGCTGCGTCGGTAGTACTGGCGCATAAAATCCTTGTGGGCGGCGCCCCAACGCGGTACGCCTTGTCCGCCGCGCGAGGCAAATTGATAGGGCAGGCGGATGAACTCATTGGCTAGCAGGCCTCCTGCGACGAAGCCGGGATTGTTGTGATTGAAGTCGCAGATGGCGATCGACGCGCCGGGGCCGAGGTCATCGTAAGTTTCCTGCTCGAACAAGCCGACAGCGCCGGTGTAGGCGTGCCCCTGCAGGTTGCGGCCCACCCAGTCGTGACGATTGCCGAGTCCATCAGGAAAGAGACGGCTGCTGGAATTCAGCAACAGGCGGGCAGATTCAACGGCAGCGCAGGAAATTATGACGAGGTCGGCGGTTTGCTGCTGCAGGCGATTGTTGGAGTCGAAGTATGCGACTCCGCGGGCACGGCCACGCTCGTCGGTGAGAATTTCTCTGGCGATACATTCCGTACGCAGGTCGCAATTGCCAGTACTGATCGCCTTGGGGATGACCGTGTTCTGTGTGCCGCACTTGGCGTTCACTTCGCAAGCAAAACCTACGCACCAGCGGCAACGCATGCAGGCACCGCGTCCGTTGTAGGGGACCGTGTTGCGAAGCATTGGGATGTCGAACGGATGAAGTCCAAGGCGCTCGGCGGCGGGTTTGAGAATCTGATGCTCGCGCGGATGAGGCAGCGGGGGCATGGGCAACGGGCGCTGGCGGGGGGCACGAAAGATGTTGTTGGAATCGTCACCCGAGACACCGATTTCCCACTCTGCTTTCTCGTAGTAAGGCTCGAGGTCCGAATAAGTGATCGGCCAATCTTCGAGCGTGCTGCCCTCGACCGTGCCGTAGGTGGACCGCAGACGGAAATCCTTTTCCATGAAGCGCCATGCCATCGCGCCATAGCTGAGCGTGCCTCCACCAACACAGGCTGCATTGTTGCTGTAGGCCCAATGGTTGGACTGGACAACTTGCTCGCGGCCGCGGGAATCCGCATAGACGCGGGGGTTGCGTTCTTCGTCTGGGCCGAAGGAGTTCCCCAAGACGCAGGTGCGCTGGTTGCGGAGGTCGTCTTTGCGGTCGTCGAAAGGTGTGTACCACTTGCCGCGCTCGAGGAGCACGACGCTGAGTCCGGCTTGGGAGAGTTCGTTGGCGACGATGCCTCCGCCTGCCCCTGCTCCTACGATGATCGCGTTGACGTGCTTGAGGGCCATCAGCGTGACCTCGGTGGCGACTCGAGCTTCGGCGGATTGAAGCGAACCCTGCCGCGGATTGGCGGATATGGAATGCCGAGCATCTTCCAGCTCACCCCTTCGCGGTTGCCTCCGTGCCGTGGGTCACCGTAGTAGCCCTGCATGATGTGATCCAAGATGAGTCGAAAGAACTCTGCTGACGATTTCTGCTGCCAGGGTGCGGCGGGCACGAAACCTTGCTCGACGGCGTGCAGCAGCGCTACCTGTTGTGGTGGATCCAGATCGGCGAAGAGCTTCCCGTGCAGTGAGCGGCTCGTCTGGTCGATGGCGGCGAGTCCTTCGCGGTACGTTTTCTGGAGAATCTGGAATGGCCCGCATAGCTGGCGGTCGATGTAGTTGACGACACCGGCCCAGGAGGCTCCGGCATCCTGATCGGGAGGGATAATCTGATCCGCGATAGCTGCCAAGGTTCGCGCCTCATCGAGGGTAAAGAACCACCAGGGAGTTCGGTTCCGACTGCAGGCGATGCCGGTTCCGGCGGCTGCTGCAGCGGCGATGGCTGCCTGCAGGAACGCGCGCCGATTCAATCTGCCCGATTGCACGCAAGATTCTCCCGCTTGAAATTTACGGGGCGAGCGTTAGGTGGTCTGTGACTGGCATCACCGGAGTCGGTGATGGGCGAGGATTCGAGGATCGATTTGACTGACGGTATATGATGGCGGGCCATGGCGAAGCTCGATCCGGCTCAGGAAAGGCAAAGGCTGGCGGACGTTTACGCTGGCCAACTCGACGGAGAGTTGGAAAAAGTCGCTGAAGAGGCGTATGAACTCAGCGACATCGCCCGAGAGACATTGAAGGCGGAATTGGACAAGAGAGGTTTGAACGTGGCCCTTGCGGAGCACGCTCCGATTCCCGTGAAGAAGACGCCTAAACCGGGCGATCCTCCCGAGGACGCTCAGGAGATTTGCCCCACGCAATCGAAATTTCGCCCTAATGAGTCCACAAGCGAATCAGTTGGGATGGTAATGATCCGCAAGTTCAGAGATTTGCCTGAGGCTCTGCTTGCGAAGGGGAGCCTAGAGTCCGCAGGGATTGAGTGCGCTCTTGCCGATCAGAACATGGTTCGACTGGACTGGTTTGTTTCGAACGCGATCGGGGGAATCAAGTTGCTGGTGCATGCGGATGAGGTCGCGGATGCAGAACAGGTGTTGAGTCAGCCGATACCGGAGCACTTTGATGTCTCGGGCGTTGGTGAGTATGACCAGCCGAAGTGTCCAAAATGTGGATCGTTGGATATTAACTATCGGGAACTCGATCCCGCAGCTTATCTCAGCCTGGCGATCAGAGTGCCAATCCCATTCCGTCGTCGGGCGTGGCGATGTCACTCCTGCAACGTGGAATGGGAAGACGACGGGCTGCCGAGTCCTGCAGATTCATCTACGTAGCTTTTCTAATCCTTTTTGAATTACCTCTTGCGTATCCGGAGCGAGGTTTAGGGCTGGAAGCTCGTCGCGGGTGAACCAGCGGACTTCTGCGGCATCGCTGGCCGCGAGAAGCGTTCCTCCAACTGGACGACAGAGGAAATCAATCAACACGTAGTGATACTGCACGCGCCGCTGGGCGTCGTACAGGATGCGATCGTAGACTCCCAACAATTCGCCGGGGGCGACCGTGAGGCCAGTCTCCTCGCGGGCCTCGCGGATGGCCGCATCGCGGACCATCTCTCCAACCTCGAGAACGCCACCGGGGATGGACCACTGCCCCTGAATCGGCGGGTGCGCGCGCTTTACCAGCAAAACGCGACTGTCCTGGATGACGACGGCACCGACGCCGACCAGCGGGAATGTGGGGAATTCACGGTTCATGGGTGAGCTTCGAGCCTTGAGCTTCGAGCTACGAGCATAACTGAATCCCGGAAACACGTTGCTCGTGGCTTGCTACAATTTCGCGGTGAGTCCCAAAAACCTGACAACCACAGGGGACACAGAGGGACACAGAGAGATATGGCTCTTGAAGAGTACAAGCGGAAGCGGCGGTTTGAGGAAACACCGGAGCCTCCTCCGAAGGTGGAGAAGAAGGGTGGAAACCGCTTCGTGGTGCAGAAGCACGAGGCGACGCGGCTGCACTATGACTTTCGCCTGGAGATGGAAGGAGTGCTGAAGTCTTGGGCAGTGCCGAAGGGGCCATCGCTTGATCCGGCGGACAAGCGTCTGGCGATGCAGGTCGAAGATCATCCCGTATCGTATTTCGATTTTGAGGGAAACATTCCCGAGGGCAACTATGGAGCCGGGAGTGTGATGGTGTGGGACGTCGGCACGTGGGCTCCGCTTTCCCCGGTCCCGGTGAACGGAAAGTATGTTCCGGGCACCGAAGAGGAAGCTGCGGCCATGCTTTCGAAGGGCGACTTGAAGTTCCGTCTGAACGGGGAGCGCCTGCAGGGAGATTTTGCGCTGATCAAAATGAAGGGCAGACGACCGGGCAGCAAGGGCAACGAGTGGTTGATGATCAAGAAGCACGACAGTCATGTCGTCGAGGGATACGACGCAGGAGACATTGATGAATCTGTGCTGAGCAAGCGCAGCATGGACGAGATCGCGGGCGATGCGAGATCGAAAGAATGGGCGAGCAGCCGTCCGGCGGGCCGTGGCCCGCTGAAGGCAGCCTGGCTCGCCGACGCCGTTGCGCGGCTCGATCAAAAAAAAAAGCAAACCGAAACCGCGGAAGTCGCGGAGGGCGCCGAGGTCAGTAGGAAAAAATCTTCTGCTCGCAAGCAGCAACTTGTTCCGCGCGAAAGTCGAAAAAACGGCAAGAATAGTTCTGAAGAACAATCCACGAAAAATCTTTCTTCCAAGTCTGCTGCGCCCTCTTCGTCTTCCACGGATTCGGTTTCAGTACCTGTGAAGCGACCGATGCCGACAGTCATTCATCCCATGCTGGCCGAATCGGTTGAGCACCCCTTCGACGGAGAGGAATGGCTTTTCGAGATCAAGTGGGACGGCTACCGTGCGGTCGCCTTTATCGAGAATGGAAAAGTGCGGCTGGTGTCGCGCAACCAGAACGAATTGACTGCACGCTATCCGGAATTGAAAGATCTTCCGGGGTTCCTCAAAGCGAACAGTGCAATTCTTGATGGCGAAGTCGTCGCGCTGGATGACGATGGCCGCGCGTCGTTCAGCCTGATGCAGCAAAGAACGGGCTTTCGCGCGGGAGGACGCAGGGCGGCGGTGAAGGCGGACGTTCCCGTGCTTTATTACGCCTTTGACCTGCTTTACTTAGACGGCTATGACTGGCGGCGCATGGCGCTTGAGGATCGTAAAGCCAAGCTCGCGACCATCCTCAAAGGAGGCGACGCACTGCGCTATTCCGATCATTACGCGGCAAACGGTAAGGCTTTGTTCGAGATTGCGCGGCAGAAGAAGCTGGAAGGCATCCTGGCGAAGCGCCGCGCCAGTTGCTATGAAGAACGGCGCAGCCGGGAATGGCTGAAGATCAAGATTCGGCATCGCACGGAGTGTGTGGTGGGAGGCTTCACTGAACCGGAAGGCACACGCGCACACTTCGGCTCCCTCGTGCTCGGGCAGTATGACAAGGAGCAGAGGCTGGTTCATGTTGGCCAGGTCGGCAGCGGCTTCGATCAGAAGCTGCTGGCGGACATCTCAAAGAGGTTAAAGAAGATCGAGACCACGAAGAATCCGTTTTACGGCGAGGTGGAGGCACTGCGCAAAGTGAGTTGGGTGAAACCCGAACTTGTCTCCGAGGTGGAGTACGCGGAGTGGACTCACGGAACGAGCGAGAATGGGGCGCCGAAGCTGCGCGCACCTGTGTTCATGGGATTGCGCGACGATAAGGATCCCGAGGAATGTGTCCTGGAAAACACGTGAGTAGGTACCAGCAGATAAATTCTGCGCACGCTTATTTGATGTCCTTCATCGCGAGCAGCGTTCCGTAGTCACGACCGGTTGTATCGACACCGCGTGCCACGACCGCGGCGAAAGCCTCCCTCACCTCAGGATACTTTGTCACAAGGGCCTTCATGACGTTGACGTTGTCTTGATACGCGACCGCTGTGTTCGAAACGTTGGCCGACTGATATTTAACGATGAGGTCGAGGTCGCTTCCGACAACTTCAGGAAAGATGGCGGTGAGTTTGTAAGTGCCGGTTCCTGAAGTGACATCTGCCGTTTTGCCGGAGCCAGGAAGATCCGCGGGCTGCAAGCTTTGGGATTCGTCGTAAAGCTTGTCGGTGGCCAAAGTGCTCATAAACGGCAATGGCGAAATCAGGGTACGGGCCTCGAGATAGTAGAACCAGGCATTGTGTGCCTGCCCCTGAGCCTTGTATTGCCGCGCCCGTGCGAGGAACCAATCGCTGTCATGGCCAGCGATCTGTGCCAACTTGATATAGAGACCTGCTAGTTTCCAATCGGACCCCATTTGCTGCAGTATCTCGGAAAACATCGTCCGGCCCTTGGCGGAGTTGGCGTCCAGGAGCACGATGGCGTACTTGCCGGCAGGAAGACTATCGAGGTAGAAAGCGGCGCTGTTGGCGGTTTGGCCATTCTTGCCGAAGACTCCGCAGTAAAATTCGGCGCGTTGATTCGGGGTGGCATCCTCGGCGTTCAGAAGAAAGGATCCTTTGAGAGTGGCTTGCGCTCCAGCGAGATCCGGCTGACGCTCCTTGATGACGGAGTCGATGCCGTCGAAGCTGGAAGCAAGGCTGGGAATGGCATTCTGCCGCAGTGTGGCGGCGTCCCCTTTCGAGGCCATGTCGAAGTAGCGCTGTCCGGCGTTCGTGATGGCGGTTCGGACGGCAGCGTCCATGTCAGCGGCAGTCTGGCAGGTCTGTGCACGCGATTGCAGAGGCAAGAGGGCGAGCAGAGAGACTCCGAGCCAAGAAGCCAAGCAGCGCGATGCCGGTTCCATATGTCCCACCTTTACTTTTCAGAGAGTTACAGACCTCGGTAGCAATACCTGCCTACCTCAGCGTGCGCCGTTTAAGATTGGAAGTTGCCGGAAATGGTTGACTAAAATCGGCGCCGCCGGGGTAGTCGGTTCACTGAAAAAGCTGCAAGTAATTGACGTTACAACGTTCTTTCGCTGGGGAATGTGGCTGTTCTTTCTGGCATCTTTGAGTGGTAAAATTCAGAGAAAGCCCCCGCGACGTTTCCCCCCAAAACCGGAAAACTCGAGAGGAACGGAATCATGAGCACAGGATCGAAACGAAGCACTTTCGGCGGAACGTCTGCGTTAGGCGCCATTCTCCTGTGCACGCTCGTGACGACTTCTGCTGTGGGAGCGACGGGGCCCGGACAAAAGAAATCAAAAACAAAGAAGCCGACGCAGCCGGTTGTGCAGCTACCCTCTGGGCCGACCGGTCCGGTGCAGGCGATCCCGCTCGATAACATCGCAGCGGTCCCGCCCCAAGTCACCTATCAAGATAACCAGTTGACCATCGTTGCGCCGAATTCGACACTGGCCGACATTCTGCGTGCGGTGCATAAACAAACCGGAGCGGAAATCGAGATTCCATCGGCGCCAGACAGAGTTGTTACCCGTCTGGGACCTGGACCGGCTCGTGACGTGATGGCAGATCTGCTGAATGGATCACGCTTCAATTACATCCTGTTGGGATCTCCGGAGGATGCGAACGCCCTCACTCGAGTGGTGCTGGTTGCGAAGAGCGGCGTGCAAGACGTTACACCGAACGTTAATGTGGCGGATGCTCAGCCCGCTTTTCAGACGAATCAACACCAGCCCTCGCAGATCGTCAGTTCGCCCATGCCGGAAGAATCTCCGGAAGGCAACGAAGCAGAAGCTCAAGAGCAAGAGGATAATAATGGGGAGAGCGCCGGCGAGGACAATGGCGATCAAGCCGCCGAAGCTGAACAACAGCAGAATCCGCCCCAGGATCAGCAAGGTGTAAAGACGCCGCAACAGATGCTGCAGGAGATGCAGCAGCGGCAAATGCAACTTCAACAACAGCAGCCACCGGGACAGCCACCGATCCCGGGATCGGGCATGCCGCCGCATCCTCCGCAACAAAACTAGATTCGTTTAGGGTTCGTCTCTGACAGCGTTCTCGGAACGCTGGGCGGTTCTCGTCGCCAGGGGCGCGACTGCGCCGGCGGACATCGTTTTCTGCAGCAGGGCCCAGTCGCGTGCAACCTCAGCTTCCGAGATGCCATGACGCGCAGGCTTGCGCAGTTCCGCGGCTAACCGAGCTTCAAGCAGTTGACGCACGAGTTGCGGAGGAGCGTTCCCGTCTAGAACATTGTCAGCTGAGACGCCCATCTGCACTACTTCAGAACCTTCCCGCATTTCCAGGACCGGGTGTCCTTCCTCATCGACGGCGGACTTCGCCTTGGACTGGCGTTTTCCCCATGCCCGCTCAATCTCTTGGGCTGATTTTTCGGGATAGACACCGGCAAGGTAGTGCTTCAGCTGCGACTGGTAAGCCTTCAGATCTTCGCCGTTCACGGGCGCTTGCGGTTCTCCGCCAACCATAAACACACTCGCATTGCGCCCGGGCTCAAAGTGAGGCGTTCCGGTAGCGACATATACGGCGGCGACGCATCCGGCGAAGATCGGGCTGATTACGATGCTGGGCACGATGTACTTCTTGGATGTGAAGAACGCATCGACCACGCCGTGAACCGTGGCGCTGCGCGGCATGCTGCCGGGGACCTGCGCGATCACGATCCGGGAGAACTTCAGCTCAGGATGGCGACCGCTGTACTTGATGATCATCTTCGCCATCTGCTTGGGAGTTGTGATTCCCACGTCGGCGACTACACTGCGATGCAATGCTTTCGGATAGTAGAAGTTGATGATGTCTTTGGCAAAGTCGGCGCAGTTGCGCGATACGGTGTGGAAATGAGAGACGTTGTCCGATGAGTTCAGTTTGCGGATCAGCGCAGCGTCCTGCTCGGGAGTGGTCTCGATCTCAAATCCATACATGGCCCTGTCGTAGGAAGAACCGATCAGTTCATACCAGTTGCCGCCGGGAGTTTCGCCGTTGCGGACGTCTGGGGCGACGTCCTCCAGGTAGGTGCGACGATAACGGTCGCGGAGAAATGCGGTCATCTTCGCGTCGGCAAAAAGCGGAACATCTTCCGCGCGATCGACGGCGTAGAGGTAGGGGATCAGCGGGATTGCAACCCAATCGTGATGATTCACTCCTGCATAACGGCTGATCACAACACCGGTTTCACCGGGAGCACAGGGACGGAGAACCAAGGCAGTCTCAGCACACACGCCGGACAGATACACTGCGGCGTGGCCTGTCGCGGTAAAGAAGCCAAGTGTCCCGTAGGGTTCTTCCAACAACAAAGTCGCTGACGCACCAGCCAGGGCAGACGTCGCCAACACGAGCAGGATTATGCTCATGACGAGCCGCAAACGGTGGATGGAGCACGAAAGCATAGTAATCAGACTGTTCCCATACCTAACTGCCTTTATAAGAACCCTTTAGCGGAACTTTAGTTGCTCTAAAGCATGAATGCCAGTTACCTAAGTTCAGAAGACACTTCCGCCGATTCGCCCATGCAAATAGAGGCTAAACCCTTCAGCCATCTTGGGATACAGGTAATTGTACTAGATCTTGGCTAGTAGACGGTCGGTGGCCCACTGGGCCGCGTCGGCGACGGGTTCGTCTTCATCGGACCGCAACTTCTCGAGAAGGGGTAGGAATTCAGCCCTGTCGCTGTTCCCTAAAGCGATGACAGCGTTTCGACGAAGTCCCGATCGTTTGGTGCGGCGGATGGGGGAACCGCGGAAGGTTTCGCGAAATCCGTCGACGGAAATCTCGGCCAGCCAATCGAGCGCTGGGTTGACCAAACCCTCACGCGGACTAAATTCCGGTGCATTCGTGATGGGGGCCTTGCGGTTCCACGGGCAAACATCCTGGCAGATGTCGCAGCCGAAGACGTGGCGCCCCATGTCAGCTCGTAACTCCTCGGGAATCGATCCTCGCTTTTCGATGGTGAGGTACGAAATACATCGATTGGAATCGAGTTGGTAGGGAGCGAGGATGGCGTCTGTGGGACATGCCTGAATGCAACGCGTACAACTGCCGCAGCGGTCGGGTGCGGGCAGATCGGGAGTCAGTTCAATGGAAGTCAGGATTACGGCGAGGAAGAGCCATGAACCCTTGTTCTGGTTGATGATGCAAGTGTTCTTACCGATCCATCCGACACCGGCATATTTCGCAAACACACGTTCTACGACGGGGCCGGTGTCAACGTAACTGCGAGTGATCAAGTTCGGTTCTGAGTCTCCAACCGCCTGGCGCAGGGCGGATTCGACCTGCTTCACTCTGCGCAGCACCGCTTCGTGGTAATCCTCGCGAGTCCAGGCATAGCGCGAGATCCATCCGCGGGCGGGATCGGGGAATTCGGTGGAGTAAGGATGTTCCGTGTTGTAGTTGATGGCACACACGATCACGCTTCGTGCCCAAGGCGCAACCCGCGCCAGCGAGGCGCGTTTGAGTTCTCCCTGATCGTCTCGCGATTCGAGGTACTTCATTTCGCCAGCGTGACCGGCGGCGATCCACTCAGGAAACGATTTCAACTCAGCCGAATCCGCGGCTGGAGCAATGCCGGCGAGGTCGAAGCCTGCGTCTGTAGCAGCACGCTTCACCAAACCCGAGATTTCGGAGTTGCGAAGTTCGTTCATAAATCGATTCGGCGATTCGCGTTGTGAGGACTGGCCACTGACACACAGCAGCTTCCGCGCTATGCTTCCAGCATGCTTAGGACCACTGCAAGACGTCTCGTTGCGACCATTTGTTTTCTTGGCACTCTCCATCTCGTGGCTCAACAGGCACCTTCGAATGCCGGATCATCGGCAAAGGATGTCCTGCTCACAGTGATCACGCCTCGTCACGAGCCGATCCGTCTGACGCTCGCTGAATTGAAATCGATGACACATGTTACGGTCACTGTACACAATTCTCATAGCAACGCCGACGAGACATATTCCGGCGTTCGCTTGGTGGATCTTCTGACCAAAGCAGGTGGACCTTCTGGCAACGATCTTCGAGGCAAAGCGCTCGCTCAATACATTGTTGCAAGCGGGTCCGATGGATACCAGACCGTTCTTGCAATTGGAGAGATCGATCCGGCGTTTCACCCCGGTGAGGTGATGGTCGCTGACACGATGGATGGGAAGGCGCTGGACAGTCACTCCGGCCCGCTGAAGCTTGTGGTTAGCGAAGACAAGCATCCCGCGCGATCGGTACGAAATCTTACTGAGGTTGAATTGAAAGCGCTGCAGTAAGCCGCGTCGCTATACCCCGAGTTTCTTGACTTCCTCGTTGTAGTACTTGCGGTAGAGAATATCCCACTCCTGCGATCCTTCAAGAATTGTGCGCTTCTGGGTGTCTATTTTCGTTCGGGCGGCGATGTCGATCTTAGCTTCCTGATTGAATAATTCTTCGAGGATTTTGCGGGTTTCCTGGCGGATTGTGTTGGGGTCTTCGATGAACTCAACTTCGTCCATCTGCTTGAGTACATCTGAAACGGCCCGGGCCAGCACGTTTACCTTGTCGCGACTTAGTCTCACAGCACCGCCTTGTACTTGCGAACGAGTTCGCTCTTCACCTTGCGGAACATCTCCTGATAATTGGCGCCGGTATTGCGCATTTCGTCCGAATAAGCTTCCAGAATTACACGGACTTCGTCGTTGATGCGGTCTTCGAGGGAGAGTTCTTCGAGCAAGGCGGCGTGGACGCGTTCGGTCACGGCTGGAACAGCCGAAGCCTCAATCATCTTGGTGGCAATCAGTTTCTTGGTGACTTCGCGGGCCAAGTAGCCCACATATTCTTTGGAAAAAAGCATGGTTGGATCGAAAAATTGCGCTTAGCGCTCTCTTCTATGAATTGGGAAGTGTAACACAGGGAGGGGTGTAGGCGCAGCCACACAGCCACAGAATCATCTTCATTTCTCTGAAGAAGACTGGTCTCGGAGTGTATAGACGAACTGGCGGATTTCGTGCCGCTCGCGGTCGGACTGCTGCGCCGATTCGTGAGCAAGCTGTTCGTAGATTCGCAATTCCTCTTTTGCCCTGTCGCTTTGGTCCATTAAGCGGTAGGCCTGCCCCAGACGGTAATGCGCTTCTTCCAACTTAGGGTCGATCTGGATCGCGCGCTCGTAGTTTGAGATCGCTTCCTTATGCTTACCTTCCTCAGCGTGAAGGATTCCCAGCTGTAGTGCCGCGTGTGAGTGGTTAGGATCCAGACGAATGGCATTTTCCAATAGCGACTGGACCTCGCGCACGTGCTCTTGATCCTGGGAATCCTTGTTGTGCGAGGTCTTTCGCAGCTTCCATAGGGCAACGGCGTAGTAGTAGTGAGCGTCGGCACTCTCCGGATGCAGAACGACGAAGCGATGCAGTCGTTCGGTTAGAGCATTGGGCGGCCTGAACTCGGCCTGCTCCATTCTTCCCAGGAACAAATATGCAGCGGGATCGTTCGGAGATAGATCTGATGCTTCGCACACGCGTTGGACGGCCAACTCGTAGGAACCTTGCGCGAACCGAGCAGCGCCCAGCCCGATAAGCATTCGTGCTGAGCGCGGAAACAATCGATTGCCTTTAGCGAACACCTCTTGCGCTGGCTCGGGCGCATGGTGCAGCAACAATTCGGCGCCCCAATCAAACAGATACGGCTCGGTGGGTTCGAGCTCAGCGGCCCTTTGGTATTGACGAACAGCTTCGAGAGGGTCGCCGAGCTTCTCTTCTACGTCCCCCGAGAGATGATGCAACTCCGCTTTGTCGTGGCTCTCGGTGAGGCCATGGATCTCTTCGCGGGCCCGCTCGTAGTTTCCAGCGGCCGCATTGGCGCGGGCGAGGTCATACGAATTCCGATAATCGCCCGGATCTGCAGCCGAGGCGCGCTGCAGATAGAGAATAGCTTCACTTGCTCTGCCGCTATCGAGGAGCAGCTCTCCCATGCGATGATTGGCTGCAAAATTCTGGGGATCGTGATCCACACTTTCGCGAAGCGCTTTTTCGCTGAGATCCGTCGCTCCGGAGCCGCTTACGACAGGGTCCCCTAGCGAGGCCGTTTCTTTTGCTAGGGTGTTCCTGGTCCGCACGACCGCGTCTGAGCCATGGCCTCCGAGGGCCGTGGTATCGGTGACGCCGGAAACGGTGAACTGCGGCGGATCGAAGAATTGCGGTGCACTCTCTGAGGTTGTCTTCTTCGCCGCAACCAGTTTCAGATCGATGCTTTTCGTCTCGTTCGATGCGAGGAACACTAAGTCCGTTGATGCGTCGTCGAATCCAATCTTCGTCGTGCGGATGTTGTAGACGCCAGCCATCAATGGCGTGAACTTGAATGCTCCGTGAACATCTGTGACCACTGTCCGAATCCCCGCTGCGTCTTTTCGATGCAACTCGACAGTGGCCCCCGAAATCGCCTTTCCCTCCGGATCGCGTACGATTCCTTGCAAGGATGCAGATTGGCTTTGAGCGTGCAGAGGAAACGCGAGGAGGGCAAGGACGAGAATCCCAGGAACTATATTTCGGTGCTCAAGGACTCGATGAACAAGGACCATCGGGGGCCGCTTCTCTAGCCGAGGATTCTAGCATTCGAAGGGCGGCGGGTAAGGTTGGCGTTGCGCAGCACAACGAATACAATGCAAAGCTTCATGACTCCGGTGCTTATGATAGATAACTGTCGGTCGCGAATTATGCGGCGCTTTATGGCCGCTTCCCTGTGTCTTCTCTGTCTTCCGGCTATGGCACAAGCTCAGTCTGGAAAACGCAAGATCATCATCGACCAAGATGCGGCGGGTCCGGCCGGGACGGATCAACAGTCTATGCTTTTGCTGATTCAGTCTCCAGGGGTTGACGTTCTCGGAATTACCGTTGTGACTGGAGACGCGTGGCTGAAAGGGGAAGTTGCGCACACGCTGCGCATGCTTGAGATGATCGGGCGAACCGATATTCCTGTCGTAGCCGGTGCGGAATATCCGCTGGTGCGGCGCAAGGATGAAACCGAACTTTGGGAGCAACAATATGGCTCAGTGGCATGGGTCGGCGCATGGACACCACGCCGCTATCACCCGCCGGATCAACTGGGTGAGATGCCGGAGGGTAAGCCGACTACGAAGGTATCAGATGAGGACGCGGCGCACTTCCTGATCCGCATGGTCCGCAAGTATCCACACGAAATCACGCTGTACGCAGGCGGACCGATGACCAACCTTGCGCTCGCGATTTCGATCGATCCCGAGTTTCCTTCGCTGGTGAAGGAGCTCGTTTTCATGGGTGGGAGTTTGAACCCGAGTACGGATGATCCGGAATTCGTGAATACGCCGCGGCGTGAATTCAATTTGTGGTTTGATCCCGAAGCGGCGCACATTGTCCTCACCGCGCCATGGAAGAGAGTTGTCTGCACCACGGTGGACATATCCGTGAAGACCCGGCTGACGAAAGAGTTGATCGATCGGATCAAATCGGCGAACACACCCGCCGCCCAGTATGTTGCCAAATATGCCCGACTGCAGGGAAATTACAACTACCTGTGGGACGAACTGGCGGCGCTCGCGTGGCTCGATTCGAGCATCATTACCAAAAAAGACACGCGCTATCTGGATATCGACCTCGGTCGAGGCAAGGGAAACGGCGAAACGCTGAGTTGGTCGGAACAGGACAAGCCAAAGCTCACGGGCCCGCCCGTAGAGATTCAGGTTGATCTCGACACACAGAAATTCTACAAAGAGTTTGTCGAACTGCTGACAGCGGCCACCCCTAAGCCACAGTAGAGACAGTTAGTGCAACTGCTCGAGCATTTGCCTGGCCTGCGGGTGGTCAGGATGCGCCTTGAGTAAGTCCTTAAGAACTGCTCGCGCCTTGTCATCCGCGCCCTCCATGGCATAGACACGCGCGAGATTCAGGTACGCCTGATCGAAACCGGGGGACACTCGGATGCACTGCTCGAAGCTCTTCACAGCCTCATCGCGACGGCGCGTGACCAGGTAGAGGATCCCGAGATTGTTCAGGGCCTCGGGATAGACGGGACGCGCTTTCAATGCTCTCTGCAGGTGTTCGTAGGCCTGAGCCGTGTTATCGGTCTGCGCATAAACCATTCCCAAACTGTAGTTTGCTTCCGGGTCGTCGGGCGCAACCTCGAGAGCACTTTCCAGCACTTTGCGTGCTTCGTCCCAACGTTTCTGCAGACGGTAAGCGTTCCCAAGGTTGTCGAGCGAGAGCAAGTGCCTCGGGTTGATTGTTAATGCTTGCTGAAAGTTTCCGATCGAGGAATCGATGGCGCCTTCGCGGGTCGCAAGGACTCCAAGGTTGTTCCACGCGTCGGGGAGCGTGTCGGGATAGTTGGCTCTGAGCGCGACACAGCGCTCGAACATCTCGCGCGCGGCGGCATTCTTGTTCTGGTTCAGGTAAACGCTGCCGATGCCGTACAACGCCTCCGCACTCGCAGGATCATCCTGCAACGCCTGCCGGAATGAGATTTCAGCCTGCTCGAGATATCCGCGCTGATAGAACAGAGATCCAGAAGAGAGATGGTTCCGGCCAAATTCAAGGGAAAAGCTCGATGAGGGAAATGGTAAAGCTTTGGAGATTCGCTCGGCATCCGTCCGTGGAATATGAAGTAAATCGAACTCCATGTGTTCGGCAACCATCGGACCCTGGTACACCTTTACGATGTATCCCTCGGCGTTGATCAGGAACGAGGTCGGAAGGCTAAGATCGCGATGCCGGTCGAACAACTGCCGATAGAGGATGTTGTAGACAGCCGCGACCTCGTCGGATCCGCGCAGGATGGGAAACGTAAATCGGCTATCGATCTCAGTGTTGTCCCCAGCCTTTTTGTCCTCCCGGGAACCAATCGCCGAATCGCCAACGTTGATGGCCAACAATCGAAGGCCCTTTGTCGACCAACGAGTGTGATTCCTCTCAAACATCGCCAGGTCGGTCATGCAGTCGGGCGACTTTGACGTCCAGAAGTTCAACAGCACCTGCTTGCCGCGGAATTCTTTGAGAGATCGGTCTTTTCCAGTTGCATCGGGTAGTGACAATTCCGGCGCTGGAACCGGCACAAGCAGCCAGGTTTCGACGATGGTTGGCAGAGATTCGGAGGGCTGAGATGCTGGTAGTGCTGCGCGAGCCGGCACACTCAGACTTTTGAATGGATTCTTTCGGAATACATCAGACCCTTCTACAACCGAGATGGCGTGATTGATCGGCAAGTCGTGGAGTTCCTGCACCAGACCGCTCGGCCATCGGATCGAGGCATGGATTGGCCTCTTCTCTTCTCCGAGCCCAAAGAAAACTTCTTTGCTGTGTTGAGACAGAAATCCGGAACCCGCCTGGACCGCTTTTGTCTGCCGTCCTGATGAAGTCTCAACCGTGATGAATGCTCCAATCGCGTCGCGATTGCTCTTTGCGCCTTGCAGGCGGAATGAGATGGACGGCGGGAGCTCCTCTACGATGTTTTTCAATACGCGCAACTGTGGGGCATTGCGATTCTTTAGAAAGATCTCGAGGCGACCGTCGCCATCGAAATCGGCAACCGCAAAGGATCTGCCATCTTCCAAGAAATCCAAGCCCACCGCGGCAGACACTTCTGAAAATGTGCCATCACGATTGTTCGCATAGAGGAGATTCCGTTCGTAGCCGCTCCAGGTGCCGTCGGCGCGGATCAGTTCATTGATGGCGTTCCATCCGTTTTCGTATTCGCGGTTCGAGCTAGCGTCGTCCGGAGACTTGGCGACCACCTGCCGCCAGAAGAAACTGTTCAGGTCGTCGCGTGATGGACCCGAGATCATGCCGTTCGCTACATAGAGATCGGAGAAGCCGTCATGATCAAAATCAAAGGCGTCGCTGGACCAAGCCCAACGTCCCATTCCAACGCCCGAAGATACTGTTGTGTCGTCGAAACCGTTGCCCCGACTACACAGCAGAGAATTACCCATCGCGTGCTTTTGATACAGGCTGCGAACTCCGGCTGCAGAATCTTTCTTGAAGATTTCCTGTGTGGACACACGCACTCCCGCCGCTGTCCACATATTCGCGACGTAGAGGTCTTGCGCTGCATCGTTATCGGAATCGAACCATGAGACGCTCATTCCGGCGCCGACATCTTCCACCCCAGCCCGCGCGGCAATGTCGGTAAACGTTCCGTCCCCGTTGTTGTGGTAAAGGTTCTTCCTTCCGAAATCGTTCACCACGTAGAGATCGGGCCAGCTATCTTGGTTGTAGTCGCTCCAACCACAGCAGAAACTGTATCTCGTGTTGTTCTGGGTAAGGCCGGACTCCGCCGTCACGTCGCGAAAGGTGCCATCGCGTTGATTGCGCATCAGGAAATTCGGCGGGCCGTTGTTCGCATCGTGATAAGGAGTTGGAAATTTGTACTGCCCAGTTCCCTGATAGTAGGAGTACAGACAGAAGTAGATATCGAGCCAGCCGTCGCGATCATAATCGGCGACGGCCGTGCCGGTAAATGTGCCCTGCGGTGGAGCGGAGAACTTAAAAGCATCTTTCCTCTCTCGGAACTTTCCCTTGCCATCATTGACGAAGAGCAGCGGCCCATTCGACCGCACAATGACGACGTCCTGCCGACCGGAATTTTCGAAGTCGGCAAATAAAGCGCAGACTGTGTCTTCCAGAATCCCCAGCCCGGAGCTTTCTGTAATGTCTTCGAATGTGCCATCACCACGATTCCTGTAAAGCCGGTTGGGCAGTCCCGCCGTCTGGCAAACATACAGATCGTCGAGGCCGTCATTATCGACATCCGCGACCGAGATCCCGTTGTGACCGTAGACATGGATACCGCACGCTCCGTCAAGCACCGTTCGCCAGTAATCGGCACCGTGCATCAATTGAGCGGAATACGATGCATTGGCACCGATTGCGGCAGCCGTGATGTCTACATGAATCGGCGACAAAGAACGCGCTCGTGTCTCATCTAGTGTGTGCCAACGACTGACCTTTAGTTCACCAGAATTGAATTCCCATGTCAGCCGCCAGTTTCCCACGCGCTGCTCGCGATGAAAGCCCGGGCCCGAACCGACGATTTCGTAGCGGATGCTCGTCTGCAACTGGGACGGCAGAGCGGACGATATTGTCGAAGGGTCCGCGTCAATCGAAGTAATCTGAAACTCAGCTGTGTGGATTTGCGAACAGGAACTCAGTTCTGACTCGAATGCCCGTAGGAAGGCGACCGCGTCCAACGAGGGTTGAGTGGCGAACTTGTTTTGTCGAACGATTAGGGGTGCAGGGCTGGAGCGCACGACACGCGATTCAGAGGGCCGAAGAGAGGTCCCGGCAAAATTCGGCGAAAGGGTTTTCGCAATGGCCTGAGTCTCGCGCGGTGAACGCAGCAAGCCCATAGCCCATCGATCCAGAATCGTACCGATCAGGTCTGCATACTTTTCATTCGTGAAAACATCCAGACCCGCCTGGACCTTTCGCAAGGTGGCATCAAGGTCGCGCTCGGTGCGATAGTGCGGACGCACGTAAAATTGCGGGCGTTGAGAAGAATTGGCGGGATCATTCAGTGAACGGGGGACAAGAGTCTTGCCCCACAGGGTCTGCGGAATGAGGGTCGCGCCAACGCCCTGACAGAACTGAATGAGAAATTCCCGCCGATCGAGAGCGGAATGGGCTGGCTGCCTCTTCTGGCTCAGAGCAATGTCCCCTGGAAAGTCACGTGTCCAGCGAAGCTACCACTCGTATTTCAGAGGGGTCAAGCCGTCCAGATAACACGTCTAGCGGGGGTTCGCTCCTGAAATATGACTCGCCCAAGCGGCTGTTACGTCCGGATGGATGACGTCTGATCCAGAATTGCCTCGCCGGCTTTTTTCTGCGGAAATAGAAGGCGTTTTAGCAATCTTGTAATCCTGATACTCGATCGAGAGCATTGCCTGACCGCCCAGGCGAATTGAGCTCTCGGTATGGTTTTCTGCGGGAAGCCATAAGCCGTCCACTTTCGCGTACCGGTGGTCGATGGACGTCTTCTTAATCCAGAGCGAAGGATTCTTGCCCGGTTCGCCCTGGATGCGCACCACAGCAAAGTCCGTGGCATCAACCCAGATCGTTCCCCGATAAAGAAACTTGTTCTTCTTCTTGGGCATCAAGTTCAGGACGTATTGTCCGCCAGTGGGAGTCACATCGTATCCCGCAAGTGCAAAGTCATAGTTCTCGTGGGTCAAAGCCATGTCGCGATTGTCGCCTTTGGCAGCCTCTTCTTCAGCGTCCAGAAGCTTCTTCAGGATATGATCCACGACAAACCTGGAGCCGGTTTCCGAAAGTATCGTGAATTCCTTGGAGTTTGGAGCGTGGAAGCTGACCTTCACGACGATCTCACCATCCCGGTCGCTGGGGAAACCGCGATATTGCATGCGATAGATGCGCTTGCCTTCGAATCCTTCCAGTGACGCAGCCCGCTGGGCGTTTCGCCGATCAAGATTGGTGATGATTTGCTCCAGCCCAAGCTTAGGGGTGTTGGCTCTTGCCGGGGGAGAATCCTGCGCTCCCAGCCAGGAAATGGACAAGAGACCGAGCGCAATCCAGGCTGTTTTGTTATCCAACATCCGCTGCATCGGCACCCTCACACCAGTGCTTGGATGCCAGGAGAGCAAGTGACGGCTGCCGACGAACATTGGATGAAACACTGTAGGTACAGCGTCAACTGCGGCAAGTCCAATGTTGAAGCGATCCGGAATCGACACACTCCTGCTAAGATGCAAATGTCGCCTTTTTACTCTCCCCCCTTCTGATGGAGGGGTCCGGTTAGGCAATATTATTGCTGCGGCGGACCGCCGAAAGAGCAGTCTGGAAAAGAAGCGAATGGGCAATCTTGTCAAACCTGACGCGCCCGTAGTGTCTCTGGCCGAGAGATTTCAGAAATTGTTTCGGCAGTCCCCGATAGTTTTCCGGGCTCCGGGACGCGTCAACCTGATCGGCGAGCACACTGACTACAACGACGGATTCGTCATGCCCGCCGCAATTGGCTTTTACACCTGGATCGCGGCTGCGCCTCGCGATGACTCGACTTTGTACGCGGAGTCGGCAGAGTTCAGCGAGTCCGTCGAATTGCCACTAGACAAGCTCTCTGGCCCACCCAGAAAACACTGGAGCGATTTTGTACGCGGCGTTGCAGCAGTGTTGCAGACAGGTGGAATCCACCTAACAGGCGCGAATCTGATGATCGAGGGCAAGGTGCCCATGGGGGCCGGACTCAGTTCCTCGGCATCGCTGGAAGTGGCAACCGCGATGGCGCTGCTCTCGACATCACAACAACAAATGCCGCCACTCGAACTGGTGAAAGCCTGCCAACGAGCGGAGCACGAGTACGTTGGAACCCGTTGCGGCATCATGGACCAGTTCATCGCCGTCTTTGCTCGCATGGGTCATGCCCTTATGCTGGATTGCCGTTCTTTGGAATACACTCCGCTGCCGATTCCTGAGGACGTGCGGTTGGTGATCTGCAACAGTATGGTGAAGCACGATCTTGCGGCTGGCGAATACAACCGGCGGCGTGCCGATTGCGAGACCGGCGTCAAAGCCTTGCGCCAATACCTCCCGAATATACGAGCCCTGCGCGATGTCAGTATCACAGATCTTGAAAAGCACAAAGGGAGCCTTCCAGAGGTGGTCTATCGGCGCTGCCGGCATGTGATCACTGAGAATCAGCGGGTACTCGACGCAGCAAGCGCCCTTCAATCAGGCGACCTCGGCAAATTTGGCACTCTGATGTACGAGTCTCATCGCAGCCTGCAACAAGATTACGAAGTCAGCTGCGAGGAGCTCGACATTCTCGTTAAGATCGCGTCGGGTCTTGACGGCGTCTACGGATCACGAATGACTGGCGGAGGATTCGGAGGTTGCACGATCACCGCAGTCCGGTCCGACTCAGTCGATCACTTTTGCGCGGAAATCAAAGGTGCCTATCAGAGGGCGACCGGAATTACTCCTGATGTATATGTCTGTTCCGCCGCGCAAGGCGCCGGCGAATGGCAAGAGCACCCCGACTGAGCTTCATAACTTCGCGTAAAGCCGGCGCTTTCGATCAGATCAACTCCCGGATGGCTTCCCCAGCGCCGCTGAGATCAGCAAGCCGCATCTCGGAATACTTGCGGGACAGGATCACACCCGGCGCGCCAGCGCGAAACGCTGCTTGAACAGCCTGCTTCACACTCTGCGGCGAGCACTTGCTGTTACCGGCCTCAGTCGGGATATCGATATCGATACCCGGCCAAATCAGAGTCTTGGTCCCCGCGACGCCTTCGAGGGCACGTTTCGTTTCGCGATAAACGTAATCGGCCGATAGGCCGGTGTGTGGAATCTGCGCATAGCTGCCTTCTTTGAATCCCATCACTGCGTAGTTGAAATCGAGAAGGCTTTGCTTGGTGAGGTCGGCGTAAAGGGTTGAGCCTGCATTATCGGCGTAGAGGGCCATGCGCTCGCCGCCGCAGTTGTTGTACATCACGACCTTGATGAAATCCGAGTAGTTCGAGAGTTCATGCAGGTCCTGCTCTGCGCGGTAGATTGGATTGAACGAATTGTTGTGCCAGATGTGCCATCCGACCGGCACTGACGGCTTGGCATTCTTGACCGTTTTGTAGATTGCGGCGTAGGTCTCGCGCAGGCTATCAGTCCAGAGCATCTCCCATGCCGCCAGCTCCGGATACCGCAAAAGCAATCGCCAGAATTGTACGTGGTAACCGTCAACGGGACGTTTGCCGGCACGGCAGGCACGAACGAACTTTTCAAGCTCCAGGAATCCCTGCCGGGCGCGATCGGGACTGATGCCGCGTTCTTTCGCTTTGGTCTGACAGAATTGGCAGAAGCAGGTCACCTCGCCTGGATCGACCGGTGGCGTGTCGTGCGTGGCGCCCAGGCTGTCGCAGAGTGCGCCTTGGCGCTCGGATCCCCACATGATGCCGTCGATGTCATACGAACGCGCGTAGTCCTCGACGAGCCCAGTCAGAAAATTCCGGTAGTCAGGATTGTTGACGCACAGCGTCTCCGCATTGCGACCGTAGAGATCCTTCTCTTGCAGCTTTTCGATATTCGGCAAGTCTTTGCGAAAAACATCCTCGAGCCAGCAGATGACTTTCATTCCGCGCTTCTTCGCTGCAGGAACTACTTCAGCCAGGATGTCGAGGTTCCCATGGTCCGGCGCGCGTGTGTCTTTGAGAACCGTGTTCTTGTAGTACTCGGGATGTGGCGTGGCGAAGTTTCCGCCGTGAAAATTGAGATCGTATTCCTGCTTGCCGTGATCGGGCAGCGGCTGGCC
>AR_comb_assmDRAFT_10704945_pt1 | contig 22512 bp, 18 predicted proteins | sample ArasoioldDNA_FD_10543 | JGI IMG/M metagenome (IMG submission 10543) | reverse complement strand
GTATTCGTCGGTCGAGCGCGCGCAGAGCACCGGAAAGTCGTCGAGCGCCTCCTGCCCGGCGGCCTCGTGCCAATAGCGCATGCCGAAGACCGTGTTCGGATCGCGATACGACAGCAGCGCCACGCCGGCCGCCATCGCCTGGTAGCCGGTGATGCCGCAGCCGAGCGGGAACGATTCCAGGAAGACGTCGAGCGCGGCGCCGTAGAGCGCGGTGTCGACCCAGCCGACAAAATGGCAGCGCTCGCCCACCCCGCGGGCGCGCAGGAATGCGTCGATGCCCGCGTGCCGCGCATGGCCGGTCCAGAGGTAGCCGCACTCGGGATGCCGCTCGAGGATGCGCGCGACGCAATCGAGGAACGCGGGGCTCGCGATCTTCTCGGGACGCGCGAGCGTGCCGAGCAGCACGCGTTGCGGGAAGCGCGCGCGCAGCTTCGCGATGTCGTCGGCGGGAATCACGCGCCGTTCGAGCGCGAGCGGCACCGGGCACACCGTCCAGCGCTGGCCGTGGAAGGTGCGCTCGCCCTCGCCCCAGGAACCATAGGTGACATAGCCGTCGATCTCGGGAAGCCGCAGCGGATGGTAGCGCAACGACGAGAACACCTGCACCGGCGCGACGCGCATCGCCAGCGTGAACGCGGCGAGCACCGGCGTCGAGAGCCAGACCGCGGTCGAGTCGCCGTTGCGCGCGAAGGCCTCGTGCAGCGCCTGCAGGCGCGCGACCACGCCCTGCGCCGGCTGCGGAAATTCGTCCACCGCCACGCCCAGCGCCCGCGCGCGGCGCGCGAGATCGGGGCACGACGGATCGAGCAGGTAGATGCACGCCTCGACCTTCGCGCGGTCGCGAAATTCGAGCAGCCGGAGCAGCACCTCGGTATGGCCGAGCACCGCGCCGTTGTGCACCACGAATCCGATGCCGCGCGGCGAGCGCGGCGGCGCGAGCGGCCGCGAAAACGTGCGCCCGAGCGCCGCCATGTCGTCGCGCCACGGCGCGAAGCAGCGCTCGTAGTGCTCCTCGTCCTCGACCGCCTTCACGAACGCCTCGTAGAACGCGAACTCGAGCGCGAGCGCCGTCTCCGCGTCGCGGGCGTGGATGAGCCCGCGCAGCGCCCTGACGGTCTCCTCGAAGGCCTTGCGCGCGGTGATGACATCGCCGGCACGCAATGCCTCGCCGCCGAGCCGGCAAACGGCGAAAGGGTCTTCCTGGAGTTGAGCGGCAACTTGTTGTCCGCTCAAACGATCGCCCCGCTGCATCCATGTCCCATATCGCATTGTATTATCCGCAGCATGGTTCCAGACGCGATCAACCTCGCGAGCGTGCGGCGCGTGCTGGTGACGAAGCTGCGCCATCACGGCGATGTCCTGCTCGCCTCGCCGGTGTTCACCGTATTGCGCAACCGCGCGCCCCACGCCGAGATCGACGCGCTCGTCTACGACGACACGCGCGACATGCTCGAGGGCCATCCGGCGATCGCGGCGATCCACGGCATCGACCGCGCGTGGAAGCGCCAGGGCCTGGGCGTCCAGGCGCGGCGCGAGGGCCAGCTCCTGTCGCGGCTGCGCGAGCGGCGCTACCAGCTCTTCGTGCACCTCACCAACCACTGGCGCGGCGCCTGGCTCGCGGCCGCGCTCGGGCCGCGCTGGTCGGTCGCGCAGCAACACGACAGCCGCGTCTGGAACTGGTGCTTCACGCACCGCTATCCGCTGCCGAAGGCGCGCCCGCGCCACACGGTCGAGGCGAACCTCGACGCGCTGCGCCGCCTCGGCATCTATCCCGAGGAGGGAGAAAAGCCGCTCGTGATGGTGCCGGGGGAGGCGGCGGAAGCGCGCGTGGAGCAGCTCCTCGCCGCCGCGGGGCTCGCGCGAAAAGGGTTCCTCCACGTGCATCCGACGTCGCGCTGGCTCTTCAAGACGTGGACGGAGGAGAAGAATGCCGCGCTCATCGCAGCGCTCGTGCGCGACGGCCACCGCGTGGTGGTGACCTCGGCGCCGGACGCGCGCGAGAAGGCGATCGTCGAGCGCATCCTCGCGCAGGCGGGCGCGGGCGTCGTGGATCTTTCCGGCCAGCTCACGCTGCGCGAGCTCGCGGCGCTCGCGGCGCGCGCGCGGCTCTTCTTCGGCGTCGACTCGGCGCCGATGCACATCGCCGCCGCAATGGGCACGCCGGTCGTCGCGCTCTTCGGCCCGAGCGGCGAGCACGAGTGGGGCCCGTGGCGAACGCCGGCGGTCGTCGTGACGAGCGACCATCCGTGCCGGCCGTGCGGCAACGACGGCTGCGGCGGGGGAAAGATCAGCGAGTGCCTCACCGAGCTTCCCGTGGAGCGCATCCACTCGGCAGTGAACGAGCTGCTCGCGCAACGGTGAGCGCCGCGGCGAGCGCCCGGCCCCGGCAGCTTGCGCCGCGCGTGGCGCTGGTGCGCAGCCGCTACGACCCGGCCGGCGGCGCCGAGCGATTCGTGCAGGATGCGATCGCCGCGCTCAAGGCCGAAGGCGCCGCGGTCACGATCGTCACGCGGCACTGGCCGGGCCACGACGGCTCGGCGATCGTTCTGGATCCGTTCCACATCGGCAGCGCCTGGCGCGACAGCAGCTTCGCGCGCGCTGCCTGCGCGGCGCTCGCCGAGCGCCCCTTCGACCTGGTGCAGTCGCACGAGCGCATCGCCTGCTGCGACGTCTATCGCGCCGGCGACGGCGTGCACGCGCAATGGCTCGAGCAGCGCGCGCGCGTGCAGCCGGCGCTGCGCCGCTGGCTCACGCGGCTCGATCCGCATCACCGCTATGTGCTCGCCGCCGAGCGCGAGCTGTTCACGAGCCCACGCGTGCGCGCAGTCATCTGCAACTCCGACATGGTCCGCCGCGACATCCGCGCGCGCTTCGGCACCGCCGAGGAGAAGCTCGTCCTCATCCGCAATGCCGTCGACGGCGCGCGCTTCCATCCCGGCTTGCGGGCCGAGATGCGTGCCGGCGTGCGCGGGCAGCTCGGCATTCCGCAGGACGCCGACGTGGTGCTGCACGTCGGTTCCGGATTCGAGCGCAAGGGCGTGGCCGTCTTCCTCGACGCGGTCGCGCGCGCATCCGGGCGCTGGGCGATCGTCGCCGGCAAGGACAAGCGCTCGCAACGCTACGTGCGCCGCGCCGAGGCGCTCGGCATCGCGCCGCGCGTGCGCTTCGTCGGCGCCGTCTCCGACGTGCGCCCGTACTACGCCGCCGCCGACAGCTTCCTGCTCGCGACACTCTACGACCCGCAGCCCAACGCGATGCTGGAGGCGATGGCCTGCGGGCTCCCCATCGTCACCACGCCGACCTGCGGCGCCGCGGAGCTGCTGAAGGAGGGCGAGAGCGGCTTCGTGCGCGATGCGCTGGACGCCGCCGGCATGGCCCAGGCGCTCGAATCGCTCGATGCGCAGCGTTCCCAGACCATGGGAATGGCCGCCCGCGCCGCGGTCGAGCCCTTCACGCCGCAGGCGATGGCGCGCGAATATCTCGACCTCTACCGGCGTCTCCTTCGCCGATAATAGAGGGATGAGCTCCCCGATCCCGTCGAGCCGCGCGCTGTACCTGCGCCTGCTGGGGCACGTCCGGCCGTATCGCCCGGCGCTGCTCGCGGGCGTGCTCGCGATGGTCGTGGGCGGCCTCGCCGACGCCGCCATCGTGAAGGTCGTCGGCCCCCTGGTGAACGAGCTCTTCGTGCATCGCAACCGGGATCTCGCGATCCTGCTGCCGCTCGCGGTCGTGGCGGTGTTCTTCGCGAGCGGCCTGGCGAGCTTCGCCTCCGGCTTCTCGATGCAATGGGTGGCGCAGAAGGTGATCCTCGACCTCCGGCGCGCGATGTTCACCAAGGTGCTGCGCCTTCCGCCCGCGTATTTCGACGAGATCGCGACCGCGAAGCTGGTGACGCGCTTCACCAACGACGTGAACAACCTCGCCGAAGCCTCGACCAGCGTGCTGACGGTACTGGTGCGCGACACCGTGACCGTGGTCGCGCTGCTGGCCGTCCTGCTCACCCTCAACTGGAAGCTCACCCTCATCACCTTCGCGGTCATTCCGCCCATCGCGCTCGTGGTGCGCGCGTTCAGCCGGCGGCTGCGACAGATGAGCCGCGAGAGCCAGCGCGCCATCGGCGGCATCGCGAGCGTGCTCGACGAGGCGATCTCGAACCAGCGCGTCGTGCGCGTCTTCGGCGGGCAGGACTACGAGACCAAGCGTTTCGAGGAAGCGGGGCAGAAGATCCGCCGCTTCAACATGAAGCACGCGACCGCCGCCGCCGGCACGGTGCCGGTGACGCAGCTCATCGTCGCGTGCGCGATCGCGGCGATCATTTATCTCGCGGCCGGACAGGCGTTCGCCGGCTCGACCGACGTCGGGGAGTTCATCGAGTTCCTCGGCGCGACCGGATTGCTGCTGCAGCCGTTGAAGCGCCTCACCGGCATCAACGAGCAGTTGCAGCGCGGGCTCGCGGCGTGCGAAAGCGTCTTCGGCCTCGTGGACGAGGAACCCGAAGAGGACAAGGGCACGGTCGAGATCGAGCGCGCGAAAGGCGCGATCCGATTCGACAACGTGTCGCTGTCGTATCTCAAGGGCACGCGGCAGGCGCTCACGGGCGTCACGCTCGACATCCGCCCCGGCGAGACCGTGGCGCTCGTCGGTCCTTCGGGCAGCGGCAAGTCGAGCCTCATCCACCTGCTGCCGCGCTTCTACCATCCGGACTCCGGCCGCATCACGCTCGACGGGCACGACCTGGAATCGCTCACGCTCGCGAGCCTGCGCAAGCAGTTCTCGCTCGTGTCGCAGAGCGTGGTGCTCTTCAACGACACGGTCGCGGCGAACATCGCGTACGGGCGCGCCGATCGCGTGGCGGAAGCGGACATCGTGCGCGCCGCGGAGGCCGCGCATGCGATGGAATTCATCCGCGCGCTGCCGCAAGGCCTCGCCACGCCGATCGGCGAGAACGGCGCGATGCTTTCCGGCGGGCAGCGCCAGCGCATCGCGATCGCGCGCGCGATACTCAAGGACGCGCCGATCCTGCTGCTGGACGAGGCGACCTCCGCGCTCGACACCGAGAGCGAGCGCGCGGTGCAGGCGGCGCTCGACGCGCTGATGCAGGGCCGCACCACCATCGTCATCGCGCACCGGCTTTCGACCATCGAGAAGGCCGACCGCATCGTCGTGCTCTCGCAGGGACGCGTTGTCGAGGTGGGCGCGCACGGCGATCTCGTCGCCGCCGGCGGCATGTACGCGGGACTGCACCGCCTGCAATTCGCGGGCGCATGACCGCGCTTCGCATCCTGCACACCGAGGCGTCGCTCGGCTGGGGAGGTCAGGAGATCCGCGTGCTGAGCGAGGCGCGCGGCATCGCGCGGCGCGGGCACGCGGTGACGCTCGCGGCGCCGGCCGAGGCGCGCATCGTCGCCGAGGCGCCGCGCTACGGCGTCCCGACGATGACGCTGCCGATCGGGCGCAAGAACGTGAGCGGGCTCTTCGCCTTGCGCGGGCTGCTCGCGCGCGAGCGCTTCGACGTCATCAACACGCACAGCTCCACCGACAGCTGGCTCGCCGCGCTCGCGTGCGCGACCTCGCGCGGCGCGCCGCCCATCGTGCGCACGCGCCATATTTCCGCGGCGGGTGGGCGCAACTTCGCGACGCGCTGGCTCTACCGCAGTGCGACCGCGCGCGTCGTCACGACCGGGGAGGCTCTGCGCCGCCAGGTGATCGAGGATCTCGGCGTCGATCCCCTGCGCGTGGTCTCCATCCCGACGGGCATCGACCTCGCCGCATTTCAGCCCGCCGACCGGGCCGCCGCGCGCAAGGCGTTGTCGCTGCCGGTGGACGCTTCGATCGTCGGCATCGTCGCCACGTTGCGGGACTGGAAGGGCCATGTCGACCTCCTGCACGCCATGGCACGCCTTTCTCCCTCCCCCTTGGGGGAGGACCGGGGAGAGGGTCCAATGCTCATCATCGTCGGCGGCGGCCCGCAGCGCGAGTCGCTCGAGCGGCTCGTCAAGGACCTGATGCTCGGCGAACGCGTCCGCTTCGCCGGCGAGCAGGTCGACGTCGTCCCGTGGCTGCGCACCTTCGACGTGTTCTGCCTGCCCTCCTACGCGAACGAAGGCGTGCCGCAGGCACTGATGCAGGCGATGGCGTGCGCCCTTCCCGTGGTGACGACACCGGTCGGCGCGATCCCAGAGATCATCGCCGACGGCGTCACCGGCGTATTCACGCCGCCGCGCGATGCGGACAAGCTCGCGGCGACGCTCGCCTCCGTGCTCGCGGATTCGCCGCGGCGCGGCGAGCTCGGCGCGCGAGCGCATGCGGCGGCGCACGCGCGCTTCGGCGAGGATCGCATGCTCGATCGCATGCTCGAAGTCTTCCAGGCGGCGGTGCGCGCGAAGTGAGCGACCGGTTCAACACGCGGCTCCTCGTCGTCTCGCGCGCGCTCGCGCGCCGCGCGTTCCGCGCCGACCGCGCGGCGGCCGCTTCGCCGCGGCGCATCGTCGTCGCGCACAACCTGCTCCTCGGCGACACGCTCATGCTCACGCCGCTCCTGGCGAAGCTGCGCGCGCTGCATCCGGCCGCGGAGATCTCCATCCTCGCCGCGCCGGCCTTCGTGCCGATCTATGCGGGGAAGCCCTACGGCGTGACCGCGCTGCCGTTCGCGACGGCGCACACGGATTCGGCACGCGGCCTGCTCGAGGATTCGCGTCCGTGGGACCTCGCGATCGTTCCCGCCGACAATCGCTTCAGCTGGCTCGCCGCGGCGATGGGCGCGCGCCACATCGTCGCGCACGACGGCGACTACCCGTTCACCAAGAACGTGTTCGTCGACGAGATGCGCCCGTATCCGGAGTCTGCCGCCGCATGGAGCGACATCGTCGCCGATCTCGTCGACGGTCCCGATCCCGCGCCGTATGCGCGCGGCCACTGGCCCGCGCCGCCGGCCGCGCCGTTCGACGCGCCCAAGCCGCCCTATGCGGTCCTGCACGTCGGCGCGAGCACGCCGCTCAAGCAGTGGCTGCCGGAGCGCTGGATGGAAGTCGCGCGGACGCTCGAGGGCCGCGGGCTCGGCGTCGTGTGGAGCGCCGGGCGCGGCGAGGAGGCGATCGTCGCGCGCTGCGATCCGGCGAAGCGCTATCCCTCCTTCGCCGGCAAGCTGGATCTCGCGCAGATGTGGCACCTGCTCGCCGGAGCACGGCTGCTCGTCGCGCCCGACACGGGCATCGCGCACCTCGGGCGCGTCACCTGGACGCCGACGGTCACGCTCTTCGGCCCCGGCTCGGCGTTGATCTGCGGCCCGGGCAATTTCTGGCGCGACACACCGACGCGTGCGGTGACGGTCGAGAATTTCCCATGCCGCGACGAGGACATCCTCTTCCGCCGCAAGATCGCCTGGGTGCGCCACTGCGCGCGGTCCGTGGCGCAATGCGCGGAGCGCACGCAACAGGGCGAGCCCCTTTGCATGCACGCGATCGAGGTCCCGGCGGTGCTCGCCGCGGTGGACGAGCTGCTGCGCTGACGTGAAGCTCTCCGCGACCGTCGTCACCTATCGCTCCAACCTCGATCGCCTCGAGAAGGCGCTCACTTCGCTGCAGGCGTCGATCGACGAAGCGAGGCGCCGCGGTCTCCTTTCCGGCGCATCGATCTTCGTCGTCGACAACGGGCCGTCCCAATTACTCGCGCCGCTCAAGGACGCGCTCCGGCCATATGGCAATGCCGTGCGCCTGCTTCATGGCCACGGGAATATCGGCTACGGACGCGCCAACAACCTCGTGCTGCCCGAGCTGGATTCCGACCTGCATCTCGTCATGAATCCCGACGTGGAAGTCGCGCGCGATGCGATTGCCGCCGCGCTGACCACGATGCGCGACGATCCGGCGATCGGCATCGTGGCGCCTGCCGTGCGCGACCACGGCGGGCCGGGTCACCTGTGCAAGCGCTATCCGTCGGTCTGGGTGCTGTTCCTGCGGGGCTTCGCTCCCGCCGTTATGCGGCGACGCTTCGCGCGCGCCCTCGACGATTACGAGATGCGCGACCTGCCGGCGGACCGCAACACGGCGGTGCCGCTTGCGAGCGGATGCTTCATGCTCCTGCGCACCGACCTCTTCCGGCGCCTGGACGGCTTCGACCCGCGCTACTTCATGTACTTCGAGGATTACGATCTCAGCCTGCGCGCCGCGCGCGAAGGAAAAGTCCTCTACGTTCCGCGGGCGCGCATCGTTCACCACGGCGGCGATGCCGCGGCCAAGGGATTGAAGCACGTCGTGTGGTTCTTCCGGTCCGCCTGCCGCTTCTTTGCGCGGCACGGCTGGAGGTTCGCCTAGGCGCTGCCGGCGGCCCGCTCGAGGAATTTTTCCAGCGCGCGCACCGGCTCGTCGCGCTCGAAGAGCTCGCCGAGGTTGCCGCGGATTCGTTCGGACAACGAGCGCCGCAAGTCGCGGTCGCGTCCGAGGCCGACGGCTTTCGCGACGTAGTCGTCGGCGTCCTTCGCGATCAATTCGTCGCCGACGCCGACCGCGCGCAGCATCGCCTGGCTCTGGCGGCCGCGCATGAGGCGCCCCGGCAGCGTGACGATTGGCAGGCCCGAGGCGATCGCGTCGAGCGACGTGTTGCCGCCGGACCAGTGCACCGTGTCGAGCATCACGTCGCAGAGCTCGTTGAGCTTCATGTAGTCCTCGTGCGTGAGCGCGCCCGCCATGAAGACCGTGCGGTCGTGCAGGTCCACGCCGCGGCTCTTGAGCACCTGGTTGAGTCGCACGGCAAAGGTGTTCGTGACCGCCTCGTGGTGCGACGTGAACATGACCGCGACGCCGTCGGGGTCGGCCTCGAGCACGCGCCCGATGAGATCGTCGTTGTCGGGATGGATCTTGAAGAGCGACTGCGGCACGAGGTAGAGCGTCTTGTCGTCCGGCAAGCCGAAGTCCGAGCGCGTGCCCGTCGCCGCCGCGGTCGGTATCGCGTAGCGCGTGCCCAGGCCGGGCAGCAGCGCGAGCCGCTCGCTGTAGTGCTCCTGCGCCTCGGGAGGCTCCATCTCCGCGCACGAGATGAACCAGTCCATCTCGGGCAATCCCGTCGTCGTCGGGTGTCCCCATCCGCAAGCCTGCACCGGCGCAAGGCGCAACCCGGCGATGGTGAAGATGTCGGGATGCATCCCGAGCTCGGGATAAACGAGGATATCCAGCTCGTCGCCGATCACGTGCTGCGCGACCGTGTGCAGCGGATGCTTCGGAAGATGCCGGAACGTCCCCGCGGCCGCCGCGATGGTGCGCGTGTCGTCGGCGATCCACTCGTTCGTGTAGTAGACGAACGTCTCGAAGCGGCTCTTGTCGAGGTGCGTGATCCACGACATGAAGTAGCGCCCGGCGGTGCAGTTGAAGAAGAAGTGGCTCAGGAACCCCACGCGGATCTTCCCGCCGCCCGCGCGCCGTTCGCGCCTGGAGAAAAGCTCCGGATTCACCGGCTCGAGCAGGCGCTTTTGCAGCTCGCCGAAGCGGCGCTGCGGCTCGCGGTCCTCGTGGCCCTGGTAGGCGAGGAAGAAATTCGTCCACGACGCTTCCGCGAGCGAATTCTGCTTGCTGGAGAAGCGCAGGCGCGGCGCGATGTCATGCAGCCGCTCGAGGCCCTCGATGTATTCCGCGCGCGTCTTCTCGACGTGCGCCTTGCTTTCGTACGCCTGCGGCAGCACGAGATGGCTGCCGTGCGCCGCGCGCACGTTCTCCGGGAAGAGCGAGGCGATGACGCGATATTCCTGGCGCGAGTCGGCGGTGCGGCCGATCTCGGCCAGCACCTCGGCATGGGCGTTGCGCGCCTTCAGGTTGGCGGGCGTCGCGCGGATCGCGCCCTCGTAGGCCTGCAGCGCCTTCACGCTCTCGCGTCCCGCGCGCTGCAGGTCGCCGATGAGCAGCCACGCCTCGGCGAGCGACGGATCGTGCCGCACGGCGAGCTCGGCGTGCTCGAGCGCGCGCTTCGCGTCGGCCTTGACGCTGTGCACGCGCGCGACGTTGAAATGCGCGAGCGCGTACGACGGGTTGATCGCGAGCGCCTGGTTGAACGCGCGGCGCGCGTCGTCGAGGCGGTTCAGCGTCTGCAGCGCGATGCCGAGGTTGTTCCATGCGCGCACGTGGTTCGGATCCACGCCCACCGCCGCCTGGAAATCGGCGAGCGCCTCCTGCGGCTTGCCCTGGTCGAGGTGCACGCGGCCGAGCTCGACGCGCGGCACGGCGGCATTCGGCTGGACCGCGGCGGCGCGCGCGAAGCGTTTCTCCGCTTCACCCAGGTCGCCGAGATCGTGCAGCACGCCGCCTTCGAAGAGAAGCAGCGGCACGGTCTCGCCGCCCGCCTCGATCGCGCGCGCGGCGCTCTGGCGCGCGTCCTGGAGCTTCCCGGACTGGTGCTCGGCCATGCCCTTGAGCTGCCAGACGTCGGCCCGCTTCGGGTCGTCGCGCAACGCTTCCTCGTACATCGCGATGGCGCGCGCGAAGTCGCCCTGCTGATGGAAGCTCCGGGCCTCCTGGATGTGTTGCGCGTTCATGGCGGCATCACTCGACCGGCTGCGCCTCGCCGCGCCCCGGCAGCCAGCGATGCGGCAGGCCCACGACGCCGAAGTCGCGCGTCTGGCCGGTGACGATGAACTCGACCTCGATCGTGTCGAAGAGCCGCAAACCCGCGTCGTCGAGCGCGTGCGCGCGCAGGCGGTACTTGCCGGGCAGCAGCGCCAGCGCGTCGAAGCGCACCGCGAAGGCGAAGCGATCGGGCCCGAGGCGCACCGGCTCGAAGCCGTTGTCGTTCGACAGCGACCCGTACACGGCCGTGCCGTCGACGCGCACGATGCCGAAGAGCAGCACCGGCGGGTGATTGCCCGGGCCGTAGGCGAGGCCTTGCAGCACGAGCGTCTCGCCGCGCACGAACGTGCCGGCCGCGCCGCCGTCGCCGCGCTCGGTCCAGATGCGCAGGATGCGCGGCTGCTCGCCCTCGGCGCGCGGGGCCGGCGTCTCGCGCGCGGCCTTCTCCTCGTGGTACGTGAGGTACTCGCGCGTCACGTCGAAGCTGTCGCCGTGCATGCGCGCCTTCCCGTGGTGGATCCAGATCGCGCGCTGGCACAGCGTCTGCACGTGGTACATGCTGTGCGAGCACAGCAGCAGCGTGCCGCCGCCGGCACGGAAGTGCTCCAGCCAGCGGATGCATTTCTTCTGGAACGACTCGTCGCCGACGGCGAGCACCTCGTCCGTGATGAGGACTTCGGGCTCGAGCGCGGTCGCCACCGCGAAGCCCAGCCGCACCTGCATGCCGGACGAGTAGTGCTTGATGGGCTCGTCGATGTGCTCGCCGATGTCGGCGAATTCGACGATCGACGCCTCGCGCGCGCGCGTCTCGCGCCGCGACAGCCCCATGAGCGCGCTCGACAGGTAGATGTTCTCGCGCCCGGTGTAGTCGGGATGGAAGCCGCTGCCGAGCTCCAGGAGCGCGCCGACGCGGCCGCGCACTTCGACCGTTCCGGCGGTCGGCCGCACGACGCCGGCGATCACCTTGAGGAGCGTGGACTTTCCGGCGCCGTTCTCGCCGACGATGCCGAGCGATTCTCCCCGGCGCACCTCGATATCGATCGCATCGAGCGCGCGGAAGTGCGGCATGCCGCGACGGAAGAGCAGCGCGGCGAGCGTGCGCACGCGGGCGCCGCTCGTCGAGACGCGCGGGTAATCCTTCGTGACGCCGGCGAGGCGGATCAGCGCGTCGCTCATGCCTGCGCGGCGAGCCCGTTCAGCTCGTCGTGGAAACGGCGGACGTTGTCGCGCGACGAAAGCCGCGCGCCATAGGAATGGTGCGCGCCGGCGGGCGCGGTGAGGCGCGGGAACTTGCGCAGGAACCGCTCGCGGTAGCGCTGCCATTCGGCGTCGAACTGGCCGGCGCTCGCGTGGATCGCCGCGACCTCGGTCGTCACCGCGAGCTTCAGCCCCGCGAGGTGCGCGCGATAGGTGAAATCGAGGTCGTAGAAGTGGAAGCCGTCGAATGTCGCGGCGTCGAAGCCGATCGCCTTGGCGGCATCGCGCTTGACCGCGAACAGGACTCCGTCGAGCGCCTGCATCCCGCCCAGGATGCCGCCCTCGAGGCTGAAGAGAGCGATTTCCCACTCTTGCGCGGCGGGGTAAGTGACGCAGCCGTGCAGATGCGGATGCCCGGCCCAGGTCACCGCCGGGCCGTTCACCACGCGGCTTCCGGCGAGGCCGGCGAGGTCGTGGCGCTCGAGCGCGCGGTCGAGCGCGTCGAAGGGCGCATCGCCGAGGAGCTCCACGTCGTCGTGCGCGAAGACGACGACGGGATGACGGCTCGCGTCGAGGCCGCGCTGGTAGCCCTCGCAGAGCGAGCGTGCGTCGTGGATCACGATGAGCTCGTGCTCGCGGCCCGCAAGCGCGCGGGTGAAGTTGTCGCGCATCGCCTGCTCCCGCGCCGGGTCGATGCTGCAGACGATGATGGAGCAGGCGGGGCGCAATGAACCCCCTCCCCGGCCCTGCCCCAGGAGGGAGGGAGAAGAAGGGGGAGAAGAAAATAGCTGCGGCGCACCGGCCTCGATCGCTTGCGCAAGCGTCACCACGACGTTCTGCACCGCGTCGAAATCGCTCGCGTCGGCGCGCGCGGCCGCGCGAAACTCGAGCGCGGCCTCGCGCCAGCGCCGCTCGCGCCGCAGCGCGATTCCCATGTTGTAGTGCGTGACGTCGCGCACGCTCACAGGAAATCCTCGAAGTGCGGCGACAGGCGGTTGAAGAACCAGAGACCGCCCGCGCACACCGCCACGCACGCGAGCGCGACGAGCGCGTCTCCGGCGACGAGTCCGCTTCCCTGCAGCAGCACCTCGCGCAGCCGGTCGGAGAACCACCCCAGCGGATTGGCGCGCGCCCACGGCTGCAGCGGCTCGGGAATGAGGGTGAGGGGATAGAGGATCGGCGTGGCGTAGAAGATGATCGTGAGCACGACCTGCACCACGTGCTCGACGTCGCGCAGCAGGGTCTGCAGGCCGGCGAGGAGCGCCCCGATGCCCGTGGCGAGGAGCATGTAGGGAACCAGCAGGATGAACGCGACGGGAACCATCTCCAGGCGAATCGCCTCGCCGGCGATACGCAGCGCCACCAGCACCACCAGGAAGCCGAACGCGTGCACCGCGTAGCAGCCGAGCACCGCGGCATAGACCAGCAGCCGGTGGGGAAAGGCCACCTTGCGGATGAGGCCGGAGTTCGCCGCGACCGACAGCATCGCGCGCTGCAGCCCTTCGGAAAACATGATCCACGGCCACAGCGCCACGGCAACGAACGTCGTGTAGCTCACGTTCGTGTAACCGGCCGGGACCCCGATGCGGAAGATGTGGCTGAAGATGAAGGCGTAGATCGCGAGCTGCGCGAGCGGATGCAGCAGGGTCCAGGCGAGGCCCGACACGCTGCCGGCGTAGCGGCCGAGGATCTCGCGCCGCGTGAACGATGCGAGGAGCCATCCCCAGCGTGGACCGGAAGGCGCGATCGCGCTCACGCTCTCGGCCGGCATGGCCGCGCCGTCAGGACGCAGCGGCCGCCGTGGCCCGCTCGTCGGCGCGCAGCATGGCGTCGCGCTCGGCGAACCATTCGCGCGAATATTCGCAGTCGCGATACTCCGGGAAGTACGGGCCGCCGATGGTGAAGTGCGCGAGGCTCGCGCGCCCGGTCGCGTCGTAGCCGACGAGATGGTTCCACTCGCGCGGCAGCTCGCCGATGAGCGCGTCGGAGCCGAGCCACTTGAACTGGTGCAGCTCCAGTCCCGTCGCCGTGTTCACGTAGTCGGGCGTGAGCGCGGCGCAGCGCGCGCAGTTCATGAGCATCACCGACGACCAGTTCTTCTTCTCGTACCTGGTCTGCTTCTCGCCGAGGAATTTCGTGTCCTCGCGCGGGACGTGCACGTGCTTCACCACTTGCACGGCATAGCGGTCGTCGCGCAGCGCCCAGAGCTTCGCGATGTCGTCCATCACGAGCATGTCGCAGTCCATGAAGATCGCCCAGCCTTCGAAGCCGCACAGGTATGGCGTGAGGAAGCGCGAGAAGGAGAAGTCCGTGGACTGCAGCGCATTGCGCTCGCGGCGATAGATTCCCTTCAGCTCCGAGAGCCGGACCGGCGCGATCGCCACGGGCTCCGATGCGCGCGCGTGGATCGAGTGCGCGAGCACGCTGAAGGCAACCGCCTCGCGCGCGTCGTAGCCGATGAAGACGCGGATCACTTGGCCTTCTGCTTGTTCTTCGCCAGCTCCTCGGCCTGGCGCGCGAGGGCCTCCTGGGCCTGCAGCCCCCTCTTCACTGCCTCCGGGTCGATCGGAATCACGAGCGCCTCGACGTTGTCGCGATGAGCGACCGACGTCGTCGACGAGCGCACCTCCGTGATCGCCGCGTCGAGCTTCTGCTTGACGAGCTTCTCCCGGTCGACCGCCATGATGCCCTTCTTGACCTCGTCGAAGGTGAGCTGGCGCTTCGGCTCGCGCTCCACGAACTTCACGATGTGAAATCCGTAGTCGCTCGTCACGGGCGGCGAGATCTCGCCGGGCCGGCTCATCTTCGCGATCTGATCGCGCAGCGGGGGGACGAAGCGTGTCGGCGGCTGCAAGCCGAGGTCGCCCTTGTTCAGGGAGTGCTCGGGATCGTCGGAGTATTCGGCGGCGAGCTTGAGGAAATCCTCCCCCGCCTTGAGCTTCGCGTAGACCTCGTCGGCGCGCGCGCGCGCCATCTCGCGCGTGCGCCAGTTCGGCCCGATGAGGATGTGCAGGACATGCACCGACTCCGGGGAGACGAACTTGTCCTTGTCGGCGGCGTAGATCTCGCGCGCGCGCTGTTCCAGGTCGACGGCAAGCACATCCTTGCGCAATGTCTTGCCGTAGGCGTCGGCCAGGATGTCGTCCTGCGCCTGCTGCATGCGGCGCTGCGTGATCGGGTCCTTGTCGAGGCCGAGCGCGCGGGCGCGGGCGGCGAAGGTGCGCATGACGAAGAGATTGTCGACGATCCCGAGGACGCGATCGTAGCTCGTGCGGAAATCGGCGCGGCGCTCCTCCGGGATGCGCTGCATCGCCGCGTTGAAGTCCAGGACGTCGACCTTGATGCCCTTGTCGGTGACCAGTGGCGCGTCGGGTGGCGGAGGTGCCGCAATGGCGGAGACGGCGAGGAAGAGGAGGGGCAGCAGGGAAATACGCATGATTTCGATCCTAGAAAAAAACCCGCGCGCTTGCGCGCGCGGGCTGGTGATGACCTGCTCGGTCGCGGCCGATCAGTAGTAGCTGTCGTAGAACGTGAGGACCTCGCCGCACGTGCCGTAGTTGCAGGCGCTGTACCCGAAGCGGATGTTGACGTAATACGTCCCGCTGCTTTCCAGCGCCGGGCAGAATCCGGCCGAGTTGAGGAATGCGGCGCCGTAGCCTGCCGAGTCCTTGCCCGCCCACTTGATCTCGTTGTAGCTGCCGTTGCCCGAGTGGAGGTAACAGGCGCCGGCGGTGGCGATGCCCGCGGCGTCCGAGGGAATGTAGCCCTTGCACGGCGAGATCATCACGTCGATCGAAATCGCGCTCGCCGGGCTGACCACGTTCTCGGTGATCCACATCGAACCCGAATTGTGGCCCGGGTTGACTTTCGGCAGCGGGAAGCCCGAGACGACGCCCGAGGCTACGCGCAGCAGGTGGTTCGGGCTTCCGTCATTCGTGTACGACGGATAGACGGTGACTGCGGCATCGGCATAGTTCGACGGAAGGACGAAGCCCGTCGGGCATCCCGAGCCGCTCGAAGGCGGCGGTCCGCTGACGACAACCGGCGAGACGGTCGCGTTGATCGGCGATCCCGACGTCGTGGCCGCGACGTTCGGTGCGGTCCCGGTCGGGCTGGACAGGTTCAGCGTGATCGTGCAGGTGCCCTGTGCAAGCGGCGTCACGCTGGCAGAACCGCTGCCCGCAGTGGCTCCATCCCCGAAACTGAACGAACCACCGCCCGAGCAGATGTTCGCCGGCGACACCGTGACGCTGGCGTTGTATGCGCCGGCGAGCGACGAGCCGCTGCGTGTCACGCTGTACGAGCTCGCCGAGCCGACGGTCAGCGACGTCGCACCGCTCAGGGTGAATTGGCCGCCGGCGGTCTGTCCACTCGGCGGCGCCGAAGCTGGCGGCGTGCAGTTGATCGTGAACGATCCGGAGGGGGTGATCGACGGGAAGCTGCAATTGAACGACTGCGCGAAGGCGCTAGTCGAGAAAGCGACGGCCAGAACGAAGCACGTCGCAAACGTGCGCCGCAGGAGATTTTGTGTAGATCTGGTCATGTTAAGGGTCCCCTTTTCGGCTGGAAACCGCCCGTGATTGCGGGACGGGAAAATCATTAATAATCCGGTTACTACGTAACTTACTTCAACTAATGCGCGAAGTCTATACCCTCCCAGCGAAAAACGCTGTGCGATATGTCACAAGTTGTTGTTTTGCAACACGCTGGCGCACTTGAAGCCACCGAAATTCTAACGTACTCGGCCTGTCACCGGGGGACAAAACAAAAAAAAACAGGCGGACCGAAGTCCGCCTGTCGAAGCGAGCTGCGGGACCGTGTTGCGGTCCCGCGGTTTACAGCGATTACGGCAGGATGTTGTTGCGGTAGCTGTGGTTGAACAGGCTGCCGAAGATCGCCTGGCACGTTGCCGCCGCGCCGGAGACTCCGGTGCAAGCAACGGACGCGTTGGCGAAGTTGCGGACCATGAAGCCGGTCACAGGCAGGCCGAAGAACGTCGAGACCCGCGCCGCGACAACCGCTGCCGGCGCCAAGCCGTTCTGGTTCAACGTCACGAACTGCGAGCCAGCCGTGTTGCCCAGACCACCCGTGGCACCGGTCGTCGCGTTGGTGCCGACGAAGTCCAGGGCCGCCCAGCCGTTCTGGAACTGCGCGCTCGTGCCGAGCGATACCGCGGTCGTGTTGACCGAACCCAGCAGGCCGGAGGTCGTGCCCGTGGGCTGACCGGTGGCCGTCGGATTGTTGCGGATCGACAGGACGTTCGCTTCCCAGCACAGCGACGAGGGCGTCGCGCCCGGAGGCGTCGGCGAGAAGTCGCCGCCCGATGCCGCAGCGCGAAGCTCTTCACGGTTGAAGTACGTGAAGTTGATCGTCTCGCACGCGCCGTTCGCGGTGAGCACGTTGGTGTACGGCGGCAGCGCGGCCAGGTTGGTCACGAAGGCGTTCTTCAGCGGCTGCGTGATGACCCAGTCCGTCTGCGAGCGCGAGCCCGTATCGAGCACGTACTCGTTCATGACGGTCTGGTGCATGAACACCGACGCGACAGCCTTGGTGCCGGCCGAGGGGCCAGCGCCCGTTGCAAACAGGCTCAGGTACGCGGTGGCCTGCATGGAGGCGCCGGTGGCATCCAGCGAGCCGGCGTTCACCACGAGGCTGATCGGCGGGTTGGCGCTGCCGAGGGTCGGCGTCGTGATACCAGCACCCGTCCAGTTCGGCAGGTTGCTCCACGCTTCGAGCGCGTCGGCCTTGTAGCCGGCGGCCTGGCCGAGAGTGCTGTTCAGCAGCGTGCCCGTGCCGAACATGCCACCCGACGGAACCGTCAGGTCGGTGGCTGCCGGAACGAACGCCGTGGCCTGAACGCCCGCGCAGTTCGGCGGAACGCCGGCGGCGCTGTGCGTGATCATGCTGGCGAGGTTGCTGCCGGTCACGATCGTGCCCATTTCCAGCATCTCGATGTAGCCTTCGCGCGTCCGGTCCAGGCCCACGCCAGGCAGGCTCGATCCGCCCACGCCCGACACGTACTGGTAGTTCCGGAAGTCCTGCGCGGTCGCGAGCGACGTCGGCGCGACACAGGAGTTGTCGGTCGAGACGATCGCGCCGCCCACGCCGTTGGTCGCCGGGATGATGCCCGCCGTCCACACGTCGTTCGCGGAGAGATACAGGTTGAAGTCGAGAACCTCGGAAGAGGTCTTGCCTTCGAGGATCCGGACCTTCACGGCCTTGCCGCGGCTCGTGGTGTTGACCACGGAGATCAGCGTGTTGTACGCCGAGCCCGAGACGGTCTGGACCGTGTAGTAGGGGTAGACGAGCGCTTGACCTGTCCCATTCGGGTTCAGGTAAACCGCTTCGGCGCTTCCCGCGACGCCCAGGCCTGCGGCGACCGCGGTGAACAGCGCTTTTCTTTTGAACGTATTCATGTTCTGGGTTACTCCTTTGGTGAAGATGAAAGTGATCACTTTCTAGCTAGAGGGTGCAACTCGCGAATGTTATCCCATGCACTGCCCTTTTACAATTCAAACGCAGGTCGGCTAGCCCGCGAAAAACCACCAATTCGACCCTTCCCGAATCCACTTTTCCTTGTACGGCGTCTTGATGCGATGCCCTTGAAAGTCGTATTCCATGACGCCTCCGACATCACAGCTGTCGGCAGTGCACGTTGCGTTCTGCACGACCACCGATTTCCAGAATCCCTTCGGCACCATCTTCAGGTAGCTCTCGAGTGACGTGAGGGTCCGGCTGCCCGGACTCAGGTACTTGTAAGCCGCCTCCACGTCGCCCTTTATGAGCAAATCCCATCGGGATTGGGCCCGCTCTTTGACGACCTCCTCGGGAGGCCGCCCGTCGAGCGTCGCGCATGCCGAAAGCGCGATCGCCAAAATCCCTGCCTTTACCAGCGCTTGCGTCGAAAGACTATTCAAGTTGAATCCTCGCGTCAAACAAATTATCGAGATTTTCGCAACACTGATGTGTTTTTACAACAACACGTCGGTAGTTTATTGATTATACGCTCGATTTCGAGCGCTTTCAGTGGCCGAGCTGTTGCTTATTTGCCCGCTTCGGCGGGCGGCGGCATGCCCGCCGGCGGACCCTCCCGGGTCTTGGGCATGAGGTCCCTGAGGGCCGGCAGCTTGTCGCGCAATTCCTCGGTTGCCGCCCGCGCCTGGTAGGGGTCGCTGATGATCTTGGGCGTGACGATGAGGACGAGCTCGGTGCGCTCGCGGTTGTAGCTCTGCGAGCCGAAGGCGATGCCCAGGATCGGGATCTTCGACAGCAGCGGAATGCCGGAGCTGTTGCGTCCCGAGACTTCCCGGATCAGCCCGCCGAGCACGATCGACTCGCCGTTGGCGACGACGACGCTCGTCTTCGCGTTTCGCGTGTTGATCGTCGGGTTCGGGTTCAGCGCGGTGATCGTCGTGCTGTCGGGCACGCTAACTTCCTGGTTGATCTCGAGCGTCACCATGCCGCCGGAATTGATGCGTGGCGTGACGGCGAGCAGGATGCCGGTGTCGAGGTACTGGAAGCTGTTGACGATGCCGGTCGTCACGCCGGTGGAGCTGCCCGTCTGCACCGAGACGCGGTCGCCGACCTTGATTTCCGCCTTCTCGTTGTCGAGCACCATGATCTGCGGCGCCGCGAGCACCTTCGCCTTGCCGTCGGTGCCGAGCGTGTTGAGCACGGCGCGCACTTCGTTGCCGGCGAAGTTGATGAGCTGCAGGCCGGGGGCGAATGGCGGCACGACGCCGGTCGGGCTGAACGCTCCGTTGGCGGTCGGAAGGCCGCTCGGCACCGTGCTGCTCACCGCCGAGGACATCGTGCCGGTCGTGTTGTTGCGGGTCGTGAGGAAGTAGCTCAGGCCGAACGAGAGGTTGTCGGTGAGCTTCACCTCGGCGAGGTACACCTCGACCAGCACCTGGCGGCGCACGACGTCGAGCTGCTTGAGCGCTCCGATGATCACCTCGTAGTCGCTCGGCACGGCGAGGATGAGCAGCGAGTTCGTGTCCTTGTCGGCGATGACGCGCACCTCGTTGGCGGTGCCGCTCACCCCGCTCGGCAGCGTGAACGTCGCCGCACCGGGCGCGGGCGTGACCGTGCTGGTCGTGGTCTGCGGCGGCGTCTGGCCGAATGGCGTCGGCGAGCTGATGGTCGCGGGGCGCGCGCCGGGCGCGAGCGAGGGACCCGTCGTGGTGGTGCGCCGCGCCGAGAACAGGTCGCTCACGAGCTGCGCGAGGTTCTCCGCCTTGCCGTTCTTCACCTGGTAGACGAAGAAGCGCGTGCCGCCGGTCGTGCCGCCCGCCTGGTCGATGCGCTCGACCCAGGTCTTGGCCAACTCGAGGTATCGCGGCTGCGTCGTCACCACGAGGAGCGCATTGAGGCGCTCGATCGGGATCACGCGCACGATGCCGGCGAGCGGGCTTTGCGCCTGCGCGCCGAAGACGCGATCGAGGTCCGCGACCAGGCTCTTCACGTCGGTTCCCCGGATCGGGAAGAGCCCCACCGAATAGCCCGCGAGCCAGTCGACGTCGAAGAGCTCCACCGTGTCGATGAGGTGGCGCATCTCGCGCTGGTTGCCCGCGATGATGAGGAGGTTGCGGATGGTGTCGGCGCGCACCGTGTTGTCGGCCGCGAACGGCTCGAGCAGCTTCACCATCTCCGCGGCGCCCACGTACTTGAGCGGGATCACCATCACCGAATAGCCGGCGGGGATCGGCAGCGAGCTTCCGCCGAGCTGCGGCGAGATGGAGCCGCGCACCGCGGTGATCGGCAGGATCTTGTAGATGCCCTCCTCCTGCACCACCGCCGCGTTGTTCTGCCGGAGCAGCATCTCCAGCGTCGGCAGCAGGTCCTTCAGCGGGATCGGCTTGATGGTGCGGAACGTGACGACGCCGCTCACCGCCGGATGCACGGTGTACGACTGCTTGAGGTAGTCGCCGAGGATCACCTTGGCGACCTCGCGCACGTCGAGCCCCTCGAAGTTGAGGCTCGCCTCTTCCGGTCCCGGCGGCGGCTGCGGCGGCAGCGGCTTCGCGTTCACGAAGTTGCCCGAACCCGGGTAGGTCTTCGCCCCGGCGTGCACCTCGGCATCGGGCTTCGCGGCCTTCGCCGCGGCTTCCGCGGGCGTTGCCGACGGGAAGAGCGCGGGGTTCTGCTCCTCCACCATCGGGCGCAGGCTCGGCGGCACCAGCGAGCACGCGCCGAGCAACAGCAGGCTGGACGCGGCGGCTGCAAGGCGGGCGCGACTGCGGACGATGGAGTGAATGCCTTCTGCCATGACGAACTTCCTCATTGTGTTTGTTGCGTGCGGCGCGCCCTGCGGCGCGCGAGCAATTCTTCCGGTGTGAGCGGCACGGTGGGCTGGGCCTGTACCGGCGTCGCGGCCTGGCCGGGCTGGTTGGCGAGCTGCGCGGGTGTGGGCAGCGGGCCGAACTGGCCCACGGCCGGAGTCGGCGCGACGGGCGTCGGCGGCGCCGTGCCTGGCGGCGCGGACATGATGTTATGCGGCGGCGCCCCCGGCGATCCCTGCGTGCCGATCGGGAATCCGGTTTGCGCGCCGGCGGGACCCGAGAAGGGCCCGGCGAGCGCGGCATTGGCGGATCCCGGCACCGCTTTCTGAACCACGAGCGCCACGACCTCGGAATCCCCGGCTTGCGTCATCTTCACGGACTCGGGATCGACCTCCGCGACCTTGATGCCGTTCACATCCTCGCCCTTGGCGACGCGATGGATGCGCCCGTTCGACTTCTCTTTCAGCAGCGCGATGCGCGTGTTGCCCGCGATGGTGGTGCCGAGCAGCACGAACTGGCCTTTCACGAACGCCGGCTGCTGCGCGACTTCCACCGGCGGCGCGGGACGGCGCGTCGGCGTGAAGAGCGGCCGCGCCGTCGTCTGCGGGTACGCTTGCTCGACCGCGACCACGGCCACGGGCGGCAGCAATTTCTGCTCGGCCGGCCGCGTCGCCTTCGGCAGAGGCGCGAAATTGGCCCGCAGGCTCGCGCCAAGGCGCGCTTCGACCGCGATCACGGCGAGAAGGAGCACCGCGCCCACGGCGAGCGCGGCGGCCACCGGCTGGCGGCGAACGAAGGCGATCATTGCGCGGGCACCGGGATCACGTATCCGGTCACGTCCATCTGCACGAACATCTCGGGCTCGGAGCCGGCCACCGGCTTGAAGTTGCCGGGCACCTGCGAGCGGATGGACAGGTTGTCCACGAAAAGGAAGGGCACGTTCGTCTCGATGGCGTGCAGGATCGCGCGCAGCGCGATGATATTCGCGGTGATCTGGACGTTCACGCTGACGGCGCGGTAGCGGCCCTCGTCCTTCGTCTGCGGCGGCTGCATGGTGATGAGCTTGCCGCCGCTGCGCTCGACGATGCCGCGAATCGCCTCCTGCGTCTCCGCGGCGGCGAGCGGGACGGTCGGGCCGCGCAGGAAATTCTTCTTCGGCTCCTTGGCCCGGATCGCCTCGAGCTGCTTGGCGATCTGTGCGCGCGAGCCCGCGATGCGCGCGTAGCGCTCGAGCTTGTCGGAGTAGTCGTCGAGCGCCGCGTTGTAGTGGCGGTTGCCGATCACGACCGGCGCGAGGACGATCGCGGCGGCGGCCGCGACGACCGCGACGAGGATCACGATCGCGAGGCGCCGGCTCTGGACGGGATTGAGCGAGGCTAGGGTCGCCATCGGCGCCTCACTTCGGCGCCGCGGCGGCGGGATTCGCCGGCGGCTTCGGATGCGGGGCGGCCGGCGGCGCGGCCGATTCGAGCAGCGGCCGCGCT
>AR_comb_assmDRAFT_10036708_pt1 | contig 22529 bp, 19 predicted proteins | sample ArasoioldDNA_FD_10543 | JGI IMG/M metagenome (IMG submission 10543) | reverse complement strand
GCGTCATTCGGATGGAAGAATTCCTTGGTAGTTTCTTTTGGCATTCTTTGAATTTCCAGGCTAAGTATGCCCAGTTGCTTCATTACGTCGGGTACGCAATGCGGAACCATACCAAGATCTTCCCCACAAATCAGCATGTTCGTAGCATTTTTCAGATAGGGAAGCTTGTGCATAGCTTCTTTCTTCCAAAAGTCATCCTGTCGGCGATAGAAATAATCAACGTAAAGGTCCTTAAGCTTTTGTTGCGTGTACCACTCAAGGGATTTGAGGGAAGAAGTATCTTCCATTCCAAAACGGAAATGAAATCGTTCGCCCTCACTATTCTCTTCTTCAAACAGAATAACATTTGAAATGAGATCAAACAAACCCTGCTTTATGCTCCTGTTTTCTTCCGTATCATCAAGGCTTGCAAAATAATCCTGGACCTGCCGCTGCGTTGCTACTCCCATTTCAAGTTCATAGCCACCTGCCTCGTTTCGGACGATAAATTCATTCTTTACTCTGGTAACGGATGTTCCGAAGGTATGGTTCAAGATTTCATCCGTGATAAACGGTTTACAGTAGCGATAATAGTCGAACCAAATTCCTCTTTCACCAAATTCAGTAACATGGATTGGTATTGCAGGTACAAAATACCCCATGATGCCCTCTACCGCATGCATGGGAATGCTCCAGATGCGAAAGAAGCCAAGAATATGATCGATGCGAAAAGCATCGAAATAATCACTCATTTGCTGAAAGCGTTGCCTCCACCAGGCGAAACCATCTTGTTGCATTTGCTTCCAGTTATACGTTGGGAAACCCCAGTTTTGCCCTTTGACGGCAAAATCGTCTGGGGGAGCGCCCGCCTGCATGCACATACTATAGAGTTCTGGCTTCACCCAGGCATCGCAACTATAGCGATAAATACCAATCGGAATGTCACCTTTCAATACCACTCCTTTTTTGTGTGCGTAATCGGCTCCTTCCTTCAATTGAAGATGGAGATGGTATTGTATAAAATAATGTAGCGCTACTTCATTAAAAGTTTTCGAACCGGGCGACGAAAGTTTTTCAATATCGCGGGGATCATATACTCCGTTACCTTTCCATTGTCCAAACTGCGATGTGCGATACTTGTCACGCAAATAACAAAATGCCGCATAGGGCAGGAGCCAGTGCTTGTTGTCTTCAAAAAAAGATTGATAATCCTTGCTTGCAAAACATTCACTGCGCAACACCTGGTAGAGCTCGTTGAGCATGCTAAGCTTGAACTTCATTACTTCTTCATAATCCACCTCGGGCAACTCATTTAACTGTTTTTGTTTTCTTTTTAAGGAACGAAGCTTATCTGCGTGTGCTTTTCCGGCGACTTGTTCAAGATTTATGTATAATGGATGTAGCGCAAAAGCTGATATAGCCGCATAAGGATAAGAATCTGTCCATGTATGAGTTGCCGTTGTATCGTTTACTGGCAGTATTTGTATCAGTTTTAGCCCGGTTGCTTTAGCCCAATCGACGAGCAATTTCAAATCAGTAAACTCGCCGACGCCAAAGCTGTTTTTCGTTCGCAGACTAAAGACGGGGATCGCCACTCCGGCTCCTCTCCACGAATTATTAGGAAAATATGCAAAGCCATCGTGGATCACTGTGATCCTTTTTTTTGCAGGCTCACCGTAGAGCAAGCGATTGTTTCCGCCCTCGTAGTGAACGAACTTCTTCTCTTTTAAATTGTAGACGCCATATTTATATGCTATGGGAAAATCCTCCGTAGAAAAATCCATTTTTATCATCCACCAGTTACCCTCTTTGCTCATTAAAAATGGCTTTTCAGTCGACCAGTTATTTAGCACGTTTCCCACCCCCGACAGGGATAGCACTTCGTTCTTCTTCAAGAGTGGTGCTTTCACTTTGAAAATATGCGTGAGTCTTTTAACCGCGGCGGTTTTCACCTCGGGTGCGGTGGGCAGCAATATCTTTTGAAAAGGTGCGGTAAAAAAGGCATTTTCAAATTCGCCGGCGTGATTCCATGTATCAATAAACTGCAGTTCGTCGGCGCCATTCTTTGCAAGATCACCAGAGCGATCATTTCCAAATTCAGGGATTATTTCTCCATCGCTGGTTTTTAAGAGGTATTTGTAGTGAAGATGACTAAGTCTCTTTTGTTTTATTTCGATTGTGGCTGTCCAAAATTGCTCATTCAGATAGGTCATGGTTAAGGACTTCGACAAGTCATCACTTCCTAATTCTTCTACATTACCGCTCACCAAAAGACTTTGACCGAATTCCGTGTGAAAACGCAAATAAAACTGAACCTTCATCGGAAGCAATTATCGTTGGTTATTGATAAAAAGGTTATGTGACCCGCCTTTGTGTTTGCAAAACACATTAGGGGGCGAAAATAAAAAAAAGTTCATTGAATGCGGTTTTATTTATTGCGTATTCAACAGGCTCCATCCAGTCCGTCCTTTCCAAATTGTAGTTTGTTGAAGAGCCTCGGCGAAAATCTTTCCGCACTAAATCTTAATTCATTGCCTTATTTTTGCCCGAAACTTCTTAACACATGCATCAAAAAAGAAAACATCGGGGCATGGCATGGCTTGTATTTTTCATCTCAGCTGCCGCATTAGCGTTCGCAATCATTAGTCACTGGCCATGGCTGACCCTTATTATACCGTTCGTTACGACCTCATTTGTTTGGGCAATGGATATTGTGTAGGACGATACCTTCAATTCTTTAAAGGGAAAAACCTTCGGCCCGGCCGAAGGCTTTTTCATTTATACCAGTAATTATAGGAGAACAATCAAGAGCACTACTGCGAGCCAGATCAACAATCCATATAATGACCAACGGACAACATCAGGACCTACATCCCCGGTCTCTTTCAAAATAAGTGCGATAATTACACCTACGGGTCCTAAGATGAGCCCGAGCAAAAAGCCGAGTACGTTCATTGAACCCATATCTTCCATTTTCTTCTGCACATCAGCCATCGTGACTACTTCTCCTTTTTTTACCATCTTCTTCACCTTATGCTGCGTCATCTTGAGCTCTACCTTCTGAAAAAAGTTCATTTTTTTTCCCGTGAGCTGCTGGAATTTTTGAGGAGTAAGATCTAAAAACTGTTTGGCTGTTATCAGGGACAGTGGGTTAGGTTCGTTTATGGCGGGCTTGGTAGTCGGGGCGATAACGGTCAGGGTTGCGAAGGCATTGGCGGTGTTGAAGGCAAGCATAGCAATAAATCCAAACAAGAATGCATAGAATTTTGGTTTCATAAACTTTGGTTTTGTTATGGAAAATTTTAGCAAATTTAGGATGCAGGGAAATATAAAGATGCCTGCGGGGAAAAATCATTCCGCTGAGCTCGTCTTTGTCTTAATGAAAATGACATGGCGAATATTGTATTCGTGGTAAAAAAAAACGAGTCCTTGGGACTCGTTGCAAAAGAATATTTCTTTTATCGTTTCAACATGCTGGTGGCAGATTTACCCTTTCTGCGAATATTCCACAGATCGACTGCTCCAAACCTTCGAGTTTTCAGGTTCGGAAGATCAACAATAGCCATTGTCTCCTTCACTTCTTCTACCAATTTCATAAATGTTGCGTCATTCATCCGTATGACAGATGTTTGCACATTGCCTTTCATAAAATCTCCTTTTTTTTGATTTTTTACAATGCTGAGCTAGTGAGAAGGAAAATCGTTAGATTAAACGGGGCAAGTCAGTCTTCTTCTACGTTGTAAGTGTTATACAATGCTCAATTAAGGTGCAAATATACGTCATTGTAGCTTAACCATGAAAACATTATTGTACTAACAGTATCAAGCACCAAATAACCCGTGATATTTAACAAATAAGATGTCTTTTCCAGCTACTTATCGAGGCGAACAAATGTTCCCTCATCAATTTTTCCATTGCTGACATGATATACCGTAACGCCGGACGGCATTTTCATGATGCCTTCTTCGCCAGGGCCAACCACAGCTCCAGTCTGTTCAAACCGGGTCTGACATCCTTCAAACGAGAATTTCTGTTGAAAATGATAGTGACCCGATAACGCAAGAGGATAATTGTAATGCTGCAGGATGGCCATCAACTCTTGTGCATTTGAAACGACATGTCGATACTGCAATACACCTTTTTCCCTCACAAGGCTGCGTGCGGCACCATCTTCCTCAAATGGCATCATACTAAATCCGCCACTAAAAAAAGGTACATGTTGAAAAGTAACGATAGGAGTGGTTAATGCTACAGCCGCCAGATCTTTTTTCAACCACTCTAATTGGAGACTATCTATTCCGCCATAGTACCACAAATCTTCAAACTCCAGGCTATTGAGTGCAACAAAATGAATGCCGTTGTAATTGAAAGAATAATAATCAGGGCCAAGATAATGGCGGTACATTTTCTTACCGTACAACGGGTGTTGGGCACTCACCAATGAAAGATGTCTTTCAATCCCAAAGATTTCGTGATTGCCCGGAGCACACCAAACCGGAAAGTTTATTTTATGGATTTCTCTTAAAAAAAGTTCATAGAAACCTTTGGCTTCTCCTTCTGAAACCCTCAATGCGTCCTTCACCAGGTCGCCAGTGATAAGAACAAGGCTAGGTTTCACACTGTCGACAATATTTCTGAATTTTTGCATTCTGTCCAGGCTGCCTTCGCTCACATGGGTATCAGAAGCCTGGATAAACGTAAAGGAAGGGGAAGCAGCAATTTTTCTCAACGGAAAATTCACTTGCCCGCTAGCACCTGCACCGTCAATTCTTTGCCAGAATGGCTTAGATGATTGGTATCCGCTGGGCACGCTGATAAAAACAATGCCATAGCTGCTCGCGTACTCAAGTCGAAAAAACCCATCATCATTGGTAGTGGACACGCTTACCTGGTCAGAAATAGCTACGTTCTTAACACCTTTTTCGCCAACATCCCGTATTCCATTGTTATTTGCATCATCAAAAACATAACCACTGATGCTGATTGAAGAAGAAGTTTGCGCGTTTAAGCCCGAAGCACAGATCAGAGCAAGTATGACTGTTTTACCAACGTTTCTCATAAGCATTTCATTAAATGGCAGAATAAACATAAAATTACCGGTTGAGGAAATTAGCCGGGCATTATTTTATTTAGGCGGACGTGGAGTATATAAACAAAAAACGAGCCCTGGACAAGGCCCGTTTTCCAAAAAACCTTCATTGTAAAATTTATCGCTCAGGAAACCGGATCTTGACCGTCCTTTTTGCCGGTCTACCGTATTGTTTGTCATCCGAAGCCGGTCTAGAATTCGGCAGTTGGAATCTACAGCTACGGGTTTCTTTACCTGATTAGCATGCGCTAAAGATAGAGCGACATACAGGACGTGCCGAGTAAAACTGATTGACCGGTAGTTTCCAGTTAGTAAAGTGCAGGCTTTTACCAATAAGACGTGAACATCATAAGCTGACCATAACCTAAACGGCAGGTGTGCTACTCACCTTTTGACGACAACTCACCATGATATACTAAGAGGAGTACCAATATTCCTACTAACAATACTGCAATAGCAACTATGGGGTCGACAAAAATTAGTACGAGGACCAAAAGACCAAGCAAAATGTACAATATGGTCTTTTCCGATGTGGGAGGAGCTGGCTTCTTTGAGAACAATGACTTGAACCTATTTACCTTATTGCGAAAGGTTTCCTTTGCATAGGTAAATGCTAATTGTCTTTTTATCTTCCGCAATTGTTTTTTGCTTTTTTGAGCGGCATACAACGCCAGTAGCATTGCCATTAATGCAGCAGCCGAATGTGTTGAGCTGGGACTGGTTAAATTTTCTTTTGGGTGATCTTTTTGTGGCTGGATGGATATTGAATTAAATGCCATGATGTTGGTTTAGGTTAGTAATAATGGATTAGTAAAGTAAATAAAAATAACACATAAAAACAACGCCTAATTGAGGACGTGCGAAAACAGGTATTCTGTGTGTAAAAAGTAAGCCTCACATTGCTATGAGGCTTATCATCATCAAAATCCTTTTAACCTTGTAAATCGTGGTTTTTATTTTACTTCTTCGTATGGTACATCTTGTACGTTTTCATTGCCAGCGCCAGTTCCCTGCTGTTGCCCGGAACCATTAGTATCACCTGCTTGTGCGCCGGTTGCCTGTTGTTGTGATGCCTTATACATTTCTTCACTGGCTGCGGTCCAGGCAGCGTTTAATGACGCACTTGCCGAGTCGATCGCCGCCAGGTCTTGTTTTTTATGTGCGTCTCTTAATTGCTCGGCCGCATTTTCGATAACGGTCTTTTTATCCGCCGGAATTTTGTCTCCGTATTCCTTCAATTGTTTTTCCGTTTGGAATACCAATGCATCAGCGGCATTTAATTTTTCTACCTTTTCTTTTTCTGCCTTGTCCGTTGCTTCGTTCGCCTTTGCTTCATTCTTCATTTTTTCAATTTCGTCCTTAGTTAATCCGCTTCCGGCTTCAATGCGTATCTTTTGTTCCTTGGCTGTTCCCTTATCCTTTGCGGTCACGTGCAAGATACCATTGGCGTCAATATCGAATGTGACTTCGATTTGAGGAATACCGCGGGGAGCTGGTGGAATTCCGTCAAGGTTAAAAATACCCAGGCTCTTATTATCCTTCGACATTGGACGTTCACCCTGCAAAACGTGGATTTGTACGCCAGGTTGATTATCGCTGGCCGTTGAGAAAACCTCTGATTTCTTTGTTGGGATCGTTGTATTGCTTGGTATAAGCGTTGTCATCACACCTCCGAGCGTTTCGATTCCGAGCGAAAGCGGCGTAACGTCCAACAACAGTACATCTTTCACTTCTCCGGTTAATACCGCACCCTGGATAGCGGCACCAACTGCTACAACTTCGTCCGGATTTACGCCTTTGTGCGGCTTTCTTCCAAAGAATTTCTCAACTATTTCCTGCACTTTTGGAATGCGGGTGCTACCACCCACAAGGATCACTTCATCAATTTTCGAAGCATCATAACCTGCATCTTTCAATGCGGCTTCACATGGTTTTAAACACCTTGCAAACAAATGATCAGCGAGCTGTTCAAATTTTGCACGGGTTAATTTCTTTACTAAATGCTTCGGAACACCGTCAACCGCGGTGATATAAGGAAGATTAACTTCCGTTTCAGACGAAGAACTCAATTCAATCTTTGCCTTTTCAGCGGCGTCCTTCAGGCGTTGCAACGCCATAGGATCTTTTCTTGGATCTACGGCCTCATCTTTTTTGAATTCATCGGCCAGCCAATCCATGATCACCTTGTCAAAATCGTCGCCTCCAAGGTGAGTGTCTCCGTTTGTTGATTTTACTTCGAACACACCTTCACCTAATTCAAGGATCGAAATATCGAAAGTACCACCGCCGAGGTCGAACACGGCAATATGATGGTCTTTTCCACCTTTGTCGAGACCGTACGCTAAGGCGGCGGCCGTTGGCTCATTCACGATACGACGCACATTTAAGCCAGCAATTTCACCAGCCTCCTTTGTAGCCTGGCGCTGAGCGTCATTGAAGTAAGCCGGCACCGTGATTACCGCTTCATTTACTTCCTGGCCCAGGTAATCTTCGGCGATTTTCTTCATTTTTTGGAGGATCATGGCGCTGATTTCCTGCGGAGTATATAACCTTCCATCTATGTCAATTCGTACCGTATTATTGTCACCTTTTGCCACTTTATAGCTCCAGTGGCTTATTTCCTCCGTGACCTCGTCATGTCGACGGCCCATGAAACGCTTTACGCTCATGATGGTATTATGAGGATTTGTAATGGCTTGGCGCTTAGCCGGATCACCGACTTTACGCTCGCCGTTTTTGAGAAAAGCTACAACCGACGGCGTTGTGCGACGACCTTCATCGTTCGGTATTACGACAGGCTCATTGCCTTCCATAACTGCTACGCAGCTATTAGTTGTTCCTAAATCAATTCCTATTATTTTTCCCATATTTTATAGAATTTTCGGGTTCAACCTTATTTCTCAATGATGATGCCACGCAGAAAGGAAGTGCAAAATTGACAGAATGTTTCTGCTGCCGCCAATATCCGCCAGGACCTTATTTTTGCGCCGGTGAAAATCAACTATTGGCAATACGATCTAAAGTTTCGGCATCCCTTCACTATTTCTAAAGGTACCAAGACCCACCAGCCCACGCTGGTTGTGGAACTCGATCATTTGGGATGGAAGGGCTACGGAGAGGCGCCCGCGATTAGTTATTACAACATCCCGGTTGACAAAATGATCGAGGACCTCGAGAGAAAAAAATCGTTTGTTGAGAAATTTGCATTCACGGAGCCCGACCGTTACTGGCATTATCTCCATCATCTTTTTCCACAGAACTCATTCCTGGTTTGCGCGCTCGATATGGCAGCGTGGGATTTTTATGGCAAAATGAAAAGAAAAAAGCTATATGAGTTCTGGGACGAGAATATCTCTCCAACGGAGTCCTTTGGGACAAAAAACCCTTTAACTGATTACACAATCGGCATTGACACCATCGACAGGATGAAGTCAAAGATGAAAGAAAAGCCATGGCCAATTTATAAAGTTAAGGTGGGTACTGCCGAAGACCTGGCTATTGTGAAAGCGCTAAGGGATAGCACGGCCTCCGTGTTACGGGTGGATGCAAATGCAGCCTGGGATGTGGAAACGGCCCTGAAGCTCATTCCCCGGTTAAAGGAGTTGGGGGTGGAATTTGTAGAACAACCGTTGGCAAAAGATGACTGGGAGGGAATGAAAATTCTCTACAATGAATCGGCTCTTCCGTTGTTCGCCGATGAATCATGTGTATTTGAAAATGATGTCGAAAAATGCAAGGCTCATTTTCACGGCATAAACATTAAACTTACCAAATGCAGCGGTATAACACCTGCTTTAAGAATGATAAGAAGGGCGAGAGAATTGGACTTAAAAGTTATGATTGGTTGCATGAATGAATCAACCATTGGTACCGCGGCAATTGCTCAACTGCTACCGTTGATTGATCACGTGGACATGGATGGACCTCTATTACTTGAAGAGGATCTCGCGACGGGAATAGGCTATGATTATGGACGAATTATTCTTTCGGACGAACCCGGATTAGGAATCAGGTATACTGGGCTGTATAAGAAGGGATGAGTTAATTGTCTATTTGCTTAATTGTTTACTGTTCTATTTGTCTATTTGTTGGTGGTCATTTCAAAGTAGAGGCCACTAAACTATTAGACCAATAAACCAATAAACGAATCAGCGAATAAACGATTCGTACTCCCAATGTGCTCACCATATTCTAACTCTCAGGCTATCGGGCCTGTACATTTTGTCACCAGGTTTTACATTGAAGGTTGTATAAAACTCGTCAACATCAACAAAGGGTCCGTTTACACGATACTTTGCCGGAGAATGCACGTCGGTTAGCAGCCGATTCCGTAGTTGCTCTTCCCTTGTGTGACCCAACCAACTCAGCGCGTAGCCAAGAAAATAGCGCTGCATCGGCGTGAGACCAGAAATTTTTTCTCCCTTCTTATATTGTTCCGTTTTTTTAAAAGCTTCGATTCCCAACAAAATACCGCCAAGGTCTGCAATATTCTCACCTGTAGTGGCCTTGCCATTGATATGGTACCCCGGCAATGGCTCGTAATCGTCAAACTGTTTGATAATTACCTGGGCTCTCTTGTTGAACTCTGCTTCATCTTTGGACGTCCACCAACTTAGCAAGTTTCCTTTTGCATCATATTGCCTTCCCTCGTCGTCAAAGCCGTGTGTAATTTCATGACCAATAGTAGAGGCTCCTGCATATCCGTAGACTAACGCGTCATCCAGTTCGTCATCCTTGTAGCCGGGAACCGTGAAAATTCCCGCCGGCAGAACAATTTCATTATTGGACGAGTTATAATAAGCATTGTACGTTTGAGGTGTCATGTCCCATTCGTCACGATCAACCGGTTTGCCTAATTTATTCATATTATAACCGTGCCACCACCGGTTTGCATTTATAGAATTTTGAACGTAGCTGTCGGTCCCAATTTCCATGGCGGAAAAGTCCTTCCATTTGTCAGGATATCCGATCTTCTTTTTCATCGCACCGAGTTTCGCGTAGGCTTTTTCTTTCGTGCTATCGCTCATCCACGCGAGTTTACTTATCCGATCTCTGAGCGCGTCACGTATTGCTTCAACCATTTCGGAGTATCTTCTCTTCGCTGTTTCAGTGAAGAACTCCTTCACATACAGCTGACCCAGCAACTCCCCCATAGAATTTTCTTCAGCTGCAATTACTCTCTTCCATCGTGGCCTTCGTTCTTTGGCCCCGCTGAGCAGTTTAGTAAAGTTGAATGCTGCTATTCCGAATCGCTCGGGAAGCGAACCTGAGAAATCACTGATCAGGTTGAATTTTACATAGGTCTTCCAATCATTTATAGGGGTGCGCGTAAGAACAGTAGTCAGTGCTTTAAAAAACTCGGGTTGTCCGACAATTACTGAATCAATGTGCGTCACTCCAACACTGCCCAGATAATTTGTCCAGTCAATTGTTGCCGACATTTTGGGAAGATCCGCAATCGCCATTTTATTATAGTTCTTATTTGGATCGCGTAGTTCTTCAAGTTTGCGCGAGGCTTGCGCTAATTTGGTCTCCAGGCTTAAAATGTTCTTCGCTGCTTCATTCGCCTTTACACTGTCGTCGCCTGACATGGTCAACACCCTGGTGATGTATTTTACATATTCATTACGAATATTTATCGTGGCAGAATCGTTTTTGAAGTAGTATTCTCTTTCCGGCAGACCAATTCCTCCCTGCCAGAGTTTGTAGGTCATGACATCACTATTTTTGTCATCCTGTGTCACAAAATCGGAAAAGAGTGTAAAGGACCCGATCTTCTTTAGTTCGGCAACGGTGGATACGAGGCTGTTCACATCAGTGATGGCGTTGATCTTATCGAAATAGGGCTGCAGAGGTTTCAAACCATTCTCTTCAATTCGAGCGCTATCCATCGCTGTCGTCCAGAAATCACCAATCTTTTGTTCGTTTGTCCCCCTCGCCGCATTTGCCTTTGCTGCATTTTCACTGATTTCTCTCAACCGTTTCAAATTCTCCTCAATGACAAGATTACCGATGCCCCAGCTACTCAAATCGCCGGGAATTGGATTTCGCTTAATCCAGCCGCCATTGGCGTACTCAAAAAAATCCTGGGCCGGGGCAACAGTTGTATCCAGATTCTCGGCAAGGAAATCTTGTTTTTTGCTTGCTGCATTTTCGTGATCGTTGCAAGAAGTGCAGGTTGCAACTACAATAGCAGCCAGGCCGAATTGTTTAATATATCGCATATAGCTGTGTTATGGGCAGCTAAAAATAGGTAAATCGGCTGTTTAGGAAATTCTAAAATGATAAGCGGGTGACGTGGTTTCCATACTTTCCTGCCATTCGTTTCGTTAACATGGATATGTTTCAGGCCTTAATTTTGCAGGATAAACAAAAATCTACGGTATGGGAAAAGTCTGGATATTGGGAAGTTTGCTTTTGCTTGGTTTTGCTGGGTTTTCTCAGAAAGTTCATGTTGGAGTGTTTGGCGGTCTTTCCGCGTACGAGGGCGATCTTGTCGATAAAATCTTTCCAAAGAAAGTTACCAATGGAGCCATTGGCGTAACCGTCAATTACGAATTGATGGAGCAGGTGATGCTCCGCGGTGGATTTACGTATTCTATTGTTGGTGGAGCGGACCGGTTCAGTGACGATGATTCACTACTCGCACGCAATCTTGCTTTTGAAACGAAGATTACCGAATTCAGCCTGCTGGGGGAATATTACATTTTCAACTTGTACGATCAGAAATTCTCGCCTTATGTTTTCGGCGGACTTGCGGTCTATCATTTTAACCCGTACGCCTTTAATGGCAGCTCGGACAAAATTTTCCTAAAACCCTTGAGCACTGAAGGGCAGGGACTTTCACAATATCCTGATCGAAAGCCTTACGCATTGACTCAACTCGCACTTCCATTCGGTGGGGGTGTTAAATATGCATTTACCGACAATCTTCGCCTGGGTCTTGAATTGGGCATGCGAAAATTATTTACCGATTATCTCGATGATGTAAGTACAACCTATGCTGACTACAACGATTTGCTTAGCGAAAAAGGGCAATTGGCGGTCGACATGGCGTATCGAGGCGACGAATTACCCGGGGGCAATCCAAATTATCCTGTAAAGGGTGCACAGCGTGGCGGTGCAAAATATAAGGACTGGTATTATTTTTTTGGCTTGCATCTGACTTATCGCTTAGGGGCCGGTGATGGCGGCAGTGTTTATGGCGGGAAGATGAAAGGTGGGAAGAAAAGAGGATATGGTTGTCCCAATGTACCCTTATAAATAACTCAATTAGTTCTCCCGGGCAGAAAATTAAGAGGAATACTTACTTTTCTGCTTTTTCATTTTCAGTCCATGACGCCAGATTATTATTATACGATTGAAAAGCAAGGAACCGGTGAGTTTAAAGATCGTGGCAGCAGGTTTATTGGGTACGCTTTTCCGGTTGTGAATTCGGGCGATTTTAAAAAACGGCTTCTTGGTATCAAAACTGAACACCCGAAGGCCGCACACCACTGCTTTGCTTATAGATTAGGGTTTGACGGAAATAATTTCAGAAGCAGTGACGATGGTGAGCCGTCTGGCACGGCCGGCAAGCCAATACTCGGACAAATTGATAATAAGCAGTTGACTAACGTTGGGGTTATCGTAGTAAGATATTTTGGAGGCGTTTTGTTGGGAACGCCTGGACTGGTCAATGCTTATAAAACAACTACCGCACTCGCTCTGCAAACCATCCCCATTGTTCAAAGGGCCATTGAAATAAACTACAGAATTCAGTTTGATTACACTAAAGTGAATGAAGTGATGACCGTTTTAAAAAAATACAATTGTTCTATTCTCAGTCAGAAAATGGAGTTGTTTTGTATCATCGAAGCAGGAGTGCCAAAAAGTAACCATGAATTGGTGATCTTGAAGTTGCAGGCGATCCGCGCTACTGAAATCATCAGGATCTAAATCTTTCGCTTACCACCAACTCTTTGCTTCCTGGCGTATATTTATAAAAACCTTCGCCACTTTTCACACCAAGTTTTCCGGCAGTCACCATATTTGTAAGCAAAGGGCAGGGCGCATATTTTGAATTGCCAAACCCGTGGTGAAGCACGTTTAGGATTGCATGGCAAACATCAAGACCAATAAAATCGGCAAGCTGCAGCGGTCCCATGGGATGTGCCATGCCAAGTTTCATGACTTCATCAATTTCACTTACCCCCGCTACTCCTTCGTAGAGGCTGTAAATGGCCTCGTTGATCATCGGCAGCAATATGCGGTTGGAAACAAACCCTGGGTAGTCATTTACTACGCAAGGAATTTTTCCCAGTTGTTTGCTGATTGCAACAACCTGGTCAGTTACTTTTTTTTTGGTCGCATAGCCGTTAATAATTTCGACCAGTTTCATGACAGGAACGGGATTCATGAAATGCATACCGATTACCATCTCCGGTCGCTTTGTAACGGATGCAATTTTCGTAATTGAAATAGATGAAGTATTGGTGGCAAGGATGCAGCCAGCGGGTGACGCTGCATCCATCTCTTGAAATATTTTCAATTTGAGATCTGTGTTTTCCGTTGCTGCCTCTACAATTAATCTCGATTTTTTCACCCCTTCTGGTAATGAAGTTGTCAAAATAATATTTCGAAGAGTTTCCTGCTTTGACTCTTTGCGGATAATTTCTTTGGCTATTTGCCTGTCCAGGTTCTTGCTAATTGTAGTGATTGCTTTTTCCAATTGCGCTTCAGATACGTCAATAAGATGGACCTCAAAACCGCGCTGTGCAAACACATGAGCAATTCCATTTCCCATTGCGCCGGCGCCGATAACAGAAATAACCATACCCCAGAATTAGTTTGTTAGTTGAATTTTTCCTCTTCCCTTAAAAGGGGAGTTTTGATAACTCATTTGGGAAGAGCATTTGATTTTTTCCCGACAAAAGTAAGCAGTTCGGTTTCAATGGAAATAGGATGTTCCCGTTACAGTGAATTGAACACGATAATAAGGATCCATACGCCCCAAGGTTCCCCTTTTAACGGACAGGGTGTTACTGCTTATTCTTAAAATCGCCTCGCTTCCATGCCTCAATAAATTCCGCCCATGCGGCCGGATTGAAAATATTCATTGGCGGCACCTGGCCATTATAGGTGGCCTTGTTTGCAAGATTACGGAATTGAATTTGGGTGGCTTCCTGTCCGTCTCCAGGGACAGTTCTCATGAGCACACGCCGCTTAGCAGCATCCGTATTCTTGCGTGCGATTTCAATATCGTCATCGTTCACTTTCGAATTGACAAAGTCTCGGGCAAATTGTTGAGGTGTTGGCCGTGGACGAATAATGGTAGCGGGAAGATAAACCGTATCAGCAACCATTAACTGCACCACGCTATATTGGTTACCCTCGAGGTCCTTTGGAATGGTAATCTCCTTAGGCTTGTAGCTTACGTGAGTAAAATCAATTACATCGCCCTTCAACACAACTATGGAAAAGACCCCCTGGTTATTAGTTATCGTTCCGCGGTTTTGACCCTTGATCGTGATGCTGACCGCTGGGATACCTATCAAACTGTCGGATGTCATTACGATACCAAACAATTGCACCACCGAATCGCGAACAGTTTCAAATTGAGCTTTAGCAGTTGCCGGTAATATGAAAAAGGCAATTCCAATGTATAGCAGGATCTTTTTCATTTCGTCTCAAAATAAAGACATGTTGCTTGAATCATAAAAACAAATAGGTGCATTCATGCTACCTTTGCGGTGAAAAATTTTATTTTATAATCCTTTTAACAGCTAAGAGCTTAAGAGGGAAAAAGAGAAGAAAGGTTTTACGAAAGCTTTTTTCTTCTTCGATCTCCTAATAATGAGCCACAAAAATCAGACCCCATGACGAATGACGATGTACTAAGGGCTTTAAGCAAAGTGCAGGAACCCGACCTTGGGAAAGATATCGTTACGCTTAATATGGTGCAGGATATCAGTATCGAAGGTAACTATATTTCCTTTACTGTTGTGCTCACCACGCCGGCTTGTCCACTGAAGGACATGATAAAAAACGCTTGTATCAACTCAATAAAGGAAGTAAATAAAGACGCCGTCGTTAACGTAAAATTTACATCGAATACAACTACAAAAAGACTCGACGGTGGTGCGGTACTTCCAAAGGTGAAGAACATCATTGCTGTTGTAAGCGGAAAGGGTGGAGTTGGAAAAAGTACCATTGCGGCAAACCTCGCTCTAGCGTTATCGCAAGGCGGAGCCAAGACAGGATTGATGGATGCCGACATCTATGGCCCAAGTGTGCCGATTATGTTTGGGGTCCGCGGTGAGCGTCCATTGATGATTGAGATCGAAGGAAAGGGAATGATTGCGCCATTGGAACGTTATGGAATAAAGCTGATGAGCATTGGGTTGCTGGTTGATGAAAAAAATGCGGTGGTATGGCGTGGCCCCATGGCGAGCAGCGCGATTCGTCAATTTGTGACGGATGTATATTGGGGCGAGCTGGACTATCTCGTAATTGATATGCCCCCAGGCACAGGTGACATTCATTTGACATTAGTGCAAACTGTTCCGGTAACGGGCGCTGTAATTGTGACCACGCCACAGGATGTGGCACTGGCTGACGCAAAAAAAGCCATTGCGATGTTTGGCCAGGCGCAAATCAACGTCCCCATCATCGGGCTTGTTGAAAACATGAGCTATTTTTCTCCAGCTGAACTACCGAACAATAAGTATTACATTTTTGGCAAAGAGGGTGGAAAGCGACTCGCGGAAGAATATGACATTCCATTCCTTGGCCAGATACCTCTCGTCCAAAATATTCGCGAAGGTGGAGACGAAGGTGTGCCTGTGATGATTGGGAATGATGACACAAGCAAAAAGGCTTTTCGTGAATTTGCAGCTTACGTAGTTCGTAGTATTGCGATGCGGAACGCGAATATGGAACAAGCAAAAGTAGCATCTGTGGTTTCCTAGATAGAGCTTATTTTGGCATCAAATTCCAACTATGAAAACTGTCCGCCTGCTCCTGTTCTTTTTTTTAATGTTATTTATGGCTGCCTGCACGGTGAAGCTAAGCTCTAAGTCTCCAAAATCTTTGCCTCCCGGTCAGGCTAAAAAAATAGCCGGTAGTCAGTCGGCCAGGCCTTACGCTCCTGGACAGCAAAAGCATTAGCCTCATCTCTCTTATCCCCTCTCCTGAAGAAGAAAAGACGGAGTATCATTACAAACCCAAACTTTGGACCTTCCGCAACAATTGCTGAATGATATTCAAATTGGAATCTACGCCACGGCTGCTAAGTTTTCTTTGCGTCTTAGCGAGACCTTAGCATCTTTGCGTCAAATAGCTGGACATGTATGACTATCCACATTACAAAGAGCAAGACAAAGAGAAAGTCATCGAATTTATGCGCGGCCATCCCTTTATAACCTTAGTCGGCTGTGATAGTAAAGGAAGAGTCGAGGTGACGCAAATTCCTGTACTCGTAGAAGGGAAAGGCGAGAGGATCTTTATTCGTGGGCATCTCGCCAAAAAATCCGATCATCATCGGGCTTTTGAAGAAAATCCAAATGTGCTCGCGTTATTTACAGGAGCACATACATATGTAAGCGGTACGTGGTATGCAGGCAACCCTCACCAGGCCTCCACCTGGAACTATATTTCCGTGCATGCAAGAGGCAGTATAAAATTTCAGGACGAAGCTGCCTTAGTTGAGCTTTTGAAGAAACTTTCGCTCCATTTTGAAAATAGCGACAGAACCTCTTCAACGATCTACGAAAACCTGCCGCTCGAATACAGGGAAAAACTTACCAAGGCCATTCTCGCCTTTGAAATTGAAGTAACCGAACTCGACAATGTTTACAAATTAAGCCAGAATCGTGATGAGAAAAGTTATGATAGCATTGTGATGCAATTGAAACTACAGCAAGGGGATGCAAGAGAGATTGGGGAATTGATGGAAGAAAGAAAAACACGCGTGTTTAAGTGATGAGGTCAAATCTGTTTATACTCCTTATTATCATGAGCTGTTCCCATCAAAAGCATTTCCATAACTCGCCTGTGGGAGGTTCGGGCGTCTTTGATAAACAAGGTCACCGCGGCTGTCGCGGTCTAATGCCGGAAAACACAATTCCTGCGATGATCAAAGCTCTCGATCTTGGCGTAACTACGCTGGAGATGGATATTGCAATTACCAAAGAACAGTTACCCGTTTTGTCGCATGAGCCTTGGTTTTCACATGACATTACAACAAAGCCAGATGGGCAGTATATTGGAGAAAGGGAGGAAAGGAAATTTGTTATCTATTGGATGACGTATGACCAGGTGAAAACTTTTGACGTGGGGATGAAACCGCATCCAGGCTTTCCACAACAGCTGAAAATGAAAGCGGTGAAACCTTTGCTGGCTGATGTAATTGACAGCGCGGAACGTCATGCCGTTTCATCAGGCAGGTCACTGCCATTTTACAACATCGAGACCAAAACGAATCCTGAATTCGACAGCGTGTTTCATCCGAAGCCTGAGGAGTTTGTTGATATATTAATGAGAGTGGTAAAACAGAAGGGCATCGAAGAGAGAACCATCATTCAATCTTTTGATTTCAGAACGTTGCAATACCTGCATAAAAAATATCCTGATATCAAAACGGCAATGCTGATAGAAGACGTTGACAAGCGCGACCTGGATGATCAATTACAAGCCTTGGGATTTATTCCAACCATTTACAGCCCTGCTTACATATTAGTAAACGAGAAACTGGTGAAGAAATGTCATGACCAAATTATTAAAGTGATTCCCTGGACAGTAAATGACAAAGCTGAAATCGAAAAGTTAAAATCGATGGGTGTGGACGGAATTATTACTGATTATCCCAACCTTTTTAATTAATCGCTGAGTTAACTTTATGCTTTAAGCCCGGATTATGAACCTTTCACTGGAGGGAAAAAGTGCGATTATTTGCGGAAGTACGCAAGGCATTGGTCTTGCAATTGCTGAGGAGCTAGCGTTATTGGGCGCGAATTGCACACTGATGGCAAGGAATGAAGAGAGGCTCAAATCCTTAATTTATACTCTGGATATTTCCTTAAGGCAGGAGCACAACTATCTTGTTGCGGATTTTGGGAGACCAGACGAGGTTAAGCGGGTGATTGAATCGTATATGCAACAGCATGTGGTACATATCCTGGTTAATAATACAGGAGGGCCACCACCGGGTCCAATAGTTGATGCGAACGACGAAGATTTTTTAAATGCAATAAATCAACACCTCATTTGTAATCATATTCTCACAACCGCTGTCATACCGTCAATGAAAAAGGAGCGGTATGGCCGCATTATCAATATTATTTCAAGTTCAGTGAAGATTCCTTTGAACAACATGGGCGTATCCAATACAACCCGTGGCGCTGTCGCTTCATGGGCCAAGACGATGGCTAATGAGCTCGGACAATTTAATATTACAGTAAATAGCCTCTTACCTGGTCGAATTAGCACTCAACGACTTTCATCATTAATTGAAATAAATGCGAAAAAAGCAAAGGTGGCTTTTGATGTTGTCGAAAAAAACATGATTGAAGAGATTCCGATGAAGCGTTTTGGTGATGTTTCTGAAATTGCAGCCGTTGCAGCCTTCCTGGCTTCACCGGCCGCTTCTTATGTGAGCGGCGTAAGCATTCCTGTAGATGGCGGAAGAACGGGCACGATTTAGCAGCACGAAGTAATCTAGAATGATCTGAAGATATATGCAGTTCGAAAATTCACTTTCATTCGCGAAACAGCTTGATGACGCAGATATTCTAAAAAAGTTCAGGTCCCAGTTTATTATTCCTTCAATAGATGGCAAAGAACAAATTTATTTTCTTGGAAACTCCCTCGGTCTCCAATCAAAAAATGTACGAACAGAGCTCAATAATATTCTGGATGAATGGGGTAAATATGGCGTAGAAGCGTTTTTCATGGGTGAAAACCAGTGGCTCGATTACCATAAACAGCTCAGAAAACCTTTATCAAAAATGGTAGGCGCTTTACCGAGCGAGATAACCGTGATGAACCAATTGACGGTGAATCTGCATTTGATGATGGTAAGCTTTTACAGGCCCAACGGTAAACGTAAAAAAATTTTGTGCGAGGAAAAAGCTTTTCCCAGCGATCAGTACATGCTTGAAACGCATGTGAAACACTATGGACTTAATCCAAGCGAAACAATCATTGAAGTAAGACCGCGGGTGGGGGAACATGTGATTCAAACGGAAGATATTTTAACTGCTATTGAAAGGTATAGAGATGAGTTGGCTCTTGTATTCTTTAGCGGCGTCCACTATTACACAGGTCAGGTTTTTGAAATTCGACGGATCGTTGAGGCTACACATGCCGCAGGGATTACTTGTGGATTTGATCTGACGCATGCTGTGGGTAATGTAGGCCTGAAATTGCACGAATGGGGCGTGGATTTTGGTTGCTGGTGCAGTTATAAATATCTGAATTCCGGGCCAGGAGCGGTAAGTGGCGTCTACATTCATGAGCGTTTTCATCGCGACAAAAAGATCAAACGCTTTGCGGGCTGGTGGGGCTACGATAAGGCCACAAGGTTTAAAATGGAAAAAGGTTTTAAACCCATCCCAACCGCCGAAGGCTGGCAATTGAGCACACCTTCGCTACTACTTTATGCCGCGCACAAAGCGGCCCTTGATGTCTTTGAACAAGCCGGTTGGAAGAATTTGAGAACTAAGCGAAAGCTGCTAAATAATTATTTATGGTTTGTTCTTGATGAGTTAAATAAATCGACTTCACAGAAAGTCATTGAATTTATAACGCCTCGTCCCGAAACTCACCAGGATTACGAAGGCGGCTGCCAGGTTTCGATGCTAATGCTCGAAAATGGAAAAGAAATCTTCGACGAACTAACTAAACAGGGAGTAATCGCCGACTGGCGGGAGCCAAATGTGATCAGGATTGCGCCAGTTCCATTGTACAACACGTTCGAAGAGGTGTGGAGATTCGGAAATATTATCAACGCGATTTTAAGTAATATGGAAAAATAGAGGACAAAAGCATTTCTCGGGCGGGAGAACATTGGGCTCAAACTGTATCTTCGCTCCATGACTCGCCATCAACTCGTAGAGCAAATTTTTAAGAAGCAATCTTATCTCTGTGTTGGTCTTGATACTGATTTAACAAAAATTCCCGTACACCTTTTGTCAAGTGTAGACCCAGTGTTTGAATTCAACAAACAGATCATTGATGCTACGGCAGACCTTTGTGTAAGCTATAAGATCAATACTGCTTTTTATGAAGCGGGCGGAATTAAAGGATGGGAGGCGCTCGAAAAAACTGTGAACTATATTCCCCGGGAACATTTGAAGATTGCCGATGCAAAAAGAGGCGACATTGGGAGCAGTTCATCGCAATATGCAAGAGCTTTTTTTGAAACGTTAAACTTTGATGCAGTCACTGTTTCCCCTTACATGGGAGAAGATAGCGTAAAGCCTTTCCTTGAGCATGCCGGGAAATGGGCCATCGTGCTGGCCCTCACGTCCAACGCTGGCGCCAAAGATTTCGAAATGCAGGAATTTGTTACCAAAACGGATTTGCTGGATGAAGGAATTCATATTGAAAAGCATGGCACAAAATTTCTGTATGAAATGGTCTTGGAAACGGTTGCGAAATGGGGCACTCCTGATAACTTGATGTTTGTAATAGGCGCGACACAAGTGGATGAATTCAAAAGAATTCGTAAGGTAATGCCCGAGCATTTTTTCCTTGTACCAGGCGTTGGTACACAGGGCGGAAATCTAAAGGACATTTCTGAGGTAGGAATGATAAACCACGATTGTGGATTGTTGGTAAATGTGAGTCGTGCAATTATTTATGCCTCGGGCAAGGAAGACTTTGCGGAACAGGCAGGAGTTGCAGCCAGGCTGTATCAAAGTGAAATGAAACAGTATCTCAAAGCAATACCTTATTATTTGTAATTCGTTGTTCTTTCTTCCAGGAACAAACCTCATTGAAAAGCAAAGCCATAGTGGAGCCAATGTCTAAATACTGAATACTAATTAGTAAATAGGCTACTTATTTTTCGGCTTTTCAAGCAAGTACTCAAATCTTTTTCCAGTCACTTCCGCCATATCAGGAATGTTATCTCCTTGATAGAAACCTGCGTCCAGCTTTTTCTTTGTTTCGCTGAATGCCGTCAGTGTGAGATTGATGTCTTCATCAGTATGCACTGCGGTAGGAATCAGGCGATAAATGATGTTGCCCTTTGGAATGACTGGGTACACTACGATTGAGCAAAATATTTTATAATTTTCACGAAGATCCATCACCATAGCTGTAGCTTCCTCCACGCCGCCTTTCATATATACAGGTGTCACCACTGAATCTGTGTTGCCAATATCAAATCCTTTTGCCTTTAACCCATTTTGAAGTTTGAGAGCGTTTTCCCAAAGCTTGTCCTTCATTTGCGGCTGGGTGCGCAGCAACTCAAGCCGTTTCAGGTTGCCAATTACTACCGGCATTGGAAGGCTCTTAGCAAAGATTTGTGAGCGAATGTTATATCGGATATAATCAATGATGTTTTTATCGCCTGCGACGAAGGCGCCAATGGAAGCCATAGATTTCGCAAAGGTGGAGAAATAAAGGTCAATGTCATCCTGCACGCCTTGCTCTTCGCCTGCTCCCGCTCCGGTTTTTCCAAGTGTGCCGAAACCGTGTGCGTCATCAACCAGTAAACGGAATTCATATTTGTCCTTCAAGGCAGCGATCTCTTTCAATTTTCCCTGGTCGCCCGCCATTCCAAAGACTCCTTCCGTAATAACTAAGATTCCGCCGGCATTTTGTTTTTCAATTAACGAAGTTGCGCGTTGAAGTTGCTTTTCGAAATCAACCATGTCGTTATGCTTGAACACATAACGATGCCCGGGATGTAAACGCAAACCATCGATGATGCAGGCATGACTTTCTGCATCATAAACAATCACATCGTGACGACCGCAAAGCACGTCAATAATGCTTACCATGCCCTGGTAACCATAATTCAACAGAGCCGAATCCTCTTTGCCTTCAAATACGGCGAGTTCCCGCTCCAATTGTTCATGATAGTTGCTGTTGCCACTCATCATACGGGCGCCCATAGGCAAGGCTAAACCAAATTCCTTTGCTGCGTCGGCATCGGTTTTTCTCACCTCCGGGTGATTAGCCAACCCGAGGTAATTGTTCAAACTCCACACAATCATTTCCTTTCCGCGAAACAGCATGCGGCTGCCAATCTCTCCCTCCAGTTTTGGAAAAGTAAAGTAACCATGCGCACGTTTGCGGTGTTGCCCTATGTTTCCGTAATGTTTGAGTAGTTTCTCAAAAATATCTGCCATGTTGGGGTAAGGGGTTTAATTCAGGTTTCTGATTGGCCGGGCTGGCACGCTACTAGTTCAGTTGCCGTTTATCCCACCAAAGCGAGATCAATGGTTCAGCTTGTAAGCTATTAAATATCTTT
>AR_comb_assmDRAFT_10182504_pt1 | contig 22536 bp, 15 predicted proteins | sample ArasoioldDNA_FD_10543 | JGI IMG/M metagenome (IMG submission 10543) | reverse complement strand
TGTTGCGCAAGAGCGAGCCCGGGAAGCCCGCCGTTCCGGGGACGCCAACCGCCGTGGCACCGCCCGCTCCACCTGCTACAGCGCCAGCAAAACCCGCACCCAGACCACCTCTGGGGGCAAAACCCGTAACTCCTGCGCCTACGAAACCGATTGCGCCTCCTTCGATTTCAGTGCCTCAGCCACCACCTGTACCAAAACCGGCGGCACCTGCGGCGTGGCCTGCTGTTGCGGCGGCAAGCGCGACTCCCGCAGTGCCGGACGACGATTTACTCGGTCTTGACTCCGAGAAACCCTCTGCCGCGCCGGTTCAGGCACCTGCAGCGACGTCCCCCTCGCCAGGTTATTCAGCCGTTATCGACTCGAAGTCCCAAGCCGGGGTCCACACATCTTTCGGAGCTGCGAGCGCCCCCGCTCCGGCCCGCGAGCCTCAAAAGCCAGCGGAGGGTACCAGCGCCGCTGAAAAGACCCCAGAAGCAGCAACCCCTGACGCCGGGGCCTATGTGGGATCGGCGCCGTCATTCGGGTACGGCTCAGCCAGCACTCAAACCGAATCGAGTGGTATCAACAAAAAGGTCTTCATCGGAATCGCCGCGGCTGTATTGGTTGCTGTCGCGGCTTACTTTGGCTTGGCGCATTTCAAAGGAAGCGGCAGCAAGGCCGAAACGACGCCCGCAGCCGTCACCGAACCAGTCGCGAATCCCCAAATGCCGAAGTCCAGCCCCTCGGTACCGGCCGCTAACACACCCGCACCGACTGCGGCTCAGCCCGAAGTCTCCGCATCAGGAACGCCAAAGACTCCGGCCAAGCAGATTGCAGAACCCGAGGATGACGAAAGCGACTCGCGACCGTCACCAAACTCGGCTAAGAACGAGTCCTCGCCATCAACTACAAAATCGGAATCTGAGAAGCCGGAATCCAACGCACTCGTAGTAAAAGGCGGTAAAGCGCCCAGTGTTGCTACGAAATCTGCTCCCGCTCCCGATGCGCCGCCACCGAGCATGATTGGAATGGCGACACCAAGCACTGTTGCGCTTCCTAACTTGGGAACAAGCTCAGATTCGGGGCCGAAACCTGTGCTGCAGACCCTCAGCATCTCGCAAGGAGTGTCGCAAGGACTGCTCTACAAGAAAGTTGCGCCAACATATCCTCCCGCTGCACTACGCATGCGGGTCGAAGGTGTTGTGGAGCTCCAGGCGACGATTTCCAAACAAGGCGATATCTCCAAAGTCAAGGTGATCAGCGGTGATGCTCAACTTGCGAAAGCCGCCAGCGATGCGGTGAAGCAGTGGAAATATAAGCCCTATCTGCTGAATGGCGAGCCGGTTGAGATTCAAACCGGGGTCACTATCAACTTCAAGCTTCCGCGCTAAACAGCGCAGATCATGCTGAAAAACAAAGGCCGCTCGAACCGGAGCGGCCTTTGTTGTCTTTCGAAACGAGCCTACGGAACAATCAGCCCGGTAGAAGGATCGAGTTTCAGCTTGGGCGCCTTCTTGCCGCTCACGAAATCGAACATGCCGTTCAGGCTTCCAGCTTTAACATCGGTGGAACCATTGCCGATCGCCGGGAGATTCCAATTCGTTTCGATGAATTGGAGAATCGAGGACTGATCGGTGATGGCGTGATCGACAAAGTTCGGCCGGGAATACGGCGAGATGATCAGCAATGGTGTGCGCGGACCGTAACCGCAGCGGCCCTGCGTGGTCGAGGCGGTATTGCCGCCGCAGAGTCCCGTGCCGGTCAGGGCGTCGTCAGAGACCTGCGACTGATTGATGATCGGGTCCATCACGTGGTCGTACCAGCCATCGGAATCGTCGTAGGCGATGATGATGGCCGTATCTTTCCAATACGTGTTGGCCTGAATTGAGTTGATGGTATTGACGACGAACGTTTGCTCGTCAAGCGGATCCGAGTAGCCCGGATGGCCATCGAAAACCGCTTTGGCTTTGATGAAGCTCACAGCTGGCAATTGCCCGGCGGCCAGCGCGGTGAAGAAGTCGGCCAGATCGTACTGGTGATTTGCCTGATCCGTGATGCCAATTGCGGCACTGGAACTCGCTGGCAGGTGATGCGGATTGGCCGTTTCCGGATAGTACTGGAAGGGTTCGTGATGGGCGATGTAGTCTGCCGTGGTGCCAGCGAGCCCGACGCTGGCTGCTGCGCAGGTCGCAATTCCATTGTTGAAACTGGTCGCTCCGAAGCCCCCCTGGAACCATCCCCATGTGTAGCTCACAGTGTTCAGTTCATCGCCGATATTGTTGGTGCCGGCGGGGAATGCCACATATGTTTTTCCCGTCGGATTGCAATCGTCGCCAGCGGGCCGTCCATCGCCAATGAGGGCTCCGGAGGTGCCACCACCCGCGATTGTGCCCACCGTCGATCCACCGCTCACGAACTGCACATTACCCGTGTTACCGCTGATCAGGTTGACCGCTCCCGGACTCGACGGTCCGAACTGGGTATTAAACGAGTTGTCGCTCATCGCGTAAGCCTGAGCATAGTTCCACATTGCCGTAACGGTGTTTCCGTCGTAATAGCCCATGACAATACCGGCACCGTGTCCCTGGTCGCAAGAGCCGGACACACCGGTGAACTCCACAAACTTGTCCATCGCACCGAGGTTGAAGGCCTGTTGCTCTGGTGTGTAGCTATGATTTTGGGAACACGTAACCGCCTGGGAACGATCCAGACGAAACGGCTGTACCGAGTTCGGATTCTCGGTCAGCAAGCCCCCGCTCAGCAGGTTGTTGACATGCGGAGTGTTGGCTTTTGCGGTGAACGCAGGTTCACTCGCCGGGTTCGTGGCGTTCGGATACGTGGCGAAATAGTGATCGAACGAAACATTTTCCTGGAAGATCACCACCACGTGCTTGATGGGAGTGGTTGTGGTGTAACTTTCTGCGAGATTTGGCAATTTCGCAGCCTTGGACGTGTCGGCGGCGCGTAACTCGGTAAAGGGATGGACGACCATGCAAACGGCAAACATCGCCGTCGCAAGAAAATGGGAATGCTTACGGATCATCGGCGAATCTCCTCAGTTGATCTCAAGGAACATTCAGGGATTTGCAATACGAACACACTTACGCTTCGCCCCAGACCCGAAATAGTTCTCACGAACTTATCGGTCAAAGTTTAACGGGGGATGACCGGAAGATTAATTTTCAGTGAACGAGCCTGTGGGGAAGGTGGCGACCAGCTTCGGGAGTGCTATGTGCCTCACTCCGATTCGATGACGGTGGATCGACACGAATCGTCCCCATCATCCCGCCATCCTCATGCTCAAGAAGGTGACAGTGATAGACGAAAGTGCCCACCAGACTTGGGTTTCGGAAGTCGATGCGAATCTTCACGCTGGGATAAACCGGACTGCTTCCATCCCAGTACGAAACATTCACGGTGTCTCGCAAGTACGGCTCACCCACCGGCACCCCGTTCCACTGCAGCAATTGAAAGTGCGTCTGGTGGATGTGGAAATCGTGTAACTCTCGCGTGCGATTCTCGATAATCCAGTCTTCGACATCGCCCTGCTTCACAATAAGATTCGGCGCGGAAGCATTCGGATCAAATGGCGTCGGGCTGCTACCCTCCACCGTAAGAAAGAAAACGGTCGGACGGTTGGGATTGTGTGGATCCTGCGGCGATTCGGAAAAGTACAGCTTACGTGTGTGAGCGGGGACGACGTCACCGAGCGGCGTTGTGTGCTGCGAAACCAGTTGCCCGGGTGAAATTGGCAATTGAGATGGTGGCGCAGGCACATCTGCCGATACGCGAATCGTCGCCAGCGGCCGGGTCGGATCATTCTCTCCCGCTGGACCGCTGTCGACCGTTCGCGTGACGAGACTGGCCCGAACGCCGACTTTTGGACCTTTTACAATGAACTCCACGCGGCCCGCCGGCGGAATCAGAAGGTGACCTTTCCAGACAATACTTTGCCCGGCATTCCCGTTGTCGTTGATGGGGACACCGTCAAGAGCCACGACTCCGAGTTGCTGGGCGCGATCGTTGAAAAGGACCTGCAGGTCCAGATAGGTGATCGCTGAGGCGTTCAGCACTCGCCACAATTGGCGCTCGAGCGGCTTCATCGTGATAACCGCAGGCTCATACTTTGGATAGAGAACGGGAACGAAGTTGATGGAAAGGTCTTTGGCGGGTTTGCCAGTTCCGGTTCCCGTATTGAGAATGTCGCCTTCGGCGTCGCGCAGCACCTGCGGCGCCGGCATCGAATCGGTTTGTACCGGAACCGCATCTGGATGCATTAGTTCCTGGTCCCGAATTACGAACACCCGCTCCGGCAGTCCTGAAACCTCCGCGTTCGCTGTTTCGATTCCTTCTACGATTAATGCTCCCGAAGCTCCGCCTAGAATCTGTGCCTTGTTGAATCCGTGAACGTGAGGGTGATACCAGTAGAGGCCCGGGGGCTGGTCCGGCGGTATTTTGAAACTGTACTCGAATGGCTCGCTTGATGGCTCAACGAGGGTCTTTAGAGTATCGTCCTGATGACACACCGGTGGGATTTCGATTCCATGAAAGTGCAGATTGGTGGAGGCTGCGGTCATCGGACCGCCCGCACAAATGCCATTTGCAGAGATCGACATCGCGTGGGCAGCGTGCCCGTCGGAAGCCGGCAATTCATTGCGCAATGTAAGTGTGACCTGGTCGCCTGGCTTCACGCGAAGGGTCGGTGACTGGCGGCCCTCGTTGTCGATATAGCAGTAGCGCGTAAGACCGTCGGAATCAACAACTCTACGATAGGCGAGTTCCACGCGCAGATGCCCGTTTGCGCTTCGAATCTCAGGCGGTTCAGGAACTTGCCCACCCACTGCTATGCGCGGGCACACATCGTCGGTAAGTGGAAGCCCGAGCGCACCGGAAGTTATCGCACACAAGAAGGCCGCGGACACCCAGAAACGAGTGCAAAGACGCATGCTGAATCCGAAGCAGGAGTAAGACTGATAGGCGGGAGTTTACCAGTGTGTCAGGTTGTCGATGTTACGTGAGTGTTAATTCATAAATCAGGGCCAGCACAAACTGGCCCCGATCACTATTGCGACTGCAACACTTCGTCAATCACGACCTTGCCGGCCTTGGTGGCGGTAATCACCTTGTGTATCGGAGCATATCCCGAAAGCGTGATGTCGATTTCATAGTTTCCGGGATCAAGCACGACATCAACAGGTGAATTCTTGTCGAGCATGTGCTGGTTGACCGCGACTTGAGCGCCCTTTGGCTGGGTTCGAATACTCAGGGTAGCTTGCCCGGCTTGCGCACCTTTTCCGCCAAACAGCCTCGACATCTTTCCACCGACCGTTTTGATACTGTCGGCATTCCCTAGAGCCCGCATCGTCGGTGAGAAGCTGTACGTCTGCCCCAACCCAAACTGGCCGTTCATTGTCTCATCAATGAATCCAGACAGGCGGACGAGAATCACGTGCTGGCCTTTGTCCACGCTGACCTGCGCGGGCGTTTTCGTCGCCATATCGCGGCCATCCACGTAAATGTTGGCGCCAGGAGGATCGCTCTTCACGATGAGAGTCGCCAAAAGCTGTGACAGATGAACCTGTGCCGTGGTCCGGTTTCCTGACGTTACGGTAATCGTGCGGCTGTCGGTCGAATAGCCTGCTTTACTCACAGTGACCGAGTGTTGTCCCGGCTGAAGATTCGTCAAAGTAAACGGAGTGACCCAAGTAGCGTCGGTCGTTCCATCCACATGAACTTGAGCTCCTGCAGGAGTGGATTCGATCGACAACTGCCCAGGCAGGATCACGGGCGTGGCTGCTGCTTTCTTCTTGCTTGCGCCCCGAGTCTTTGCCGGAGCAACAGGCTCAGATATCACCTCAGGCTCGGGAACTTCAACCGGCTGGGCGGCAACGGGTTCGGGAGCAGGTGCCGGTTCTTTCTTGGGAGCCGGCTGGCTCACTTCCGGTTGCGTCTGAGCATCCGTCACTGCAACATTCCGCGGAGCGCCGTTATCCTCGTCGCCGTTCTGACTATGAATGTAGTAGGTAACAGCAATTCCGATAATCAGTATGAGAATTCCGGCCCCGGCTAATGAGTAAAGCATTAGCTTGGGTGGGACGCCTTTGATCTCCTTGATTGCCTTCTGTGCTACTTCGCGCGGCTGTACCTTAGGCTTCTCGTCTACCCTTCGCCGGAGGACGGTCGCGGCAGAAGGCTCCTGAATTTGTGGCGCATCAACCGGAGGCGGTGGTGGCTGCGGTGCAACATAAACTTCTTTGAGCGGCGGCAACTCAGAAATCTCGGAGAAGCTCGTTCCTGAACTTGCGCCTCCTCCCCCGCCCTCGGCCATCATCGGATCCACTGTGATCTTTGGCCCGTCTTCACTGACCTCAGGCTCGAAGGTTTCAACCTCTGGTTCGTCCGCAACCGCAGCGGACATGGAAGCAGAAGGCGTCTCGAGTGCGCTCGTCGAAGGAACAGACGCGCCAATGAACTGGTCCGAGAGATCCAGCTCGGCTGCTTCGGGCTCGGTCTGTGAGACTCTTGTTTCTCCAGCCCCGACACCTGCGGCAGCTGCTGCGGCCTTGGGCATCGCTAGTTTTGATGGCTTTGCGAGGGTCGTAGACCGCGCTTCTGCGGCGGCTGGCGGCTTCGGCGCTGCAAGTGATGACTTCTGCTGGAGCGAAGCGGCAGGAGTCGCTGGTCGAACCGGGCTTGCTGCGGCCGGCATAGGCGCTGCTGGTCTTGGTGTCGGCACCTTGGGAGCCGCTGGTCTGGGCGGGGCCGCACCGACAAACTTGGTTTGGGCTCCGACCTTCGCCTGGTTCGGAGCCGTCGGGCCTTTCGGAGCCTCCGGCTTCTTGGCCGCGACCGGCTTCGATTCCTTGCACTTCTCAAGATCGTCGAGCAGTTCCCTGCCAGTCTGGTAACGCTGAGCAGGATCCTTCGACAGCGCCTTCATAATCAGGTTGCTGAGCAAAGGATGAATCTTGGGATTCACCTGAGCCGGCGCGATCGGCGTGCCATCCAAGATGCTCTGACGGAGCGACGCAATGTCTTCAGCGTCGAATGCCTTCCGTTCGGTCACCATTTCATAAAACATGGCGCCGAGGGTATACAGGTTCGAGCGCCCGTCGGTTGCGTCGCCGCGAACTTGCTCAGGCGACATGTAATGGAGGAAAGAAGGAAGACCGTTACTGATGCTCTGGACAAAGTTCCCAGCGCTTGAGACACCAAAGCTCAAAATCTTGACCGTACCGTCCCATCCACACATGATCTTGGACGGTTCCAGACTGTGGTGCACCAATTGCTGCGTGCTCGCGTAATCAAGGCCGCTTGAGAGCTGGCGACCGATATCGAGCAGATCCCAAATCGAAAATCCTTCTTTCCGCGCCAACATGGTCGCGATACTGTTGCCCTGAACGTATTCCATTGCGGCGCAAAACTGGCCTTCGATCTCGCCCGCGCCGTACACTGTCGTGATGTTCTGGCTGGTGAGAACCTTCGTACTCTCGGCCTCCGCCAACAGCGCATGCTCGAGTGCACTGGCGTTTTCGCCAAATGCGCCCAGTTCGATCGCCTTGAGAGCAATCGTTTGCCCGCTTTCTGGATCGTTGGCCTTGTAGACCTTGCCAGTGGGCGATTTTGCTAACTCACTGAGAATTTCGAAATGGCCGATTTTCGTAGACATTGCTTCGTTGCTCCAAGCCTCGACACAACTGTTGCAATCACGCAACGAGCCTGTGACGAGCGAACATCCGGATACAAAGTAACGCTAGGATATCGCTGCCCGTGCGGCACTTCGAGTTACCAAAGTAAGAGCAAATTGAGGCAGGATCCCCAGTGTTTCTGGGGTCTTACGACGCAGCCATCCTGAGACGCTCTGCCAATTTCTGAAGGTAGGTGATCAGCTCGGGCGGTTCGTGCACCTGAAAATCCACCCCAAGCATGGATAGGTGTACTGCGATCGCTTCCAGAGAATATGACCCGGTAAGGAGCGAGCAACAATTCTGATCGATCGCCTCCAGGGATCCCACCGACGGCGGCACACGTTTCGTAATGACCTCGATGGGAGCATGCAGCGTGATGCGCGCCCGGAAGGGATACGTCGCTTGAGAAAGCGACTTTGAGACGAATGCGACGAAGTCTCCGTCGGGTGCGGGACGAGGCTTGAAGCGAGTCGAAGTCTTCAGTTTCCCTGCGATTCGATCTACCCGAAAAGTACGCCAGTCCTTGCGCTGAATGTCCCATGCAACCAGATACCAGCGATATCCGGTATGAACCAACCGATGCGGCTCAACGGCACGATCGCTTGGAGTGCCGGCACGATCGCTGTACTGAAAGCGAATGCCTTCCAGTTCACGGCACGAGCTTGCGATCGCTAGCAAACGCTCGGCATCGACCACAGGGCTTCGGTTCCCGAGCGGCATGATAAAGGAATGCAACGCCGCCACACGGTTGCGCAAGCGTGGTGGCAGCACCTGCTCGATCTTCAGCAGCGCGCGCACCGATGCCTCCTCGAGCCCACTGACACTGCCGCTTGCAGCCGTCCTCAAGCCGAGCGTTACGGCCACCGCTTCTTCGTCATCAAGCAAGAGCGGTGGAAGAGTTGCTCCGGCTCCGAGTTGGTAGCCGCCCGCTATTCCCGAGGTCGAATGCACGGGATATCCCAGGCTACGCAAACGATCCACATCGCGTCGCAGAGTTCGAGAAGTCACTGCCAAGCGCCGCGAGAGATCGGCCCCAGCCCAATACCGCTGGGCTTGGAACAAGGAAAGCAGACGTAGCAGGCGAGCGGAAGTCTGCAGCATGGTTGCTATTGTCCCACGGGTCGAGGACTGAAACTGTCCTAGATTGTTGTTACCTTTTCGGAACTGAATCGCAAACGTCGGATTCAGGAAGCACGGAGATAGATATGAAGATGACTGATCTGTTGCTCAGCCAGCTCGAACGCGAAGCCTCCCTCACTCGCCTTGCCTTGGAGCGTGTGCCCGAGGATCACAATGACTGGAAGCCGCATGCGAAGTCGATGCCGCTCGGCTATCTGGCTTCCTTGGTCGCCACCATGCCGTCATGGATCGACATGATGGTGAATCTGGACGAATTCGATCTGAAATCGTCCGCGGCAGCCAAGTTCAAACCCTTGGAGTGGAAGAAGCGGACGGACTTAGTTGAAGCCCTGAATACCGGAGTTGAACAAGCGCGCCACGCGCTTCGCGGTACGACGGACGAACACCTGCTGAAACCGTGGAGGTTCATGATCGGCGACCATGTTGCGAGCGAGAGCCCGCGCCACGTCATGATCGCCGACGCCGTGTTCAGCCACCTTGCGCATCATCGGGGACAGTTGACCGTTTACCTGCGGCTAAACGAGGCATCGGTCCCCGCCTTGTATGGTCCTTCGGCAGATGAGGGACGGTTTTAGCTTTGAAATAAAGAGCAGTTGCTGAGCGTAACTTTCTTCCGTGGGCGGAAGTTTTAAGGTATGTCAGGTCTTGTGACATTTGTCATCAGGATGCAATGACGATCTCCACTTGCACGAGAAAGACATACGCCTGACGATAGAAAGCGCCGGGCAGAACGGTTCGGGCAGTGGAAGCCCCCTTTGGAGCCGCATTGCATGCCGTTGCCGGCTTCGTCTATGCTCGTGAACTAACTATCTGGACCGTCCTGTGATACACGGTTCCCGGTTCTTTCCTGGAGTTCCCGATGACCTTAGCCCGATTTGTCCGAAAGAATACATTCCGCAATCTTCGGCGCAGCATTCTCACCGTGTTGAGCATAGGGTTTTCACTACTGTTGCTCACCTTGATGATGGCGATCTGGCGCAACTTCTACATGTCGAAGGGAACTGAGGAATCAGCGCTGCGCCTGGTGACGCGTCATAAAGTCTCGCTCACCTTCAGCATGCCAAGTTTTTACCGCGAGAAGATCCGCGCGGTTCCGGGTGTTGCTGTGGTCGTTCCCCAGAACTGGTTTGGAGGCGTCTACAAGGACGACAAATCCGGAAACTTCTTCGCGCAGTTCGGTACCGATCCTGACGAATTCTTCAAAGTCTACAAGGACTGGAAGATTCCCGAAGACCAGATGAAGGCCTGGCAGCGCGACCGAGCGGGAGCGGTTGTCGACAGCAAGGCAGCTCAGGATTACGGTTGGAAAGTCGGACAGAAGGTGATTATCACGGGCACAATTTTTCCGGTGAATCTGGAGTTGACCATCCGGGGAATCTTCACAGCGCCGCGGCCCACACAATCTCTGTACTACAACCAGAAATACGTGGAAGAAGCGGTACCGTATATGAAAGGCCAGCAGGGGTTTTACACGATTCTGGCAGACTCTCCCGAATCAGTGCAGAAGATTGGCCCGGCGATCGATGAGATGTTCCGTAACTCCCCGCAGCCAACACGAACCGAGACTGAAGCCGCATTCCAGTTGGGATTTCTGGCAATGCTCGGGAATGTGAAAGCATTCATTCTTAGCATTTGCGGTGCGGTGGTCTTCGCGATTCTTTTGGTCTCGGCGAATACCATGGCAATGTCAATCCGCGAGCGCACGCGAGAAGTAGCTGTTCTCAAGACGCTGGGTTTCACGCGCGGAACAGTCCTCAGCCTGTTTGTCGGGGAAGCCGTCATGTTGGCGTTAGTCGGGGGAATCGGCGGCTCTCTGGTGGCATTCCTGCTCGGCATGGGCGCGGCAAAGGCAGGGGGTTTCGCAGGGGCTCTTCAGGTGAACGGTCCGACAATGCTGGTGGCATGGGTGGTGGCGGCCCTGGTCGGATTTATAAGCGCGATCATTCCTTCCTACAACGCATCGCGACTAGGAATCGTGGAGGGCCTGCGCCACATCGGCTAGGAAAATCTATGGCGATCCCGATCAAATACAACATCCGCAACATGAAGCTGCGTAAAGGGCTGACAGTCATGACAGCTCTCGGCATTGCCCTTACGGTAACGACCGCGGTTTTCATCATGGCGCTTCTGGCCGGGCTGCAGAAAGCTTTCAAGAGCACCGGCAATCCATTAAACGTGCTTGTCCTTCGAAAAGGGTCGACCAGTGAATTAACGGGTCCATTCGCGGCTGAGAATTTTCAGACGCTGAAGACGCTACCGGGAATCGCCAAGGACAAAAACGGAGATCCGTTGGTCTCCGGCGAAATCACGGTTGTCATTGTCCTGCCTCGCAAAGACGGCTCAGGAGAAGCTAATGTCACCGTTCGCGGCTTGATGCAGGACGGGCTGGAGCTTCGGCCGTCGGTGAAACTTGCAAGTGGGCGCTGGTTCACGCCGGGCCAGCGGGAAGTAGTCGTGAGCAACAGCATTCGAAAACGCTTTACGCATGCGAGCGTTGGGGACTCGCTGGAATTTGGCAAAGGCTCCTGGCAAGTTGTCGGAGTGTTCGACGCTGGAGGTATGGCTTACGAATCGGAAATCTGGGGTGACGTAAACCAGATGACGTCCGACTTCGATAGGCAGGGAGTCTACAGTTCGGCGTACTTGCGTGCCACCGATGCCGTTGCCGCTGATGCCTTGAAGCACCGCGTCACTGATGATCAACGACTGAAGCTCGATAGCATGCTCGAGCCGGAGTACTATGCGACGCAGACGAAATCCGGGGCGGTCATTCAATTCATAGGATGGCTGGTTGCCGCCATCATGGCCATCGGATCCAGTTTTGCCGCCATGAACACAATGTATGCTGCCGTCGCTTACCGTTCGCGCGAGATTGCGACCCTGCGTGTTATCGGTTTCTCTCGGCCGAGCATTCTGACATCCTTCGTCCTGGAAGCTCTTCTGCTTTCGTTGCTGGGAGCGATTGTGGGCATCATTCTCATGCTTCCATTCAACGGGATGACCACCGGCACCCAGAACCAGGTCACGTTTAGCGAGGTGGTATTCGGATTGCAGATGACTCCCGGAGTGGTAACGGCGGCGATCGTTTTTGCTCTGCTCATGGGATTGTTAGGGGGGATTTTTCCGGCGTGGCACGCATCCCGGCGGGAAATTCTGACAGCACTACGGGACTAGGTTGGCATCGCGACAAAGACTATTGCACGTTGGGATTCGATTCATGCCTATTGATACAAAACATCAGGAATTGGAAGGGCTGCGGATTGATCGCTCGGCTCGCGGTAATGAAGGAGAGCCGTCTCCGTGGGCAAAGCGCACCATCATTATCGGCATCGCGATGGTGGTGTTGCTGGGACTGAGTGCCCTGGTCTATCGGTTGTTCGCGTCGAACGCACCCGAGGTTGAGACTGCTCGCGCGGTCGTGGAGAGCAGCAGTGACCCGGCCGCAGGTGTTGTTCTCACTGCAACGGGCTACATCGTTGCGCACCACAAGATTGAAGCGAATTCTAAGGTGACCGGACGCGTTGCGTGGATCGGAGTGGAAAAAGGCGATCACGTTAAAGAAGGGCAGGTATTGGTTCGCCTCGAAGACCAGGAGTTTCGCGCACAGTATGAGCAGGCAGCAGGCGCTGCCGAAAGCGCGCGAGCTCAAGTGTTGCAGCTGCAGCACGGGTCGCGGCCCGAAGAAATTAAACAGACGGAACACAACCTCAGTGAAGCAAAAGCAACGGCCGCGAATGACAAGCTCAGCCTGGACCGTATCAAGAAGCTGTTTGATGAGGGAGTCATGTCTCGGCAAGCATTGGATGATGCGACTGCCAGATATGAGGCAAGCCAGCAACGCGCTCATTCCCTGGAGCAGAGCTATCAACTCGCAAAGCTCGGCCCACGGGCTGAAGAGATAGCCCGTGCCAAAGGAGCGCTCATGCAGGCCGAGGGACAGGCCGCTTATGCGAAGTCTCAGCTGGACGCCACCGTGATTCGAGCGCCGATCACGGGGACCATTCTTGATCGCAGCGTCGAAAAGGGAGAATTACTTACCGGGCAATTTGCATCCGCAGCGCGTCCAGTGTTTTCTCTAGCGGATTTGAAAGATCTCCAGGTCGAACTCGACATTGCTCAGGATGACTTTGCACGACTTGGGCCCAAGCAGAAAGGAATCGTCACGGTCGATGCATTCCCCGATCGCAAGTACCAGGGAGTTATCGGAGAGATTTCTCCAGAGGCGAACCGCCAGAAAGCTACGGTACAGGTCAAAGTGCAGATTCAGGATCCAGATGAATATTTGCGACCGGAAATGAACTCTACCGTAAAGTTCGTGGCTGACGAGCCTTCGCAAAAGGCCAGCACTGCAGGACCTGCCGGTGTGTTTGTTCCGACCAATGCCGTGCGCGACTACTCGGGAAAGAAGGTTGTTCTCATTGTTTTCAAGAACAAAGCCTTGCGCCGAGATATACGAGTTATTGCACAACGCAGCGGCGGTATTTTGGTCGAAGGGCTTGTCGGGGGCGAGGATGTGATTACGGCGGGTCCGGCAGATCTGAAAGATGGAGACAAAATTAAAATCAAGGGGCAATCATGAGCACAGTTGCACAACCGAATGTTGCCACGGCGGCCAAAGTTGTTCAAGCGAGAGGCCTAAGTAAGGTTTTCAAACGCGATGCATTCCAGGTGACGGCACTCGACGACGTCTCGATCGACATCGCGCAGGGCGAATTTATGGCGCTCATGGGTCCTTCGGGATCGGGCAAGACTACCCTGCTTAACATGATCGCTGCCATCGACCAGCCCACCGCCGGGGAGTTGCTCGTTCAAGGGCAAAACATATTCCGTTTTAACGATGCCCAGAAAGCTCGCTGGCGGAATGAACAAATCGGATACGTGTTTCAGACATTCAATTTGATCCCTGTGCTCTCGGCGTTTGAAAACGTGGAGCTACCCCTGCTGCTCACGAAGCTCAACTCGCAGCAGCGTCGCGATCACGTCATGACGGCCTTGAAACTAGTCGGCCTGGAAGACCGGGTTCATCATCTGCCGAAGCAGCTCTCGGGTGGACAAGAGCAGCGCGTAGCCATTGCGCGGGCGATTGTGAGCGATCCGACCTTGCTGTTGGCCGACGAACCTACAGGGGACCTCGACAGTCATTCAGCGACCGAGGTACTGGAGATCTTGAAGCGGCTCAACGAGGACTTTCACAAGACGATTGTGATGGTCACCCACGATCCCCACGCGGCATCCTATGCCCACGTGATCCGCCACCTCGAAAAAGGAATGCTTTTGCCCCCGGAGAGTTCTTCGACTGAATAGGACCTCAAGAGACGTCGATCATTGACGGGAATTTGGAGCCGGGAACCTCTGGGAATTTAGCAGACAGCCGAATCGCCTGGCGGTCAGGGCGCCAGGCCGAACTCTCGGCGAAAATTCGAAAGAACTACGCGCACCTATCAGGCGAGAAGCCCGATTTCACCGCTTGCCGCAGACCGGGGTTCCGGCGCGTCGGCCACCCATCGCCAAGCGCGCCTGCCGTTCGAAACAACAGCTTCGGCTTCCCCATATTCCACTAATCTGTTTAGCACGGTGGTTACCGACGCCATCGGGTCCTTATGGCGGGCGAGTAGCTCCGGCAATTTTTCCTGAAAGTAGTCGCAGATGTCGCGCGAATTCATGGCGCGACCAGATTCCATCAGAATCATTCGACAAGCCTTTGTAAACCCAGGCTGGCGCCCATTGCTCTTGCGGTCTACCAGTTCCATCAGCTCTTCGTTCAGCACCCCATCGCCGAACAGATTCGCCAAGCCGGAAATCGTTTGCTTGACGGTGCCGATACGCTTCATGATCTCGGCACGTTGTTGCATCAGCTGACGCAGTTCATCGTGAGCCTGTCGGATCACTTCCTGCACATGGCCGACATCATATCGATCGATCGGCCTCATCGAGCCATTAACCCTTTCCACGTTCTCCATACTTCCCCCAGTAACGTTGGACGCTGTTAACCACGTCGCTGCCCACGTTCATCAGTGTGGAGCTCACTTGTCCGCGGCAATGGGCCCACTTTCTAAGGCCGCCCCTTGCATGCTGCGGGCGCAGTCCCGCTACACATCTATACGGTTCGCGCTGCCCAGGCGTTCCATCGATTTCCGCAACAATCGAGGTCCACCGATTCTGCGTAATTAGACGAAGCAATCTTGAATTGGTTAACAAAGATTGCAGCTGATCCGCGGAGGTTGGATCAGGCAGATCACTTAGTTCAAGAGGATTACGAGGAGTCGTCCGTCCGAGTGATATCCATCTCCCGTAGCATTCTTTGCTTCCTGCACAGGATTTTGTGGAAGGTAATAACTAAACGTCTTCGCCTTGTTGGTTTTTTGGACGCTGAGACCAATGTTTTCGCGCTCTCCATCCACGGCGGGGTCAATCTTATGTGTAACGTTATTGTTTCGCTTGTCCTTGGCGAATCCTATGTCATGCGTCCCCGCGCCTACCCATACTTCCTGCCCGTTCCACGTTGATGGAGCCTTCCAGATACGGAAGTGGTGCCGGCTAGCTACCATTGCAATGGGCTCAGCCATCTCGTAACCGAAATCCTGCTTCCGGCCGAAGAGATAAAGGGTGCTCATGGGCATGGCTAGGTAGTCTTTGTTGCCATAGGTCTGAAGCACCGCATTAAGAACCGCTTTTCTGTTGTCAGTGTCCGCGATATGCCAATCGGCAGCTTCAAGCGCAGCCTGGACATCCTTCTGCGAACCGACCATGACGAAATTCACCATATCGCCGAGATTGTTGAATTGATCATTTACACGGCGTGGAAGACTGTCGATTAACTTCCGCAAATTGGAATCCAGAGATGTATCCGAAACTTTCAGCGGGTTGGGCTGCGGCGCCGCAACCGTATCCGCCGAAGTTGCCGAAGAGGCTACATTCGAGCCACTCGACTCGCTCTTTCCCATCCCAAATTGTCCCGACATAAAAACCTGCGCGGCGTTGAGCATTTGAGACTTCAATTGATCTTTCCTGTTGGGCGAAGCGCTGGCATCGGCCGTAGCTGCGGAAGATTTCTGGACTTTAACCGAGGTCGTCGCAGCGCAAGCAGGAACCTTCGACACATTCCATCCCAGGAACAAATGCGAGGCATCCTGAACATTTAACTTGGTGACCTTGCCCACCGGAAATATCGTTCCGGTTTGTGGATTCAGTCGAGCGATCAGCGCCCCCACAGGCGCCGAGGGCAACGGGAGATCCGCACTCTGAGCCGTGGCAGCGTCGTCATTCTTTGCGGGACACTGAGTTTCGGCAGACGAAACGGGCGTGATTTCCAATGTATCTCCTGCCTGCAAGACCATCCCGGTATCGGTCCACACTTGTGTATTGAGAACCTGAATATCCACTTCTTGCGGAGCTGTCGGCGCTACTTGCCCCTGGAGATGGAATCCAGAGCAAACCAGGGCAACGAAGAGGAGAAGAGTAAGACGAGACATGGTGCACTTCCTCAGTTGATTGATAATTATCCTCTAATACACTCCGGTGGGAAAGCCTCTGGGTCTTTTGACAGGCCCCTGGTTTTCGACGTCCCATCTCGACTCGACTGATTTTGAATCGCTCACCGTTTCGGAATTTCTTGGGCGACACCGCACTAAACTCCTGCCCCCGAGATTCCGATAGTAACCATGTGTTCACAGCTGCAAAACCTGCTCTGGAAAATACTCCACTTCGCGTACTGCTGGTGGGCAGCCATGAAGAAGATTTCTTCCTGATTCGAGACATCCTGGAGAGAAACCGCAAGGCGATTGACGCCCAACTCGAACACGCCCGCTCGCTGGCAGAAGCGAGAGAAATGATGCAACAGAAGCCTTACGGGCTGGTTCTGTTCGAGCACAATGCTGGCGATGCGGAAGCCGTACAACTGGTCGCTGAGTTTCTGCACGCCGGTGTCTCGGTGCCTTTCATTCTGCTCACCGAAGATGCAGATGAGAACACGGTTGCCGAGATCATTGATTCCGGCACGTGGAACTGTGTTGCCAAGTCCCGACTCGACGGAGCGACTCTGGTACGCACCATCCACAACACAGTTACGATTCATTCTCTCCAGCAGGAACAGCACAACGCGGAGGAGTCGCTTCGGAAATTGTCTCGCGCCGTCGAACAATCGGCAGATACCGTGGTCATCACCGATCGATATGGTTTGATCGAGTACGTAAATCCGGCTTTTGAAATGCTGACCGGCTATAGCCGAGATGAAGTGTGCGGCAAGACTCCACGCATCCTCAAGTCTGGCGAACAGGGCCCGGACGTCTATCACGAGATGTGGAGAACAATTCTGACGGGAAACGCGTATCGCGGCATTCTCGTCAACCGTAAGAAAAACGGCGAGCTCTACTACGTTGAGGAGAGCATCTGCCCGGTTCGCGATGCAAGCGGAGAGATCACGCATTTCATTTCGAACGGGCGTGATCTTACTGAACGACTGGGGCTTGAAGCGCAGTTGCTGCAGGCGCAGAAAATGGATGCGGTTGGACGCCTGGCGGGAGGGGTCGCGCACGACTTCAACAACCTGCTCACCATCATCACCAGCTACTCGGAGCTTGCCCTCGATTCGATCCCCCAAAACAGCCCACTCGAAGCGAAGATTCACGAGATTCTGCATGCTGCCAGGCGGGCCGCCGAGCTGACCCGCCAACTGCTGGCATTTAGCCGAAAGCAACCCCAAGCCCTACGCGTCGTTGACCTAAACCAGGCGGTCAGCAACATAGCCAAGACACTCCCACGATTGATCGGAGAAGACATTCAGTTCAATTTCAATCCCGGCCAAAATTTGGGCCGAGTACGTGTCGATCCCGTTCAGTTAGAGCAAGTCCTGATGAATCTGGCTGCCAATGCACGTGACGCGATGCCACAGGGCGGCCATTTGACCGTGGAAACCTCCGACGTCCGACTTGACGACGACTATGTTCATGGAAAGCCGGCGGTCATCCCGAAGGGGCACTATGCGCTGATCACAATTAGTGACGACGGGGCTGGAATCCCCGCCGAAGATTTGCCCCACATCTTCGAACCGTTCTATACAACGAAGCCTACGGGACAGGGCACTGGCCTGGGCTTGGCGACCGTGTACGGGATTGTGAAGCAGAATCGGGGATTCATTTGGGTCTACAGCGAGCGCTCGATCGGGACAGTATTTAAGGTCTACTTACCATGTGTACGTGAGCATCATCGACCGATCGAGCCTGCTGTACAGCCGGAGAGGATTTCGAGAGGTTCCGAGACCATCCTTCTGGTTGAGGATGAACAGGCAGTCCGCCGCGCAACAGCTGAATTCCTTCGTCTGCAAGGCTACAACGTCATCGAAGCAAAGGACAGCTTGGATGCGCTTTCGCAGGCACAGCAAAATACGGCAACGATCCACCTGCTCGTAACCGATGTTGTCATGCCGAATCTCAGCGGAGGTGAACTGGCACAACAACTCAAACGCCTTCGCCCTGACACCAAGTTTCTCTTCGTTTCTGGATATGCAGGTAAAACAGTCCTCGACCACAAGGTAGTCGATCTCGAACGAACATTCCTGCAGAAGCCCTACACACTGAAGCAATTCGCGTCGAAGATTCGCGGCGTTCTCGCCTCTGGAATTGGCTCGCAAACCACCGATCCTTAACCTCTGATCTTTTTATGCCCGATTACTGGTCGAGCGATCTGATCGGTATCAGACGTCCTTTCTTCAAGAGAAAATGATCGCCCCGCCACGTCACTGTTTGGCCAAAGAAGCTCGCCATCCAGACGCCTACCGCAATCAGGTCGCGCAACGGCAGCAGCCACAAAGAACGTAACACCTGCTTGTCTTGCAAAACGGCCTTACCGACAACAAGAGCCACCGCCAGACGCAACAGCACAATTGACCCGAGGATTCCCCACGCCCAAAATGATCCGCGTGTCGCAAGAAGACCGATCAACACCCACGCCAGTCCGAACGTAAGAATCAAACCGAAATATCCGCCTGGCCGTGAATCGCGTACTCCACGCGCCCAGCGGATTTGATGCTGCAGAAACTCGCTCAAGCGATAGGCGGGCAGATGGGTTTCAACGACCACGTCGGAAAGCGCCACCTTGAGCCCCAGATCGGTGATCCTCCGCCCTAATTCGTAATCATCCGCAAGGAAATCGACGATCGCCTTGAATCCACCGATTCGATTCAAATCACCCCGGCGGAACGCGAGCGTTGATCCAAGCCCGAAGTGAAGTCCACCCTCGATTTGCTTCGCAACCAGCACTCCCGCGCAAAAATCAGTGCTGATTCCGAGAGATTCCAGTTGCGACCCGATAGTCGACATCGCAACGCCTCGATAGAGGCATGTCACCATTCCAGTTCGTTGATCAGCGAGTGGTGCGATCACGCGCTTCAAGTAGTCCGGCTCAACCCTAATATCGCTGTCATTCACAACGATATGCTCGTAACGAGCCCCTTGAAGCATCTGCTCGAGATTGCTGACCTTTACGTTCGGACCAAGTCGGTTCGCGCAAACCAACGTATGGATTGGCATTTGCGGAAATTCCTTCTTCAGGCGCTCAACACTGGCAATCGCAGGATCGTTCGGATCGCTCACCCCAAAAATGATCTCGTACTCTGGATAATCTTGAAGGCAATGGCTGCGGAAGCTTTCGTAGATCTCAGGGTCTACACCCTTCAACGGCTTAAGAACTGAAACAGGAGGCAAAACTTGGATGGGGACCGCATCACGGCGTGTCTTTCGTGCGCGAAGAAAAGTCGACGCGCCCCAGAGACACACCAAATAGTAGCAGCCACTGGCGAGGGATCCGAGAATCGCGACAGTCTCAAGAATCCCGCTTAAGGAGTGCATCATAAGCAGAGACAGGACGGACTATTCGTATCGCAGCGACTCAATCGGATCGAGATTCGCAGCTTTCCAAGCCGGATAGATGCCAAACAACAATCCGACTCCCGCCGATGCTGCAAAGCCAAATCCTGTCCAGAATGTGGACATCCGTGCAGGTAACGAAGGCCAGATGGCCGGGATCACCCAGACAACCGCGGCGCCGAACAGGATCCCGATGACTCCGCCGATCGCCGTCAAGATGATGGCCTCAAGCGTAAATTGCAGCAAGATATCGCGCTTTCGCGCGCCGATCGCCTTGCGGACGCCGATCTCGCGCGTTCGCTCGGTCACACTCACCAGCATGATATTCATCACGCCGACGCCGCCGACAATCAGTCCAACGCTCGAAATCGCAAACATGCCGATGAACAGCATACCGGTCAGCTGATTCCACACATCGTTGATCGAGTCGGCCGTGAAGACCGCAAAGTTATCGGGCTTGTCGTAGGCAACCTTCCTTCGTCGCCGCAGCAGTTCACGCACTTCGTCGATCGTCTTGGGGACGTCGTCATGGGAGGTCGATTTTATGCTGATCCAGTGTTGCTTGAGTTCAGGATGCAGCTTGCGCAGCGTACTGAGCGGCATGTACACCTTGTTGTCTTCCGGATTCTTGCCACCGCCGAACACGGACTTCACGCGCTGTGCAATTCCGATCACTGTAAACAGCTGGCCCTCGATGTTGACCTCTTTCCCCAGTGGAGCTTCCGTGCCGAACAATTCATCCGCGGTTTCGGCACCGAGCAGAACAACGGGCGAGCGATGCTCTTCATCAACCTGCGAGAACCAGCGCCCTTCAGCAATCTGCAGGTCAAAGACATCTTTGGCTGCAGACTCGTCCCCTTCAAGAATCGTGTTCTTGGCTTTCCGATCGCCGTATTTCACCGCGAAAGAACCGATACCGAGCTCAGGCCGAAAATATCTCACGCCGGCGGTCACTGCCTTTACATGGGGCAACTGACTGATGGCAACTGAGTCCTCATAGGTGAGTTCCTTCCGGGTGCGCATCTCTTCTGTGGGCCGTCCGAAGGTGAACGGTTCGACATGAAATGCGAATACCACATTCGAGCCGATACTGGTGACGATGCTCTGTACGTTGTCGTTGAGTCCGCGGCCGATAGAGGACACACTGATGACGGCTGCAATTCCAATGACAATGCCCAGCACGGTCAATCCCGACCGCAGCTTGTTGCTGCGAATCGTATCCGTGGCCATATGGACGATTTCGCCGAATTCGCTCTTGCCTATCATGACGATTTGTTAATTGAGCGATTGGATCATGGTGCGATTGCGAACACCCTTGATTCACACAATCTAATCTCTCAATGACTCGATCTGCTACATCTCAAACCGCAACGCCGCGATCGGGTCGAGTTTTGCCGCCTTGCGCGCCGGATAAACTCCAAAAAACACGCCCACGCTTGCTGCCACAATCAATCCTATTACGATCGCCCACGTCGGGACCGCCGAAGGGACGCCAATGAGAAAGGTTATAGTCTTGGAGAATCCGACGCCCGTTAAAACGCCAAGCAGCCCTCCAACAAGTGCCAAGACCGTCGACTCGATCAGGAACTGTACCAGCACGTCTTCGCGACGCGCGCCCATCGCTTTGCGAATGCCAATTTCCCGGGTCCGCTCCGTTACCGCAACCAGCATGATGTTCATGATTACAATGCCACCAACCACTAGCGCGATTGCCGCTACTCCAATCGTTGCCATAAAGAAGGTGCTGCTGAAATCCTTCCATATTCCGAGCAGGCTCGCGTTGGTCTCGATGTCGAAGCTGTCTTCCGCGCCTGGACGATCGTGGCGCTGCCCACGTAAGGCAACCCGCGCTTCGTCCACCGCTTCACTCAGAGATGCTCCCGCCGAAGTGGCTTTGCCCGAGATACGTACGCTGTCGTTGTGGCCGCCATACTGTTTGAGGTAAGCTGTGATCGGAATCATCACGTAATTGTCGAGACTCTGTCCGAGCGTCTTGCCTTTTTTCTTGCCGACGCCCACGATCTGGTAAGTCCAACCGTCGAGACGGATCTCTCTTCCCAGTGGATCGACTCCGGCCATCAAGTGCTCGACAATATCGGTTCCAACGACGACCACGGGAGACTTATTCTCCAGATCGGACTCATTCACCATGCGGCCTGCAGACAAGTCTGTATCGTAGATGGGCGCCATCGAAGGTGTGATGCCTTGCACGGTCGTGTCGCTGATGGACTGCTCAGCATACTTCACGTGGCCGTTGCTGTTTCGAAGTGCTGCACCAACGTATTCACAGTGGCGGCAGCCCGCAAGCACCGCCTGGTAGTCTTCCATGTCGAGATTCTTGCGCTTCTCGGCTTCCAGAAAGTGCTCGACGTTGGTCTCCACGGGCGACATCTTCGACATGATGAAAACGTCGGCACCTAGATTGAAAATCTTGCCTGCGACATATCCATCAATCCCGGCAACGAAAGTGACCACCGCGATCACCGCTGCGACACCAATGACGATTGCAAGCACGGAGAGAAACGATCTGAGCTTGTTTGCCCAAAGTGACTGCAAGGCCACGCGTATGGCTTCAGCAATGTTCATGAAGTGGGACGTCGCGCTTCAGCACTCAGAGTCTGGGAACCTGTGCCCAAGCACCATTCAAGTCTATCAGCCCCGCCATGGGCCGGGATGCAAAACCGCAGAATCCGACGCCATCGCGGTGGGGACCACGCAGTCAGGCCCGAAACCGGGAATTTCAGCGGCGTCCACTATAATGATCTTGTAGGCAGCCGGACCGGACGGCCGCTTCCTGCGCTTTCGGGCGCAAGGAGAGGAAAGTCCGAACTCCGCAGAGCAGTGTGCCGGATAACGTCCGGGACGTC
>AR_comb_assmDRAFT_10194921_pt1 | contig 22588 bp, 16 predicted proteins | sample ArasoioldDNA_FD_10543 | JGI IMG/M metagenome (IMG submission 10543) | reverse complement strand
GTCCAGAAGCACCACGCAGCGTAGTCCAAGCTGCGGGCTGCGTCAAGCAGCGCTCGCATGCCCGCGTATACTTTACCCACAGGCTTGATGCAGCCCGTCATCACCTATATACTGCGGCTCACGATAAACCTGGCATCGAGTCCTCGTAAGCGTCATGGAGAGAGACGCGCATGCAGCCCATCAACAGTAGCAGGAAAAGAGACCACGTGGGAAGAAGCAGCGATTCTGACTTCAGCGCCCCAAATGGGGCCGCCTAGCGCGCCGCTGTGGCATTTCGCTGCGATTGGCTCCACGAGGTCTGGCAAGGCTGAGGCGTGGGAGTGCAGAGAGAGGAGGAGGACGAAACGGCCGTCGGTATGGCGATCCAACGGCCGTCCCCTGTAGAAGCACACCAGGGGGCTGCGTCCCCCCTCAGAGGTTTTATCGGTCACGAGGGTGTCCAACTTGAGCGGGCTAGAAGAGACGCATGACTCCCCTAGAACCCTGACCAACTCGATGGGACCTCAGGAGCAAGCCGACATTCCTCCGCATAATGTGCTGCCATCTGCTCAGTCATGGCGCCTCTTGCGGGTGCGCTATTAACATGGAGATATGCATAATGACTGCGCCCCTCCTACATTGGCAAACAATGAGCGAACTCTCGCGGCAAATCCACAGCGGTACGCTGTCGCCGGTAGACTTGATGGAGCATTTCCTCGCCCGTGTGGAAGCATTCGATAGCAAGCTCCACAGCTTTCGGCTCGTGCACCGCGAGCGCGCCCTGGCTGCTGCGCAGGCCGCCACTTTGGCATTGCGGGCGGGGCAGGACGCTGGCCCGCTGCACGGCATTCCGTATGCCGTCAAAGACCTCATTGACGTACAGGGACTCCCGACCACTGCTGGCTCCAATCTACTACTCGATAACATAGCGACCTCTGATGCGACTGTTGTACGTCGCCTCAACCAGGCTGGTATGGTCCTGCTGGGCAAAGCCCAGACCGTCCAATTTGCGTTTGGAGCCCCTGGTATCAACCATCACCATGGTACACCCCACAATCCCTGGCATGCGATAGCGCATGTGCCTGGCGGTTCCAGCAATGGTTCTGGGGTGGCCGTTGGCGCCGGCCTGGTGCCCATGGCCCTGGGCACGGACACCGGTGGGTCCGTACGTATCCCCGCGGCCCTGTGTGGTACTGTAGGCCTCAAGACGACGGTCGGCCAGGTGAGTCGGGCCGGAGTGTTCCCACTCAGTTGGACGTTTGACTCGGTAGGACCACTCACCCGGTCGGTGGAAGATGCGGCGCTAGTCTATCAGGCCATGCGTGGCCCGGATCCGCGCGACGCCTCAACGCAAGATGCGGCCCCCTATGAGGACGTCCTCACCGGGTTACATGATGGTGTACGCGGACTGCGCCTGGCCTTTGCCGAGACTGTCTTCTGGGATGAGGCTGACTCCGAAGTCAGCCAGGCCGTGCGGGCTTGCGGCGAGGTTTTTACTCAACTTGGGGCGCACGTCGAGAGCATTCAGTTTCCAGAAGCGGCAGAAGCGTTGGAAGCTAACGGGAATGGCGTCATTAGCGCAGTAGAGGCCTGTTTAGCTCATCACGAGCGCTTAGGAGAGCGCTTTCAGGAGTACGATCCGGTCGTGACCTACCGTATTATCGCGGGGAAAGACGCCACAGCCATGGAGTATTTACAGACAATCCAAAGATGTAGCGCGCTAAGCGCAAAAGCCCGTCGGACGCTGCATGATGTGGACGCTTTCCTGGCGCCTACTACGATGATTCCTGCCCTACCGCTGGCACAAGTCGATGCTTCTCTGAATGCCTACAAGCATTGGAATCCGTGTTATTCACGTAACACCCGCGTGGGGAATGTGCTCGGCCTATGCTCCCTGACGGTACCCTGTGGCTTTACTAGCCAGGGGTTGCCCATTGGCTTGATGATCTGCGGCAAAGGGTGTGATGAAGCGACTATCTTGCGCGTGGGATATGCCTATGAGCAGGCCACTACCTGGCACGAGCGCACGCCAGACCTCGCCTGGGCTAGCTAAAGGAACGTATAGCAGCCATGCGGCGCACACAACCACCCTGCCAAACTGGCGGGGTGCGATCTTAGGAACGTCTCGGCAGGGCTACAGTGGCGTGACCGATAGCGCATTTTTCATCCCGTTGGTTCTCTGCCGCAATGTCGCAGTCGACTAAATGCAGGCCATCTTTTTCGTACTTGCTGACGACCGTGCCCGTGCAGGTGATAGTGTCACCGGGGCGCGCCATGGACCGATAGCTCACGCCAAATTTCTTCAGTGCCAGCGGTGACGGGAGCCAATCGGTTATCAGTTGTGCGAGCCAACCAGCCGTCAGTAAGCCGTGCACGATGACCCCGTCTTTGAGGTCGGACCTCACCGCAAAGTGATGATCGTAGTGAATCTCATAATAATCCCCAGAGGCTCCGGCATATTGCACCAGTTGTCGGGTGGTGGGGTTCTTGACCAGGGGTGGGAGCGCATCGCCAACCTGCACATCATCGTAATAGAGCTGCTGTTTGCTCATGAGCCGTCTCCTCGCTATTCTCGCATGATGCCTGTATTACGCCCTTTAGCCACCACTTCCCCATGCTGATTAGTGAAGGTCAGATCGGTGAAGACGAAGACCATTTTCCCTGTGCGGCCGGTGCGCTCAGCGACATTGGCATATTGAGCCGTCACGGTGACAATATCTCCTGCATAGACTGGCTTGTAGTATTCGTACTCATTCCCACCATTCAAACGTACCCGGCCACCGAAGACAATTTTTAAGTCGGGTAACTCCTGCGCCCGAAAGGTACACAAGAATGTTGGAGGTGCAACAATGGTCTGGAAGCCAGCCCCCTGCGCCGCCTTTTCGTCCCGATAGATGGGATCTGGGTCACCAATGGCCTCAACAAATTTGCGAATCGCGCCTTTTTCGACGTCATAATGAATCGGGGCAGACTCTACCCCGAGCACACTGCGATCAAAATCGACCATAGCTCTCACCTCCTTTGGGCGTCCATACCTTCTCTCGCCTTGCGCAGCCTCATAACTATACCTGGAATCCCTGCCGTGTGCTCTTGCAGAGTATGGAGTCCACCTGCTAGAGTGGGAGGGCACAGTGGCAAAGTGTCCAAGACTTTCAGGAGGATGGCATGAGCACGGATCGTTTCGGCAACGCCTATGCTCCAGGGCTGCCATATGCACGCGGGCATATCCTGCCCAGCACTGAGGACGATTTTCGTAAATTGCAGGAGGCATGGAGGCATATTGCGGCACGGGTTCGCACCGGTGGACCAGAAGCTATCTTCAATTTTTCAGGCCTCGAGCACGGCTTGCCGCTCAGCCCGGACGAACTGCCGATTGCCAATGACTTTGTGGCGCCGGCTCTCCACTTCGACCAGTTTAAGCAGGCTGCTCTAGAGCATTTTGGTGGATCACCCGGGCACCACGATGTCGCCCTCTTCAACCGGCTCACCGGCGCGACATATGCCACGCATCTGACGCTCGTCAAGCCGGGTGATGTCGTCATTGGTGTCTCGTCTAGCTATAGCCATCCATCCGTTGTCCGGGCTGTTGCCCAGGCCGGCGCCACGCTCGTCGACACGGCGGGTATCGAACAGTTCGCCACTGCTCTGGAGCGGGAGTCGTGCGTCGGGCTGGTGGTACTGACCCGCCTGGCAGTGACATACGAGATTATGCCCACGGATGAGCTGCAGCAGGTCGTGCAATTGGCGCATGACAAGGGTGTGCGGGTCTACGTGGATGACGCTGGTGGAGCCCGCGTGGGGCCCGCCATTTTTGACCAGCCACGCACGCTGCAGCTTGGTGTGGATGTCGTGGCCACCGGTCTCGATAAATATGGCACAGTGGGGCCACGGCTCGGCGTCATGGCCGGTGAGAAATCGCTGGTGTCGCGTATTCGTGCACGCGCCTTTGAGATGGGGCTGGAGGCACGGCCATTCCTCTATCCCGCAGCGGTCCGCTCACTGGTGGGGTCAACGACTGAACGAGTCCAAGAACTCGTCGATACGACTCGAGAAGTGGCGGCAGCCATCAAGGATATGCTCGGTGGCTATCTGCACGCGACCCCGGTGATCGCGGAGCTGCTGGCTGACGACATTCTCGCCATAGCGCTAGAGCGCGCCGGCCTGCGTACACCGCCGGTCGTGCCGTACGAAGCGTCAGCTGCGCTCGCGATGCTGTTGCTGCGGGATTACGGTATTATCACCGTACACTTTGTTGGCCTGCCGCCAGGGACCTCAGCACTCATGTTCAAGTTTATCGCCCCTGAAGTGCTGAAGCGATTCGGTGGAGCGCAGGCGTATGCGCAGGCCATTGACGAGAGTCTCAACAAGCTGGCAGACATGCTTGCAGCGCCAGAGCAGCTCCGTCGTCTGTTGCTGGGGGATGCCTAAGGAGGGTCGGCTATGCGCCCACGCCGAGTTCGATGCACAGCCTACTCACCCATCGTCTATGAGTGTGAACGCTGTCTACAGATCAACGCCTCGGCAGACATAGTCTGGGACTGGATGGCTGATGCGCGCCGCCTCCTCAGTCTCAACATTTTTCACGTGGCGGTATCGTATCCAGAGCCAGTGACGCGAGCGGGGCTGTGTATACCTATCATGCACCATATTTGGGGACTCTATCACCAAACTCGTATCGCGCGTATTCGCGCCTACCGTAAGTGTTTTGTGGCGTGGGGAGAATTCCAGGAGCACGGCCTTGACCGATTTCCGCACAGCCAGTCATTCACAGTCGTACCGCTCGACGCGCAGACGTGTCTCGTCGTCAATCGTCTGCGCGGGCAGTTCCGTATTCCTGGGGCACGATATTGGTTCCTGCCATTGTATAGACAGCTTGCCCCACGGATTCTTGACTACGAAAACCGACGCATTGCAGAAGCTGTCATGGCGTAGCATAGCACAAGGAGGCAAGGCATGGCCAAGTTCAAGGTCGTCACCCATAAACTCACGGGCGCCAGCTTTGGCGTGTCAGGGGAAGGGTACAAGCTGGAGATGGAAGCCCTCGCCCCGATCGATGCAGAGATCATCGAAATTCCCGCGGCCACCGAGGATGACTTCATTCGCGCTGCACGCGGTGCCGAGGCGATTATTGCCAAAGGCGTGCGCATCAGCCAGCATATTATCGACAGCCTAGAACAGTGCAAGGTGATTGCACTAGGCAGTGTTGGGGCGGATTCCGTGGACGTGGCTGCCGCTACGGCACGCAACATTCCGGTCACCAATGTGCCAGACACGTTTATCGAAGAAGTCGCCGATCATGCCATGATGCTCCTCCTGGCAACGTTCCGTCGCCTCACCACGATGGACCGATTCGTGCGTGAAGGGCGTTGGCGCGAAGGCCGGCCGTTGTTGTCGCAGTTCCCACGCCTCATGGGGCAGACGCTCGGCTTTGTCTCCTTTGGGCACGTGGCCCGGGCGACCGCGGTGCGTGCCAAGGCTTTCGGTGTGCACATGCTGGCCTACGATCCGTACATCGAGGAACTGGTGATTACCCAGTATGGCGTGGAGCCTGTCGGCTTTACTGAGTTGCTGCAGCGCTCTGACATTGTCTCCATGCATGCCCCGTCCACGTCTGAAGCCTACCATCTGATGACCGAAGACCACTTTCGGCTGATGAAACCCGAGGCCATTTTTATTAATACGAGTCGCGGTGCCACAGTCGACGAAGCAGCGCTCATCAAAGCTTTGCAAGAGGGCTGGATCGCTGCTGCTGGCCTGGATGTGTTTGAACAGGAGCCACCTGATCCGTCCAATCCGCTGCTGCGCATGGACAATGTCATTCTTAGCCCGCATGTGGCCTCAGCCTCGGCCCGCATGGATCCCGAGCGCCGCCGTCGCGTCGGCCAGGAGATTGCCCTGGTGCTCACGGGCCGCTGGCCCAGAAGCTGTGTCAATCCCTCCGTGCTGGAAAAAACCGGCTTAGTGCGGTGGCAACCCTACTCCATGGGGCGGGGGCCGGGCGCCTGAGCATGGCCGCAGCCGTGTCGCGTCATAACTCTTGAAGGAAGCTTGCTATGCAGAATCTAAACGAGCACAACATTACAGACGAAGTCGTGCGGCGGTTGCAGCAGGTGCCGAGCCCGCGTTTGCGGGAAATTATGACCAGCCTCATCAAGCACATGCACGAGTTTGCCCGCGAGGTGCACCTTTCCGAGGATGAATGGTTCGAGGGTATCCAGTTCATTACTGGCGTTGGTCAGAAGTGCGATGATAAGCGCCAGGAATTTATCCTGCTGTCCGATACGCTCGGCTTGTCGCAACTCGTGGTAGCGCAAAATCACAATCGCCCCCAGGGCGTGACTGAACAGACCGTGTTCGGCCCTTTCCATGTCAACGGGGCGCCGCATCTCCCCCATGGAGCCAGCATTGCCGAGGGGGTAGCCGGCGAGCCATGTTTTGTCTCGGCACTGGTCAAGTCGGCTCAGGGCAAGCCGATTGCTGGAGCGACGGTGGACGTCTGGCAGGCAGGTGCAGACGGCTTCTATGATGTACAGCACCCCGAATGGCAGGAGATGAAGCTCCGGGCGCTGTTCCAGACTGATGCAGAGGGACGTTTTCGGCTCCGCACCATCAAACCGTGTAGTTACCCAGTACCCACGGATGGCCCAGTGGGCGTCATGCTGCGGGCCTTACACCAAAATCCATATCGTCCGGCTCATCTGCATTGTATGATCCAGGCCGAAGGCTATGACCGTCTCATCACGCATGTATTTGTGGAGGGTGATCCGTATCTGGATTCAGACGCTGTGTTTGGCGTGCGCAGCTCCTGTATCGGTGATTACGTGCGTCATGAGCCTGGCAGGGCGCCAGACGGCACCCGGCTGGAAGTACCATTTTACACACTTGATTACGAGTTTGTGCTCCAGCCGTTACCCTAGCAGAGCAGCACTAGGCAGAGACTTGGTATGGATGCACCTTCTGCCAGTGCCGCGCGATGTCGATACCGCGACAGCACCAGACCCGCTCGACGCTGCGCACGTAGTCGAGGAATTTTATCAGGCCCGTGGCACGCGCCGGGCGACCGATCAGGCGATCGTGCAGGCCAATGGACATGAGCTTGGGGTGCTCAGCGCCCTCTTCATAGAGAAGGTCGAAGGCATCCTGCATGTACCGATAAAAATCATCGGCGTGTGCGAAGCCATGGCTCTGGTCGCAACGGTTGTCGTTGGTTTCGTAGGAGTAGGGAATAACGAGATGCGGTTGGCCGGCGATCTCGACCCAGTAAGGGAGTTCGTCGTTGAGCGCATCCCGATCATAGAGAAAACCACCGGTTTCGACGAGCAGACGCCGCGTGTTCGGCCCGCGCCGCCCGGTCATCCAGCCTACCGGGCGCGTGCCAGCTAGGCGCTCAATCGTTTCCACGGCCCGGCGGATATGTTCGCGCTCCACCTCTTCGTCGATGTGGTGATAGTCGATCCAGCGATAGCCGTGGCTGACGATCTCGTGGCCGCCTTCGACAAAGGCACGGGTCACCTCTGGATTATGCTCAAGTGCTGTGGCCACGCCAAGTACACTTAGAGGAATGTCGAACTGGGCGAAGATACGAAGCACACGCCAGACACCGACTCGCGAGCCGTACTCAAAGGCTGATTCCACGAGCGGATTGCGTTTGCCCGGCACCGGCGGAAAACCGATGTCGTTGAGCATCCCCTCAGAGGCAGGGTCCCCGGCGAGAATGGTTGCTTCCCCACCCGTTTCGTAGTTGAGATTGAAGTTGAGCGCTATACGAGCGTCGCTGGGCCATTGCGGATTGGGGGGATTTTTGCCGTAACCCACGTAATCGCGCGGCCAGTCGGGTGTTGTGCGTGACGCCACTGTGCCCCTCCTTCCCCTCATGTCAGTGCATCAGGAGTAGAGTATAAGAAATACAAAACTACTTTTCACGCGAGCGCAGCCCTGTGGAGTCGTTCAGCGTCCCCTGCCAGGGGCTCCAGCGCGGCCTTGACATGCCACTCAGGATGGGCCCCACTGTGCCGCCGCTCAACAGCTAACAGGAGTTACCCCATGACCACTGCAACCTTCCAGCACGGAAAGTATCCTTTACGGCTCGAAAGCGCCTCTGACCTGAGCGTGCAAGTGAATGCCAATGGTTCCATCCGCCGTATGGACCACCGGGATATCATCCTCAACCTGTTTCTCGGCAACGAGATGGAAGGTGGGCCGGCCAATCTCTACCTGCGTCGGCACGGGGAGGCGATCGAGGCCGTTCCATTGCTCGGCCCGCGCAGTCCCGCCGCGGTGCATTGCGATGAGCGGGGGTTGAGGGCGAGCGGCGCATGGCAGGGTATCCGCTTCGTGGTTTCTCTGGTCTTGGCGGAATCGGACCCGGCTTGGTTCTGGCATGTGGATTTGGAAAACACCGGTGGTGTCGCCGTCACGCTGGATCTGATCTATGCCCAGGACCTGGCTTTGGCCCATTACGGTGCCGTGCGGCTCAATGAGTATTACGTGAGCCAGTACGTGGACCACACACCACTGTCCCATCCCGAACGGGGTTTTGTGCTGGCGTCGCGGCAGAATCAGTCCATGGGGGGGCGCAATCCCTGGTGCGTGATCGGCGCTTTGGGGCAGGGCGTCAGCTTTGCCACCGATGCACTACAAGTCCACGGCCTCGCGACCCGTGCCGGTCGGGTGCCGGAGAGCCTGGACAAAGGGCTACCCGGCGTGCGCCGCCAGCATGAGCATGCGATGGCGGCGATCCAGGACGCACCGCTGCGGCTAGAGCCGGGGGCGAGGGCCGAGCGAGGATTCTTCGGTTGGTTCGAGGCTGATCATCCGGGGGCGACTGCAGCCGCCGATCTGATGTTCGTCGATCGAGCCCTGGCCCTGCCGCAAGCACAAGCAGTGCGGGGTGGTGCAGCGCACGCTGGCCTGATCCCTGCTGGGAGCCTGTTCGGCACGGCGCCGCTCCTGGAAACCTTGGATCTGACCGAAACTGAGATTGCCGATCTGTTCGGCGCGCATGTACGGGAAGTGGAACGTGAAGATGGCCGCACGCTGTCGTTTTTTTACGGTGCCCGCAGTCATGTGGTGCTCAAGGCCAAGGAACTGAAGGTCCTACGGCCTCATGGCCATATCCTGCGTACCGGCAGTGGGTTGACTCCCGATGAGGTGGCGCTGACCTCGACCGCCTGGATGGGCGGTGTGTTCCACTCCATGGTGACCCAGGGCCACGTCAGCATCAACCGCTTCCTGTCCACAACCCACAGCTATTTGGCCTTGTTCCGCTCCCACGGCCAGCGGCTGTTCGTCGAGCTCGAGGACGGCTGGCACTTGCTCGATGAGCCTGCCGCGTACGAAATGACGCCGGAAGCCTGCCGCTGGTTTTATAAACACAGCGGCGGCTTGATCCGCATCGAGAGCCGGGCGTGCACCGACCGCCATGAGCTGACATTGTCCATCGAAGTGGTGTCGGGTCCGGCCCGGCGCTTCCTCCTGTCCAACCATGTGGCGATCAATGGTGACGACGGCGCCGAGCCGGTGCCGGTGCGGTATGCCCAGGAAGGGCAAGGCGTGTTTATCCGGCCGATTCCCGATTGCGACCTCGGTTGGCGCTTTCCGGAGGGTGGCTTCCGCATCAACCCGTTGCCCGGTACCATCATCGAGCGGCTGGGAACGGACGAACTGTTGTTCGCCGATGGCGTTTCCCGGAATCAGCCCTTTCTGTGCCTGATCACCGAACCCGCCACATCGATTGGCTTCTGCATCACCGGTTGTCTGGTCCCCGCCGCTGCAACAGCGGGTAAATCAGCGGAGCAGTATTGGCACGAGATGACGGTTGGCCTCCGTGTGCATCCATCCGTCCCAAGTCTGGTGGCGGGGGACGCGGTTCGGCTTGCGGAAATCCTGCCCTGGTTCGCCCACGACGCACTGATTCATTACCTGAGCCCGCGCGGGTTGGAGCAATACTCCGGCGGCGGCTGGGGCACCCGCGATGTCTGCCAGGGCCCGGTGGAAATGCTGCTGGCCCTGGGCCGCTTCGAGCCCATGCGTGATCTTCTGGTGCGCGTGTTCAAGACGCAGAACCCAGACGGTGACTGGCCACAGTGGTTCATGTTCTTCGAGCGGGAGCGGCATATCCGGCCGGGCGATTCCCACGGTGACATCGTGTTCTGGCCGGTGCTGGCCCTCGCCCAATACCTGGTGGCTTCCGAGGATGCATCGCTCCTGGAGGAAGTCGTGCCGTTCTTTCATGCCGAGAGCGATGAACAGGCGGAGCAGGGGACGATTCGTCAGCATGTCGAACGGGCGCTAGCGGTCATACGTCACCGGCTCATTCCCGGCACCCACCTGGCTGCCTACGGCCATGGCGACTGGAACGACTCGCTGCAACCGGCGGACCCCGACATGCGCGAACGTTTGTGCAGCGCCTGGACGGTGACGCTCCATTACCAGACCCTGACCACGCTGGCCGCCGCCTTCCGGCGTTTGGCAGTACACGAGCCGGCCGCACTCTACGAAGCGATGGCGCAGCAAGTGCGCGAGGATTTCCAGCGGCTCCTGGTCGTCGACGACGTCCTGGCCGGCTTCGCCTATTTCAAGGGCGACGGGGGCATCGACTATCTGTTGCATCCGCGTGATGCAGTCACTGGCCTCTCCTACAGTCTCTTGGCGATGGTCCATGCCGTGATCAACGGACTGGTGACCCCGGAGCAGGCGCGCCATCATTTTGACTTGATCGAGCGCCATCTGCTCGGTCCGGATGGGGCTAGGCTGTTCGACCGGCCGATGGCATATCACGGCGGCCCCCAGAAATATTTCCAGAGGGCGGAGAGCAGCACCTTCTTCGGTCGAGAAATCGGACTCATGTATACCCATGCCCATCTCCGTTATGCGGAAGCCCTGTGGCGTTATGGTGATGCCAGGGGGTTCTTCAGGGCCCTATGCAGAGCCAACCCCATCGGCATCCGCACGTTGGTTCCCAGCGCGACCCTGCGCCAATCCAACTGCTATTATTCCAGCTCCGATGCGGCCTTCGCCGATCGTTACGAAGCTTATGCCGAATACGGCCGGGCCATGCGCGGCGACATCCCGCTTGAGGGCGGCTGGCGGATCTACTCGAGCGGGGCGGGTATTGGCATGAGCCTGATCCTACGATGTTTCCTTGGGATGCGTCGGGAACAAACGCTGCTGGTGGTCGACCCGGTGATCCCCGCGAGTCTGGATGGGTTGCAGGTTGAGCTGGAGATGGCAGGTCGTTCGTTCGAGGCAACCTACCGCATCGCCGGCGCCGGCTGTGGCCCCACCGCCGTGAACCTGAACGGCGCCGATCTGCCCTTCTCCCGCGGTGAAAATCCCTACCGCATCGGCGCCGCCGAAGTACCCATGGAGGCCGTCCGCGCCAGGCTTATTGATAGCGTGAATCGGCTGCGGATACAGGTCGGCTAGACGGTCTCAGGCTCCACGAGATCAATCTGGCGATGACATGCAGGTGGGGTCAGCCGTCTTACCTGGTGCTACGTGAGGATTGGACGCTTTTGCGGACCGTGCATGCAGTGATCTTGTCGCAGGGAAGAGGGCAATGGACAAACAAACAATACCGCACAAGATAACCGCGGCCCGTTTTGTTCGGGCGGTGAGAAACTTTGCCGCCTGCGAGGATGGCTGGAAAGCCAAATTGATGTTCGCCGGACTCATCGCGTTATTGTTCGGTATAAACGGCATGAACGTCGTGAACAGCTATGTCGGTCGCGACTTCATGACGGCGATTGCGGACCGCAACAAGGCTGCATTCATCCGGCAAGCTATATTCTACATCGGGGTATTTGCGGCCTCCACCCTCGTCTCGGTCGTTGCCCGATTTACTGAGGAACGCCTTGGGCTCCTCTGGCGGCAATACCTTACGCGACAGGGCATCATCTCCTATTTGGCCGATGGAACCTATTATCGCTTGAATGCCTCTGAGGAACTTGAGAATCCGGACCAGCGGATCGCCGAGGATATCCGTGCTTTCACGACCACCACCCTGTCTTTTGTCCTCATGTTGCTCAACAGCAGTTTCACGATAGTGGCCTTTTCCGGGGTGCTGTGGTCGATCAGTCCGTTGCTGTTCATAGTTGCCGTCCTTTACGCAGCTTGTGGTTCGTCCCTGACCATTGTGCTAGGTCGCGCGATGATCAGACTGAACTACGATCAGCTCGACAAGGAGGCCAACTTCCGCTCCAGCCTCATTCACGTGAGGGAAAACGCCGAAGCGATCATGCTGGCACACCGCGAGGGGCGACTCGCAGCGCGGTTGCTGTATCGGCTCGATGCATTGGTAGCCAATCTTCGCAGGATCATTGGCATCAATCGCAAGGTGGGATTCTTCACCACGGGCTACAACTGGCTGATCCAGATCATTCCGGCCTTGTTTGTAGCCCCGGCCTTTATAGACGGGAAGGTCGAATTCGGCGTGGTTACCCAGTCGGCCATGGCCTTCTCGCTGCTCGTAGGCGCATTTTCATTGATCGTCACCCAGTTTCAGTCGATCTCCACTTTCGCCGCTGTGGTGGCACGGCTTAGCTCCCTGGTGGAAGCTATCGAACGGTCGCAAACATCCACGGGGCCAGCCATTGAGATGGTCCAGGAAGAAGGGCGTGTCGCATACGAACAGCTCACTTTGTTGTCATCGGAGAATGGCAGTCCTTTGCTCAAGGAGTTGTCGATATCGATTCCGTTCGGGACCCGGGTTCTGCTCACGGGAGCGAACCAGGCTGCGAGAGTAGTGTTGTTCAGGGCGACCGCCGGTCTCGCGACCGCCGGTGAGGGGCGAATTATTCGCCCTGGTGCCGATGACCTCCTTTTTCTCGCCCAGCGGCCTTACTTGCCCCCAGGCACGTTACGGCAGGTTCTCGTACGCACCTTGCACGAACGCGACATTCCGGATGATCGGATTTTCGGGCTGTTGCACGCGTTGCATCTTGAACCTGTCCTAGCTCGAGCCGGCGGACTGGACAAGGAGCATGACTGGGAAACTCTGCTGTCGCTGGGAGAGCAGCAACTCCTGGCTTTTATCCATATTCTGCTCGCAGCGCCGCGGTTCACTTTTCTGGACCGGGCCAGCACAGCGTTGAATCCAGACCAGGTCCAAAAAATCCTGCACATGCTTTCCGAGAATTCCATCTCCTACATCAATAATGGGACACCCGATGACCTGCTTGACCTGTACGACGCGATTCTGGAAATTGAGGAGGATGGTGTCTGGACGTGGAAGGCCAGCAAGATCTGAACCATGGGCCAGGCGGGTTCTCAAGAAAACCATAGTGGGGTGCGCACATGAATAGCAACATTTTAGATGACTTTGAGGATGTGTCCGGTTGGCACGCGATCGCCTCCGGGCAGGCGCAACTGCACATCTCCCAAGCTCGAGGGCGACGAGCCAAGGCGATGCGCCTGGACTTCGATTTTCGGGGCGGCGGTGGTTTCGTGGTCGCACGCAAACTATTTTCCCTGGCGCTCCCGGAGAGCTACGCCTTCTGTTTGCACATGCGGGGAGCCGCCCCGAGCAATATCTTCGAGTTCAAGCTGGCGGACGCGTCCGACCGGAATGTCTGGCGCTACCGCCAGGAGGCGTTCGACTTCCCCATGAACTGGCAACCCTTCACGATCAAAAGCAGCCAGATCGAGTTTGCCTGGGGCCCTGCGGGCGGTGGTCCCCCGCAGTCTGCTGCCGCGATCGAGCTGGTGATTGCAGCCGGACCGGGTGGGCAAGGCACGGTCTGGATCGATGAGTTGCGCTTCGCAGATACCACCTACCGTCTGAGCCCGCTGGTACGGGCATCCACTGCGCTTCAAGGTTACGAACCGGAGCATGTCTGCAACTCGTCCAGCGCAACCGGCTGGCGCAGCGCAGCCTCGGATGCGCCACAACAATTGCTGATTGATTTCCAAACGAAACGCGAGTACGGCGGTCTGGTCATTCAATGGGAAAAGGATCGGCGGCCGCGGGAATTCGATCTCCAGCTCTCAAGTAATGGCACCGACTGGGAAACCGTCTGTTCAATCCAACGAGGTGTCGGCGAGCGCACCTATTTTTATCTTCCCAATGCCGTCTCGCGCTTTGTCCGGCTCGACCTGCGCCAGTGTCTGGATGGCCGGGGATTCGGCGTGATCGGCATCGAAGTAAAACCCTACGATTTCTCCCGTTCCATCAACGCGTTCTTTGAAGGCATAGCCAAAGAAACGCCGCAGGGGCTTTACCCAAAATATCTGATTGGTCAGCAAACCTACTGGACACCGGTCGGCACCGGGGAGGATGTGACGCAAGCCTTGTTCAACGAGGAAGGCATGGTGGAAGTCGACAAGGGTGCATTCTCCATCGAGCCTTTCCTGTATAGCGATGGTCGACTCGTCACCTGGGCTGACGTTTCACTAACGCAGGAACTGGAGAAGGGATATCTGCCCATACCGTCCTCGGCATGGCGAACCGGACGTGAGATGTTACGAACCACTGCCTTCGCGACCGGCTCTACCGATGCTGCGGTGCTGTACATTCGATACCGCGTCGAGAACACTTCGGCCGCATCCACACAGCTAAGCTTTTTTGCCGCCATCCGCCCGTTCCAGGTGACGCCGACTTGGCAGAACTGGCACGCTTTCGGCGGCGTCAGCAAGATCTTCGAACTGGCGTACGGAGCCGACGGCATCCGGGTCAATCGCAACAAGCGCGTGATCTCCTTGACACCACCCAAGAAATTCGGTGCATCTACCTTCGCCCAGGGAGCCATCACGGAATACCTGAAAACCGGCGTACTGCCGCCGCAAACCGAGGTAAGTGATGACTTCGGTTATGCCTCTGGGGCACTGCAGTACGACCTGATTCTGGCGCCGGGTGATGCACATGAGATCTATCTTGCGATCCCCTTCGGAACGTTTGACATCGGGGGCAGGCAGACCGGCTCCCGTGTCGGTCCGGCCGGTGAGGAGCAATTCGACATGGCGGTTCGGCAATGGGAAACCAAGCTGGGCGTTGTCGACATTCGACTGCCGCCCGAGGCGCAAGGGGTTGCCGACACCCTGAAAACGGCGGCCGCGCACATCTTGATCAATCGCGACGGTCCGGCCTTGCAGCCCGGCCCGCGTCGCTATTGCCGGTCGTGGATTCGCGATGGCGCCCTGATGGGGGCAGCGCTGCTGCGCATGGGCTGCAGCGCTGCAAGCCGGGATTTCATCCGTTGGTATGCCGGCTATCAGACGGCGGACGGTAACCTGCCGGACTGCGTCGATCGCGAGAGCTGTGAGTGGCTGCCGGAATATGACAGCTGGGGAGAATTCATCTTCGCCATTATGGACTACTACCGGTTCAGCGGGGACGGGGCATTTCTGGCGGAAATGTGGCCTGCGGTGCTGAAGTCGGTCGCGTTCATGGAAAACTTGCGCAGCCAACGTCTTACAGCGGAGTATCAAGCGCCAGAGAAGCGCGCCTGTTATGGGCTACTGCCGGAGTCGATGAGCCATGAAGGCTACATGGCTCATCCGGTCCATGCCTACTGGGATGATTTCTGGGCGCTGCGTGGGCTCAAGGACGCGGTGACGATGGCCGAAATCCTCGGCCATCGGGAACAGGCCCACCGACTGACGGCTTTCCGGGATTCCTTCTGCGACACCCTGTATGCATCGCTGCACGCCACGATTCAGGAGCGCAACCTGGATTTCATGCCTGGATCGGTGGAGTTTGCCGACTTCGACCCCGCCGCGTCTGCCATCGCCATTGCCTTGGTCGACGAGCTGCACCATCTGCCCCAGGCAGCTATCACGCAAACCTTTGATAAATATCTCGCCGGATTTCGTGAACGGGTGCGCGGCGACATTCCCTGGAACAACTACAGCGCTTACGAAATTCGCGTCATCGGGGCGCTGGTGCGGCTCGGCAGACGGCAGGACACTCATGAGCTGCTAGATTTCTTCCTGGCCGATCGTCGTATCCTGCCCTGGAATCAATGGCCCGAGATCTCGTGGCACGACCCCAAGGGTCCGAGTTTCATTGGAGACATGCCACACAGCTGGATCAGTGCGGAATACATCCTCTCGATTCGTAGTTTGTTTGCCTACGAGCGCGAGGAGGACCAAGCCCTCGTGATCGCTGCAGGTATTCATGAACACTGGCTGGCAGATAGCGGCGAAGTCGTTGTCAAGGAGCTGCCGACCTACTACGGCAAGCTTAGTTACACCCTGCGGATGGAGGGGTCCGACACCCTGCGTCTGATAGTCAGTGGGGATCTTGCTCTGCCGCCCGGGAGGCTTGTCGTCATATCGCCGTTGCCACGCCCCCTCGTGCAGGTGGAAGTCAACGGCAGCAAGATCGAGACTGTTGACGCGGAAAGCGTTACCTGCGGTGTATGCCCGGTAGAAATGATCATGAGGTATTGAAGGACATGCGAATAGGAATTTTAAACGCGCTTTTCTCTCCGCGCCACCGGGAACAATCCCCAGCCTCGCAGGCGCCCGGACGGCTGGCGCCACCAGCGAGCGACTGCTTCAAATAGGACTGTCTCCTGGTGACAGGCAGTGGATCACTGCAGGCTGGCAGCGGGGGTGCCAGCGAGCTCTGGTTCGTTATCGAGTAGCGGATCATACCCAGCGGCTAGGCAGCCTTGCCGGCTGCCTAGCCGCCTGAGCTCTGGCGAGGCTCCTCCCACAAAGTCGCGTACTATGGCTCTAGTGCCCTGTGCGGATCTGCACCAGGGGCTGTGGCCGCTTCATGGCAAGTTCCGCATAAAAATCCTTGCCCTCATGGTTCACCACAATAAAGGCCGGGAAATCCTCCACTTCAATACGCCAAATAGCTTCCATGCCCAGCTCTGGATACTCAAGCACCTCGACCTTCTTGATGCTATGCTCCGCCAGGCGTGCCGCTGGCCCACCAATCGAACCCAGGTAGAAGCCCCCGTGTTGCTTGCACGCCTCCCGCACCTGTGCCGAGCGATTGCCCTTGGCCAGCATAACCATACTGCCACCATGGCTCTGGAACAGGTCGACGTAAGTATCCATACGCCCCGCCGTGGTAGGGCCGAACGATCCAGAGGCATATCCTTTCGGCTGCTTCGCCGGGCCAGCGTAATACACGACATGGTCTTTGAAGTACTGCGGGAGATCATCGCCAGTATCGAGACGCTCTTTGAGCTTGGCATGCGCAATATCGCGCGCCACGATCATGGGGCCAGTCAGCGACAGGCGCGTGGCCACAGGATGCTTGCGCAATTCTGCCAGGATCTCGGTCATCGGGCGGTTGAGGTCGATATTCACGACCGTACCGCTGAGTTGGTCGTCCTGAATATCTGGGAGGTATTGCGCCGGATTGGTTTCGAGTTGCTCGAGGAACACCCCCTCCCTGGTAATCTTGCCGAGGATCTGGCGATGTGCTGAACACGATACTCCTAAACCCACAGGGCACGAGGCACCATGTCGCGGCAGACGGATCACACGCACGTCATGGGCAAAATACTTGCCACCGAACTGCGCTCCAATGCCTGTATCAGCGCAGAGCTTGTAAATTTTCTCCTCCAGATCGCGATCTCGGAAGGCGCGCCCTAACTCATTACCCGTAGTGGGCAGATCATCCAGGTAGTGGCAACTGGCCAGTTTCACAGTCTTGAGAGTAAACTCCGCGGACAACCCCCCTACCACAAGTGCCAGATGGTATGGCGGGCAGGCTGAAGTGCCCAGGGCATGCAGCTTATCAGCTACGAAAGTGAGAAGCGACTCAGGATTGAGGAGAGCTTTGGACTCCTGGTAGAGGAACGTCTTATTCGCTGACCCTCCGCCCTTGGCAATGAACAGAAACCGGTAGGCGTTACCTGGCTCAGCGTAGAGCTCGATTTGTGCCGGCAGATTCGTGCCTGTATTTATTTCGTCATACATGTCGAGAGGAGCCATCTGCGAATAGCGCAGATTACGATCCCGGTAGGCCTTATAGATACCATAGGAGAGCGCCTCAGCATCGTCACCAGGGGTGAAGACATGCTGGCCCTTATAACCCAGCACAATCGCCGTGCCAGTATCCTGGCAACCGGGGAGTACTCGACCAGCCGCAATGTTAGCATTCTTCAGCAGTTCGAGCGCCACAAAGCGGTCGTTGTCTGAGGCTTCTGGGTCATCGAGAATATGTGCAAGCTGTTGGAGATGGCCAAGGCGGAGTAAGTGCGCTACGTCGTCCATGGCCTCACAGGCGAGCAGCGTCAGCGCCTCAGGGGCGATTTTGAGGATTTCCTGTCCCTCGAACATAGTAGTGGAGACATAGTCACCGGTGAGCTTACGGTATATGGTGTTGTCATGACTGTGCTCGAAAATCTCCTGATAGCGAAACTCAGGCATACTGAGATTCCTCCCGGGCAAAGCTCTGATATTGGCCAAGCGCGAACATGGTTGGTTGTTGCTCTGATATTACCGACTCGCTGCGCGTCTGTCATCTCCTCTCGAGGCGTGTGCACCGCCGTTGGAAGAGCACGTAGAGTGCTACAGTGGTAGCAAAAAGCACCACAGTGGTGGCAAGAGCAATACCCCAGTGGCTAAAAAACTGCATGAAGGCTATATCAGTGATGATATTCAAACCGAGTGCCCCAAGGCTCACCATGGCCGGGGTCATGGTATCGTGTGTAGCATAGAAGCAACGATTGAGGAGATGCGCTGTCCCATAGAATGGCAAGCCTAGCAGATAGGCGCGTACTGCCTGCGAGGTGAGTAGGGTATCTGCCACGCGGAAATGACCGTATTCATAGACGAGTCGTGTTAGGGGCTCGGCCAAGAGTACTCCTCCGACTGTCACCGGGATAGTCAAGAGGAGGACCAAACGCAGGGCTGAGAGGGCACGGCGGCGCACCTGGGCAATCTCACCTTGGTGATAGAGGTCAGCCAGATCGGTCAAGAGCACTGTGGACAGTGGCACCACACAGAGGCTCGCTGGCAGCAGGAAGAGCAAAAATGCGTAATTGAGCGCGGCAATGGCTCCTGGAAAGAGCAAAGATGCCAAGGCGCGATCAATGAGGGAATTCAGGGGGGTGATCATAGTGCTGAGAAAAGCTCCTTGAGCCAGGTGAACCATCGGCTGCACATCGATGGGAAAGCGTAAGCGTGGGCGGTAGCGTATCCCGTAGCGGGCGAGAAACGGCAGCTGCATGAGCAGTTGCACCAGGGCGCCGAGGGATGCCCCCAGCGCTAAGCTGACAACGCCTAGACGGTAGGCGAGGAGGAGTGGGATGGCAATCATGACCATGTTGAAGACGGCGCCAGCGTACTCTGGTGCCCCATAGTGGTCTACAGCGTTGAGCGCCCCTTTACAGACCGAAAGCAGCGCTTGCAGAACCAGCATGGGGAGCATGAGCCGAAAGAGCAAGGCAGCCATGGCATGTATCTCAGGAGCCAAGCCTGGGCCAGCCAGGTGCATGAGCCACGGCGCCCCCCACGCCGCCAAACCTGCCACCATCACACCGGCCAGGAGGCAGAGGGTAAACAGGCTGTTAAACAGCTTATTCAGGGCCTGACGATCATGCTTGTAAGCCGTGAGAGTCGGTACCAGCACACCACTTAATGGGCCGGTGAGTAGGACTACTTGCAGTATGCTGGGGACTGCGAACGCCAGCACAAAGGCATCCATGGCTGCGGTAGCCCCAAAAAGCCAGGCTTGAATTGCCACACGGACATAACCCAGTGGACGACTGCATAGGGTGGCCACAATGATCGGCATCCCGCGCCGGAGTAGCGCCGGCATACGGAGTTGTGTGTAGAGTCGTGGCCGACGTGTTGGTAGCGGATTGCTAGGAGAAATATGTGCCATGCAGATATGTGTCTATTCTTTAGTTGGGCTTGTGTTGTCTAAACCTATCGTTTAATAGGCTTGCCACATCCTGAGCAAAAGCGATCGTCCGAGAGTAGCTCCCGGCCGCAGTTCGCACAAAAATTGATTGCCCTGGTTGGCTGCAGCCTTGGAAGCACATCCGCGCCCTCTGTCTCCTGGGGCTGCGCATCTTCCCACAAAAGCGCCAACAGGGTATCGGACATGGAGACAGACGGGGCCGATGTTATTGTGGTAGGCATGTCTGGACGCTGCACACGTTGCCTAAGCCAGGCGCATCCTGCAAAAAGAAGGATGGCGCCAGCGAAGATACCTAACGACACAAGGGTATTATCGGAGAGTGTCCGTGCCTTCTCCGTAGACTGTGGAGTTGGCTGCTGCTTCGATACTGAGGAGGTGGTCACGATTTTCGTATAGGCGATGGTAAATGTCTGGCTTTGTCCTTTCCCAACATCACGGTAGGTAAACTGGTGATAGGTAAACCCTTGCTTATCCGTCATGCGCTCCATGGGCGCTGGGTCGAGCGTGAAGGCGGTGGCCTTCAGAGGTTGCTGGATATCAACCTCAAAGAGTTCGATGGGATAGGTCGTAGGAGCAGGATAGATAAAACGCTTCTCTGGCCCACTCGTGGTGAAAGGGTTGTAATAAAATTCCACAAAAAAACGCGGCACTGGTAGGTTGAGTTGCAGGGTGTCCTGGGTAGCCCCAGGTAATACTTGGTGTGGATGGAGTAAGAGTTCATTTTGTTCAGAAACCATCCCAGCTCCAATAATCTCAGCGCCTTTGGGTATAGGCAGGGTAACGCTGGCAGGAAAAGCCTGGCGTGGTGTCATCTCACCGCGCAACATAATGAGGACCCGTGGGTCATCATACTCCGGCCAAATGGAGAGCCGCAAACGTGCCATGACTAGGTCGGTAGCAGGGACACTGGCCTTGGACGATGTACTACTTGGAACCTGTGCAGCAGTTTCCGAGCCAGCAGCCAGGGTACGGACGTACGCTACGGTATCCCAGATCTGTTGCTCACTGAGTTGACTCCCAAAAGCGGTCATAGCGGTAGACAGACCTGTGGCAGCTCCGCCTTTACTAATCACCTCAAAGAGCTGCTGATCAGAGCGCGTACCCATGTATGCTTGATCTGCGAGGTTGCGTGGTGGCACAGCTAACATCGCCGCCATAGGTCCCCCTTGGCCAGTTGGACCATGACAGCCTACGCATGAGCGTTCATAAACCGCCTTCCCGGCCTGCGCGTCTCCCATGGCGGTCGCTGCAGGATGCACAGTTGCCAGAACATACAACATTATGTACTGGAGGCTACAAAGAATGCGCCTGTTCACGTCTGTACCTTCAATGGATTAGCTATTGCGCTTGCATTATTTCGTCCTGCAATACCTGACTATGTAACCATAGCGCACATGAGGGCTATGCTACAATAGTATTGCTGCTCCGGCATGGTAACAGAGGGCATACGGAAATGCCAGTGAGAGGTGGAGTACTTGTGTGAGATGATAGCCCAAGACATGGAGATGGGGAGCATATGTGCCTTTTGACGGTGATTCACAAAGGCGTCCCAGGGTATCCTATGGTTGTCGTGGCGAACCGCGATGAGTACTATGATCGCCCAACACAAGGGCCACACCAACTAGCTGACACCCCAGCTATATGGGGCGGGCGGGATACGCGCGCTAGCGGCACCTGGTTAGGAGTTAACGCTTATGGCGTGGTAATTGGCTTAACCAATCGGCGTATACGAGAGGATCAAGAAAACGATCCGCAATGTCGCTCGCGCGGTCTTTTGTGTCTGGAAGCCTTGCACTGTAGTACTGCGGCAGAGGCCGCCGATCTCCTCCTAAGCGACTCACCTGCACGCTACAATCCTTTTAATCTGCTTATAATGGATCACCATGAACTCCTCTGGGCAGCCTACGAAGGGAAAGCCTCTATACACCGTTTAGAGCCTGGGCTACATATTCTGGCCAATGGCGATATCAACGATTTTGAGACAGTGCGCATCCGTCGGGCGCGTCGTTTGCTCCAGCACGCACCATATACGGAATGGCGGCGCTGTTTACCGCTTTTGCAGCAAGTCTGCCGTGATCACGAAAGCGGTGTGAAAGACCGCGAGACCATCTGTATGCATCGTGACCATGAGCGCTATGGTACTGTGTCCTCTACTATTCTTGCTCTCACCCCTGAAATTGCTGGCAGTGTGTATCGCTATGCTGCAGGGCAGCCCTGTATTATCCCATATAAAGATTATTCTTCCCTCTTAATGCCCACTCCGTGAACAGACTGCAATTTGCTATCGACAGAGAGTGCGGACCGGAGCGTTCATGAAAAGAGTATGACAAGCCCTGGTAGTGCTCAGAGTGCGGTAGGGTCTATTAGGCATTCTGTTCTCAAGGATATACCGATACTCAATGCCTTGCATACGACGATAACGACTATACCGATGGTAGGATTTGGGGAATCCATCTTCTGTCGCCGAGCAGGCATGCATTTACTATCGATCTGATTCTGTCGGGGGCAAAGCTTGGCCACAAACTAACACAACATGAATTGGCTTTTGTGGCTATGCTGATAATGCCTAGTAGTGATTAGGGCGAGAGGGCTCAACCTGCGCCGGCAGGCAATCACACATGTATTGAGTTAAGAGATAAATATGTCAAGAGGAAAAGCCTGTATATAACAGGCTTTTCCTTAGTTATCCCGGCGACGACCTACTCTCCCACACAGTCACCCGTGCAGTACCATCGGCGCTGAAGGGCTTAACTTCCGTGTTCGGAAAGGGAACGGGTG
>AR_comb_assmDRAFT_10204568_pt1 | contig 22645 bp, 32 predicted proteins | sample ArasoioldDNA_FD_10543 | JGI IMG/M metagenome (IMG submission 10543) | reverse complement strand
CCGCTGTGGCCGGCGGTGTTGCTGCTCAGTGTGGCGGAATTGCTCAGAAGCCTGCCGCTCGGGCGCTAGGAGGGTGCATGCGGCATTTCCTGTGTGTCACCACTGGGCTGGATGTGCTACCGCTGGTCTATGCAATTTCGCGGCAAGCATGGCTGTGGGATATGCACCCGCTGCGGACGCAATTTCCTGGCAGCCCGCATGCCGAGGTGAGTGACATTTTGTGCAGGTTCCAGCAGCCGCAAGCGGGTGCAGATGTTACTACGACCAATGCGGATCATGAATGTGTCCCGTACCCTGCCTGGCATGCTTTGCCTGAGTTGCTGCCTCTGGTGTTTGGGCTTGCTGCCCGCATTCAGGCAACGAGGATAGGTCGGGTGCTTATCACGAATTTGCGCCCAGGATGCACGATTCCTTCGCATATCGACAGTGCGCCTCATTCGATTTACTACCTCCGTCACCACATTGTCCTGTGTAGTCCGCAAAACTGTTATTTCCAGATAGAAGATGAGATGGTGCAGATGCGTCCAGGGGAGTGCTGGAAAGTCAGAAATGATCTTGAGCACAGCGTTGTCAATGATGGCCCCACCGAACGGTGGAGCCTCATTGTGGACCTGCATTGTGATGCAATGCCTCTCACAAGAGAAGGGGCTGGACAGGGGAAGGCACGCCGCCCACGTGCTTCTTAGAGTTGCAGAGGCTGCATGCCCCAATATAACAGGTGCTTTATGGCAATTCTAAGTATAGCCCAAAAAGATACGAGAAACAAATCAAATATTACCTATCAGGTCGAACGCTGGCAAACATTTTATCCTGACGCAGAAGGGCTCTTTCCTCATCACTGGCGTGAAGTTGCTTTAGACCAGAAAGAAATACCCCTTGATATGGATATCGACCGCTATGCTGCGCTTGATGAAGCAGGAATTTTGCATATTGTTACAGCCCGTGATAGAGGCCGACTTATTGGCTATCATACATCATTAATCATGGGGCATTTACACTACAGGCGCAGCCTTCATGCTATGGTCGATTTGTACTATATTTCGCCATTATGGCGGCGTGGCACCACCGCCTTGCGTTTATTCGGGACTGCCCACCGGACTCTGAAAGAGCGCGGGGTTATCAAAATTATGTCGGGCAGCAAAGTCCATGACGCGCTCGACAATACGCGCCTCTTTGAGTTTATGGGTTATCGCTTCGCAGAAAAGCAATTTACGAAGTTGCTTTAGGAGTATACTAAAATGGTCGGAATCGCCGGGGCTGCGGTCGCAGCGGTAGGAAGTATCGCCTCGGGTGTCATTGGCGCGGGGGCGCAATCGTCGGCGGCCACGAAAGCGCGCCGCAGCCAGGAGACCGCGGCGACGCAGCAGCTTGAGTGGAACCGCCATATGTGGAGCCAGGAGCAGGTGGACCGGGCGCCCTGGCTGCGGGCGGGCCAGGACGCCCTGACCAATCTGCAGTCCCAGGCGGAAGGCGCTCGTGATCGTCCGAATCAGTGGGATGTGCGCCCAGGGGTAAACCCTGCTGGATACGCCTGGCAACCAACGCCGACGGTGGCCCCGACGGCCTACCAGCGTCCTGGCACCATCGACCCCAACCAGTACCGTTTTAACCCGCAAGACTACGCCTTTCAGGGGCCACAGGCGGTGGACCCGTCGCAGTACCGCTTTGACACGTCGCGGTATGGCTATACGCCAACCGACACGGCGCCCCTGGGACAATTTGATTTCAAACCGCCCACGGTGACCGACGATCCGGGGTATGCCTTTCGGTTGCGCTCTGGGCAAGAAGCGATAGACGCCTCGGCGGCGGCTCGTGGCGGGCTCGGTTCTGGCGCTGCGCTCAAATCCCTGGCGCGCTATGGGCAGGACCTCGGCTCGCAGGAGTACCAGGCGGCCTACGGGCGCTCCTGGCAGCAGCAGCAGGAGCAGTACGAGCGCCAAAAGCTTATGAACATGACCCAGGAGGAGCGCCAGCGCTACGCCGATGCCACTCGGTACGGGCGCGACTTTGCCGGGAATCAGTTTAACCTGAACGCCATGACGCAGGGACAACAAGTCGCCTGGCAACAGGCGCGAGCCGAAAACGAGATGCGCTACGGGCGCGATCTGGCCGCCAATGAGCAGCGCTATGGGCGGGATGTGCAGCGCCAGGGGCTCGATTACTCGCAGGGGCTGGCCGCCGATGACCTCAACTACCGCCGCCTGGTGGAAGAAAACGCCCTCCGTGAAAGCCGCGGCCTGGCCGCGAATCAGTTGAGATACGGGCGGGACGTGGCGTATAACGAGACTATGCAGGCGCGGGACTGGCAAGAATACGCGGCCCATATCGCCGAGCAAGACCGCAACTGGAACCAGTACGCGCAACTGGCGGGCTACGGCATCGGGCAGCAAAACCAGCTCGGGCAGCTTGGCGCGTCCTATGCCGGGAACATCAATTCCGCCTATGCCGGGCTGGGCAACGCCGGCGCCGCGGGCGCGATTGCCCAGGGCAATGTCACGGCGGGTGCTGCCAATAGTGCCGCACAGGGGCTCAGTGGCGCCGCCAACACGTACATGATGTGGAAAGCTATGCAGCCGCAAACGAGTGCTCCGACGAGTGGCACCTTGCCGACCACGTGGGCCGCGTACAATGCGGGCAATTACGGAGCAACTACATATGCACCATTCGGCACAGCGCCGACGACGCCATAGGGGTGTGGGAAAGTGTTAGACAACCATGAGTTCTCTTGTGCGAGGTCGAAAGTACATGATGGCGTCTGTTTCTCTTTCATAGATGGCTAAACAGTTAACGCCGTACCTGGTTTTTCGATTCACTTTAAGGTGTGTGCCTTGCAATAGTCCTGTGCGCACTTCTATTTGTAGGACTTTTATAGCTTTGCGAGCCATAAGATCACAGAAAGAATCTGCTGCCATGGCCCTAAAAACATGATAGCCGCGCCTCATGAGATCCATGCATACGGCTAATTCTGCAATGGTTCCAACGGTACCTTGCGATGTCAGGTGAAGAGAGGTTTCATGCTTCAATTTATCTCCATGATTTCGTCTCATCCGTTTCTGGGCAAATCGCACTTTGCAACCGTTGGAGCAAAAAGACTGGCGTATGCTAGTCCAGCGAAACCAGATATGACAATGCTGACATTGGGCAGACTGTTGCAACAGGATAGGGTCGGGTGTCATGATGCCTCCTATACGGCATAAAGGTGAGTTGTCAGGCTCGCTGATGTATAGGCATCAACGACTTGCGAGGCTAGCTAGGCCCACCTGACGCATACAGTATAGCAGAAATTATATCTGGTATTTTGTGACCTATGCAAGGATAGTGCAATGGCGACTTTGAACCCCAGTTTAATTTTAGCCCAGCAGCAGTATAAGCCGCCCTCCACGGATTTCAGCGAGACCTTTGTGCAGATGGCCCGCATGAAGGCGTATGAGCAGCAGCGGCGCCTGGAAGAACTGAAATACGGGCAAACCGAGCGCGCTATGGCCCGTGATGAGGCGTTTAGCCAGCTCGCCGGCCAGCTCTTTACGCCCGAGCAACCAGCCGCGGCACCAGCACCACGCGGTCTGGCCGGAGGACCACCCACCACGCCGGGTGGTCCTCCCCCTCCCCCCTCGCTGGCGGGGGCGACCGTGCCCCCTGCCCCAGGGCAGAACTTCGCCATGGCGCCGCCACCCAGCATGCCGATGCCCGACCCTGCCCAGGCGAATTACCAGCGCGCTCCAGGCGCCCTGCAATCGCTCGCCACGGCCACCGCGCCCATGGGTGGGGGTGGCGGCATGCCTGGCATCCCGGCGCCGACGAGCATGGAGCCAGGCGTCTATGGCGGAGGCGGCTTCAGCGAGGCGTCTCCTGGCGTCCAGGCAGCCCGTGGGCTGGCAGTCCCCTCTCCAGGCACACCTGCCCCTCAAGAGGCGCCTACGGGCCTGGGAGAGGCGCAACCGGGGCAACCCAAAAGCCTGCTCCAGCCCCTCAATGAAAAAGTGCTGGCCCAACTCTTTGCGGTGAATCCGGAAAAGGCCTCCACGCTCTTTAAGAGCCATATCGACATGCAGGAATCGAAGCTCAAGCAGACCGAGCAGATGAATGACCAGATCTATCAGGTGCTCTCGGCACTCCAGGCCAGTCCGAATCCTGCGGCGATGTACCCGCGTGCCCTAGAGGCGCTCAGAGAACGCGGCATCCCGATTCCGGCGAGCTTCCCGAAGCAGTATGACCCGGCGCTCATTGCCTTCAAGCTGAAGGAACATGAGACGCTGAAAAACCAGATTGACCTGAGCACTATTGAGTTGAACAAGCAAAAGGCGATGCAGGCGCATTTCGAAGGCGGGAAGGCACAAGCAGAAGCGGGCCGTGTGCCGACACAGCAGCGCGCCGATGAGGCGCTGATCGCCCAGCGTGAAGCGGAGACGGGTAAGGCGCGGGAAGAAACGAACAAGCTCATCAACGACCGCAAAAAGGAAGCGGGGCAGGTGACGGAGTACACCAAAGACCCCGATTGGAACGTGTACCTGTCCCAGGCCATGCAGCAAGCCAAGTTGCCCCCTGGCACGCCTCCACCGCCTGACGTGATTGAAAAAGCCCGCCAGTACCAGACTGACGATAAGCAAAAGGTGGTGCGCCAGCAGGGGCTTGACGCGGCCAGATATGGGGACAAGGCCATCGGAGAAGCGGGCCAGAAGCGCCTGGAAGCGGCCAATGCACGGGGCTCCTCCGCCGAAAACGCCATGAATGTGCTCGATGAGGCGGATCGCTTGATAAGCGAGGGGGTCTATGAAAATGTCCCCGAGGAACAAATCAAGATGTGGCTCAATACTGCCGGGTTGCGCAACACCGATGCCAAAGCGGCACGTACCGCCAGGCTCTATGAAATTGGCGAGCAGATGGTGCTGGCCAATACACCGAATGGATCACTGGGGGCTGGCTTTTCCGATGCGGACCGCCAGAGCGTGTCGGCGGCTGGTGGCGGGCTCAACCGGGCAAAAACTGCCCTTGAGCGGCAAGAGTCCATCAAATCCGCCAGAAAAATTTACCGCCAGAATATGGACGATGCCAACAACACCTGGAGTACGTACCGCGACACCAAAGACTTCCCGCAATTTGGCTCAGCCCGTAAGGCGCGGCTCAACCTGCTCTCAGAAAGCGACCTGAAAGAAGCCATGGCGGCAAACAAGTGGACCCGCGAGCAGGCGATTGCCAACGCCCAGCGTGGCGGCTACCGGGTGGAGGACTAGCAAGTGGCGGAACGCTCCCCAGAAGAATGGCGCCGACTCCTCGACCTTGATGCGTTGGAGCGGCGCGAGAACCTGCCGCAAGGGCTCCTCACGTCGGTGCTGCGGCAGGAATCAGGCGGCAAGAGTACGGTGGTCTCTCCGGCCGGTGCGGGTGGCTTGTTCCAGCTTATGCCTGCGACCGCCGCACCGTACAAGGCGGACCGTTTTGACCCGGCAGCGTCTGCCGATGCCGCTGCACGAGAACTCGGCTCCCACTATAAACGCTACAACGGCGATCTGCCGCAGACATTGGCGGCGTGGAATTGGGGGAGTGGCAACCTGCAAAAGTCCGGTATGGCGAAAGCGCCAGCGGAAACGCAAGGGTTTATTCAGCGTGTACTCAAGTGGGTAACGCCTGGCAGCGCCGAAGCCGCCGAAGCCCCTGCTGCCAGTAAGAAGTGGTGGGAAACCCTGCCACCCGAGACACCGAGCGGAGGGACACAGGCCCCTGCTCAGGCACCAGCCCAGGCACCAGCGGCACAGAAGTGGTGGGAAACCTTGCCACCGGACACACCGCCAGTAGCGCCCACCCCGCCACCAGCCGCGAGTGCAGCTCCTGTGCCCACCCAGGGCACGCCACAGCCCCCAACGGCACGCTCCACTCCAGAGGACGATGCGGCGTACCGCCGCGCCGTGGGACAACAGGGGGAGGCGACTGGCGCAGGCGGGCCGGTGGACATGACGATTGACATTGAGAAGGCAAGCACGCCCGTAGTCGAGCCCGGCGCAGGTGGGCAAGCGCCTGCAGATCCCTGGCAGGCCAGCGTGGCAGATATCTATGCGCCAGAGCCGGGGCAGGCAGAAGGCATGCTCCAGGCCCGTTCGCCCATGGCCTCGAACACCGAGATCGCCCGCGAATTGGCAGCCACCGGCATTGAGACGCTGGCCGGGGTGGAAGGGTCCATTGTTGGCGGAGCGGTGGGTGGCGTGCCTGGCGGGATCGTCGGGGGGATCGGCGGGCAGTCGTATGGCCGCAGGTTGACGAATCGGTTAGGACTCAGAGAAGAAGAGGAGTCCCTCACCACTGGCTTGCCTATCAATATTTACCCCAGTGACATCATGAACGTGGGCCTGGGGCTGCTGGTTGGTGCGCCCGCCATCGTCAAAGCCTCCCTGGGCAAGAGCTACATTGGGCGCGCCATTGTGCAAGCCGAGGAAAAGACTGCGACGGCGTTTCGGGACTGGGACACGACACACCAGGCGGCCCTGAAAGCGCAACAGGAAGGGCAAACGGCGGCCTACGAAGAAGGCATGCTGCAAGCCCGCATCAAGCGCAATCAGTACGAAGATGCGGCGAGAGCCCGCAACAAGCTCATCCAGGACCATGAAGCAGAGTACCGCACACTCATGCGCGAGCATCAGGAAGGGGTCAAAGAAACGGCCCTGGAGCACCAGCAGGCGCTCAGCGATTACGAGCAAAAGGTGGCCTCAGAACGCACCCAGGAGTACGCCAAGGCCCGTGCCCCGCTGGAAGAGTATCAGGGCAAGGTGGCGGCCCGCGAGCAGCAGATTGCCGTCCTCCCTGCTGCAGAGCAGGCGCGCCTCCGGCGCGAGCAGACCCGCATTGAGAGCGAGCAGGATCTTTACCAGCAACAGGTCACCGAAGCGCAGACGGCGCACACGCAGGCGCAGCAGGCGACAGAAGCCGCCGCGCGCCAGAAGTACGAGCGCCAGGTACAGGGGCAAGCGCGCGCCGTGGCCGGGCAGGAAAAAGCCCTGCAAACGGTCAAGGAGGTGCCAGGGCGCTATGAACCAGAGGTGCCGTCGCATGTGCTCTACAAGAAGTTTCGGGATGAATACGGTGATGAGATGATCGACCTCACCCCTGCCAAGCAGCGCCTGGCCGAGGTGCGCCTGGAACGTGGGCAAACCGTCAGCGGGGAGGTCTTACCCTTTCCTGCCGAAGTGGAGCGCCTCGCCGCAGAGTTGGAGAAAGCGCAGACCATTGGCAGCGTCAAAAGTATCCATGAGACGCTCAAGAAACTGGGACCACTGACCCGCAGCCCGAACGGGCAGGTACGCGGCGCCGCCAAGCAAGTGTTTGGGGTCTACGCCGATGCCATGGAAGCGGCTCCGGCTGCTAATGACACCCTCAAGGCCGCCAACCGGTCCTTTCGCAAGGAGATGGCCTTAGAGGACATGCGCGAGTGGAGCCGCGTGGGCAGCCCGTATGTGAAGCAAGACGCCAGGGGGCGCACGGTGGTCAATGTCGGCGGACTGCTGACGAAACTGGAGTCTGAGATTGACAAGGGCGGGCTCTTTGCCAAGAGTTTTGAGCCACAGGAACTCGCCAGGCTGCGCCAGGACTGGCGGCAGATTCAAGGCACGCGGCCCATGCCGACGCGGGAACTACCGGAATATACCCCGCCTGCCCCAGCGCCCTTTACGCCACCCAAGCCGCCACCCCCACGTGGACTCAGCGGCCCCTCACCGATGCCTCCGGAGGTGCCTGTCCCGTCCGCAGCACAAGGCCCTCTCCTCCCTGGGGCCGTGGCTGGCAAGGTGTCCCCCGCACCGCCAGAGCCGGTCATGCCAGCGAAACCTCCCCCGCCGCAAGCAGAGCCACCCGTCCCTCTGCCTGGCAGCGTCAAGGTGGCAGAGGTGCCGTACAAGGGGCCAGGGGCAACGGCACCAGCACCGACGCTGCCTACACTCCCCGAACGCCCCAAAGTCTGGCCGCAGGTGAAGCAAATAAGCACCTATGGCGGGCTCGGCTTTGTTGCCACCAGGGCCGCACAACAGTTGGGTTTACCAGTGTCTACCGTCGAAAAGCTTATGCTTGGGGCCGCAGCGGGGTCGCTGGCACGCATTCCTGCCCAACAGGCGAACTGGATCCTGAGCAATGCCTTGCTCCAAGGGCACCTGAAGCGTTTTATGCCGCTCGTGAAAGCAAGCGTGCTGGACAATGGTACGCTGCATCCGGCGTTCTTTAACATTGCCCTCGCCGCCATGACCCCAGCGGAGAAAAAGGCGATGGAGCGCGATACCCGGTCACGCACGCAACCAGCAAGGCGTTAAGACATGAATCCCATGGCAAGGAGCTAGCTAGGCTCACCTGACCTAAGAAAGTGTAACGCATGGCATCCCCTGAATCCACCTCGAGATGGTACCAGGCACTGCTGCCTGTGGCGGAGAGAGGTGGACCAGTCCTAACTATATCATTATTAATAGCCTTATTGATCACGACCTACTGGCTCACCTCCTGGATGCACGACTGTGTGGACCGCAACCGCCAGCTCACCGAGCGGCTGCTGACGCAGCAGCAGGCGTTTTACGCCGAGGTGCGCACGGCCATTACCCACTGTCAGCGCGAGCCCTAGCGCCGCCCCTCGTGCTGCGGCTGGCGCAGCTCCTCGTGTGCCAGCCGCCTCGTGGTCGGTCCCAGCACCTGGGCCATGCGCTGGTAGCGTGCAGCGGCTTCCGGCGTCCCCCGAATATCCCTCACCTCGTCCGGCCACGTCACTTCCTCCGGCGTCAATCGGCGCCTGATGTGATACGCAAACCCGCTCCATTGGTGCCACTCGTGCGCCCGGTCGCCGACGCCTTCCAGAGCTTTCAATGCCCGCGCCTCAAGCGTCGGCTTGAGGACGATATGCCCCGCTGTCGGTGCCACCGAGGAGTGCCAGACGGCACCCCCAAAATTCATAGCAAGTCACTCATATCCCGCATTGACCGTGACAATGACTGAGACCTTCCCCCCAGCCGCGAGCCGGCAGTAGCGCGGGTGGGCGCATTCAAAGGCGAGCAAGCACGGGGCCATCCATGCGATACGTTGTGCTGGGGTCATCGCTTTCCCTCCTGCGGAGCGCACGTGAGCGCAATGAGTCCTGTGCTATCCGGCGTACCCGTACACGTCATCGCCGGCAGGGTCACAGCGGGATAGGTGAGCGTGACCGAGGACGGCGGCTGCGGTGTGGGCTGTGGCGGCGTCCCTCCGGCGAGGCAGTGCGCCGGGAGGGGCCCGAAGAGCTGCTCCATGGTGCGCGTGAGCGCCAGGGGCGGACGCCCAGTGCTGACCAGGGCGGCATCGAATCGTGCGTCCATCGGGAACGGCCAGAGCGGCGTCTGCGTCAGCACCCGGTCCTGGTAGCGCCGACACACCCCAGGCACCGCGTCCCAGACGCTTACGCCTTGCCCGAGCGCCGCCTCCAGTGTCGTGCCCGTGCGTATCTGCGTGCAATTCCAGCCTTCAGCCGTGCATGTGCTATGTGCCCCAGCGCCATCAACACCCACCAGGTTGTCAGCACGGTTGCGCACGCCTCCACGACCGCCCGCGATATTGAAGCCCGCCACCGTGGCAAACGAGGGATGCACATAGGTGACGATCTCCTTGAGCAGGGTATCGGTATTGACGTGGCCTGAGCCTTCGTGCGAGCCGCCTTCTGGGTAAATATACATGAGCTGCGCCACGTCGTAGTGCTCACCGCCCTTGAGATACGCAATCGACCCGAGGATCTGCGAGCCCCAGGTACTAAAGAGCACGATGGGTGCTTGCGGGTCACTGGCACTTGTGAGCAGATCACGATGGGCGATAATGTTCTCGAAGGTGCCGGCATCCTGATCGTAACCTAATTCAACACTGTGCGTCGGGTTGCCACTCTCCGGCGTTGGTACAAAGCCGTTGAACTCCGCCCAGCACCGCCGCACCGTATTGGGACCGCTGCCGGCGCGTGCGCCCATGGCGATCATTTTTCGGGCATAGCCAAACGCCCCGCAGTCTTCCAGCAGGTTGTGCGCGCCGCCAATGTCGAAGACATCCATGAGGTTGCCGGTACTCCAGGCCACCACCCGCTGCACGGTGCAGTGCTGCCCTCGGATGACGCCGACCGTATCGTTGCCGTCTTTGAGGTTGACCCCCTGCACGGTCCAGTAGGCGCCGTTACAGTCGAGCGGGCGCTGGCCGAACTGCCCGTCGATCAGTACCTGGCCGTCGTGGAGGGCGCGAATGGTCACGGGCTTATCGGCGGTGCCACCGCCACTGGTCAGGGCGAGCATGCTGCCGTCCCCGGTATATATACCGTCGGTGAGACAGAGCACCGCGCCCGGCGTGGCGTGCCCCTCGAGAAACTGGCGCACCTGGCAGGGCTGGGCCTCGGTGCAGACGCCCCCCGTGCCGCTTGGTGCGGCGTAGTGCGAGCACAGGGCATCGGTCGTGCTGCGACCACCACGGTGCGCGCAGGCCCAGACGGTGAGCAGGAGGGCGCACGTGAGCAGGAGGAAGCGAGGGGTCATGGGGTTTCCTTTCGCTGCACGTCCGGGTCGAGGTCCAGCACGAGGGGCTGCGGGATCCCGCGGCGTAGGCGGCGAAAGTCCTCCGGTACGATGTCCAGCCACTCGTGGCAAAAGCCACAATAGAGATTGGCTCTGTCATGCGGATTCCACGAGTACCGATCACAGAGCAGGCAGAGCAAGACCTGCTCGCCCTGGATATGGATGATGCGCCAGGCATGGGTAATCAAAGCGTCTCCTCCTCCTTCTCCATCGCCAGCACGGCCTGGGCGGCCGCTTCCCATTGCCGCTGCCACTCTGGTTGCAGGTGCGTCCAAGAAAGAGGGGGGCGTGTGTAAAATGACGCACGCCAATACCCTTCGTACGCGATCTGGCCGGGGGATATGGGGATGGTCATGGCGTCTCCTCCTCATCCCACATGAGTTTCAATCCGCGATGATAAAAGCCGCTGCTATCCTGACTGAGATGGCCCTTGGCGAGTTCGCGGCGCAAGGTATGCCGGACACTCGCATACTGATCCTCCCACACACACCCACACCTGACGGCGATCTGTTTGGCGCGCAAAGGCTGTCCAGCCTCCTCAATGACACGGTGGATACGGTGGACCCAATTACGCTGCATCGTCGCGCTCCTGCATCGCCAGCACGGCCTGGGCGGCGGCCTCCCAGGCGCGCTGCGAGACCTCTGGTAGACCACCGAACGGGAGGCGCAAGTGGACAGAGCCCTCCTGCGCATGCACCTGCCAATAGACGGCGTAGGCGATCTGGCCAGGGGTGGGTTCAGGCATGGGGGGTCTCCTGTTGCGGCTGCGGCGCGCACTGCGCCAGTACGGAAGCCGCCCCGTGCTCGAACTCCCCGAAGGGGGCAAAGTCTCCCGCACACTGGTGGGTATGCTGACAGGCGAGACAGTGCCCGGTGGCTCCCACATAAAAATCCTGGCCTTCCAGCCAGATGCCGTGGTGGCCACAGCGTGGACAATAGAGCGCGGCATACTGAAAGCCCCAGGGGCTCCCGTTCGGTGCCGTATAGCGGACGACGGCGTTGCTCATGGCGTCTCCTCCCTGTATACTGCCCCGTCGGCACGGGTGTGCCGACCTCTCACAACCATCCCCGTCGCTCTGGCACACTCCGACAGCCAGGGCGTCGGGGCTGCGTGCCTTAGCCGGCCTTGCGTGCCAAGAGCTGCGTAATCATCGGCAGATCGGCTGGCCTCCAGAGGTGCATTTCAACGCCAGTCACCTGCATCAGGGTACGATACCACCGGTCTTGCTCAGGCCGCAATTTCCCGGTGGGTGTTTTCAATTCGGCGAGGAGCAAAGGCCTCCCAGGCTTACACAGGGCGATATCTGGCCACCCCGGCTCGGAGCGGCGGCTATCGTAGTGGTGATGGCAGAGCCAGCCATAGGCACTAGCCGCCTCACGCACCGCCCGCAGCAGCGCCGATTCCGGCATGCCGGCCTGGGTGCGCAAGCACGCCGGGCAGGTGACAGCTTCGAGGCGGAGGGTCGCACTGCCACTGCTCACCATGCCACAGGCCAGCGCGTTGTTGCGAAGGTAGTGTATCTCGCTACGCGGCATCGGTCTCTTCCTCCAGTGGCGCCGAGTCCACCAGTGTATCAATCCAGCAGTCAATGGCCTGGATGATCTCAGTGAGTGCGGTCCAGGTATCACTGCCTGGGAGGGCGCACTCCCTGAGCGCGTCCAGGGCATTGCCAGTGGCGCAGAGGCGCTCAAACACGGCAAGGCCCATGGACATATGCTCGCTCCTAGCCTTTGAAACCAGGGTGCACCATGAGGCGGCGCACAATCTGGTCAAGATGGTCAGTGACAAATCGCAACTCAGATCCAGGAATGGCTTCCCTGGTACTCATGGCATACAGTGTCATAACGATCACTCTGAGTTGCGCCATATCGGGCTCTTTCACGGTCCAACTGAGAATGGATTGACTCATAATTACGCCACCATCGGCACGGTGTAACCCTGCTGCGTCAGCCACGCCTCCAGGTTTGTTAAGGCGTTCACCAGCTCGGGCGCAGTCAACTTCGTAATGGTGAGGGTGAGCGGTAAGCCAGAGGGCGTCGTCGCCTGCACCACGGCCTGATAGGGCGGCGATACCATGGCGAGCCCTTCCTTCTGGATCTTCTCCAGGGCATTGGCAAGCTGGTACTCGGCGTGCTCATTACACTGGAGGACCTTCTGTGCGTAGTCCCGGATGCCGCTCATGGTGACATCCATACCCTGGGCCAGTTGCCGGTGTTCATCCAGGAGCCATCCGTGCAGGCGGTTCTGGATGTAGTCACAGAAGCCATGCGCCATGGGCAGCAGGGCCGGGGGCACGCCGGAAACAGGGGTGGCCCCATTGCTGGCAGGCGTGGCCGCAGAGGGCTCTCCCGTGCCCGCTGGCACCACCGGGTCTGGGATGTCGTCTGGTTCATGGCCAGCAGGCGCGAACCTCTCTACGGGCACGCCAGGGGCCTCTACGGTGGGTTCGGCGGCAACGGTCATGGTGACTGGCATCATGGGGCGCTCCTCTGCGGCTAAAAAGCGATGTTCTTGGAGAAACACGAGGGTGTCTTTGGCCCGCGTGATGGCGGTGTAGCTCCAGCGGGCGTGTTCATCGGTCTGGCGCTTGCGGCAAAAGGCCTGGTGCGCCAGCAGGTCAGGCTTGGACAGGTACACGGTCGGCCACTCGCCCCCCTGGGCGGTGTGGGCGGTCAGGCAGTAGCCAAAGCGGAAGGGGACGGCCTCGGGGTCAATGTCGTCGCCGTCCACGTCTTCCAGGTGAAGGAGCACATCGACTTGCCGACCTTCGCCGCCGTCCTCTTCGAGGGTGACACGGCGCTCGTCTGTCTTGTGGCGCTCCACGACCCGCCACAGGGAGTTATTGACCAGGCCCTCAGCCCGGTCAGCAGCAGACGTGGCCCGACACACCAGGGGCTCCCCCACTTCCACCTTGCCGTGCCAGTAGCCCAGGGCGGCGCGGATGCCCTTCGTGCACTCCAGGCGCGTCTCGTTGCGCCACACGATCAGGGGCGCGGTGAGGAACACGGCGGGGTCTTCGACGCACAGGTGCTGTGCAATGCGGCCATCCATGAGCGGCAGCACCTGCCAGTTCGGCGTGCCGGTGCGGGCCTCGTAGGCCAGGGTGATAATGGGATTGTCGGCGGCCTGGCGGTGAATCTCTGCAAGCGTAAAGCCAAGCACGTCCTCCAGGGCAGAGCGGTCCTTGACCGGGGGTAACTGCCCAGGATCACCGACCAGCACCACCTGCGGGAAGGCGTCGAGGCATAACGCGAGCAGCTCCGTGCCGACCATACTGGCCTCGTCGATCAGGAGCACGCCTTCGCCCTGCTTGGCACCAAAGCCGTCAAAGTATTGCTTGCCGTTGATCCCCAGGGACGCCAGGGCTTTCTTGGCGCCGTACCTGCGGGCGCGTTGCAGGAGGGTGCGCGGCTTGAGGTCCACGCGCCCGCAGGCGCCATGCAGGAGAAACGGCACCTTGTCCACGTCCGGGGTGCGCTCCTCGATCTGCCCAGCACGCGCCGGGCAGTCTTCCCCCAGCCAGCGGTGCGCCCAGGCGTAATCGCCCAGGAAGTAGGGGGTGAGGGCGAGACTGTGCAGGGTACTGGCATCGTCTATCCCCTTGCGCCGCAGGATCATGGCAGCGCGGTGCGTCGGGGAGCCGACAGCCGTCGGCAGGTCCAGGGTGGTACGGATCATCTCGCGCATAGTAGGAATTATACTAGTTTTCCCAGTTCCGGCATACCCGCGTATCGCGACAATCTTCTCACCGTCGCTGAGATGGTCAAGGACAAACGAGACCGCATCACACTGGTGGGCGGTCAGTAAAATCGGGGCAGACATACAGGTTTCTCCTTGCGGCCCGCCACGCTCTCGTTCGTGGCGGGCCAGGGTAAGGGTGCGAGGGCTTACGCCTTCATCAAGGTGACACAGTCGATAAACCCGGCCAGGCGTTCGGCCCAGCGCTCGTCGGCGCGTAGAACCAGCACGCGGCTGCCCTCCCCACCTGGCTCGTCGGTGCGGACGGTGCCGCCCAGGGTGTTTTCGACGTAGAAGCGCACCAGGGCAGCGTGCGGGGCCGGGACGGTGACCTGCACCTCATGCCGGCGCGGGCGGGGGGTACGAGGGACGTGTGCGGTGTGAAGCATGGTTCCTCCAGCGGCACGCCACGCTCTCGTTCGTGGCGGGCCAGGCAAAAGGTCAGTTTGGGTTGCCGTTGCGGCGTTGCCGCACCAGTTCGAGGATCAGCAGTTCCAGGCGCTGATTCGTCAGGGCTTGCTGCTCGCTGACGGCTACCTGGCGCTGGTGCAGGTGCACCAGCTCCGTCACCAGCGCGTCAAAGCGCACCATGAAGGCGTCAAACTCGTGGGACTCCATGGCCGCTTACCAGTTGACCGCCGGCGTGGCAGGCACAGCAGGCGCCGGGGCCTGGGGTGGCGGGGTGGGCGCCATCTGCGGGACCGCAGGGGTGGGCGCCGGCACGGGCATGGTGGCCCTGGCGTGCTCCATCTCTACCGCCTTCTGCTCCCACCAGGCCATGAGACGCGCCGTGAACTCCGGGGTGAGGAGCGCCAGCCCTTCAGGCCAGGGGCGCACCACCTTGATAATGGCAAAGTCCACGGTGCGCCCCTGCTTATCAAAGCGCTCGACATTGACCAGGAGGGGGAGCGGCACCAGCGTGTTCGGATCAAAGCGCTCGCCGGGGGGAATGTCGCGGTTCAAGGCCGCTTTCATGGACAGGTAGGCGCGGCTCGCCTGGAACTTGCCGCCACTGGAAAAGGTCTGCGAGCACAGGAAACTTTGCAGCTCGGGCGGGGTGCTCGTCACCACCGCTGGGGTGTCCCACACCGCGAGGTTAAAGCGCCAGCCGCGCTCGGTCTGCATCTGCCAGCCCTCGGGCTTGGGTTCATCGGTCACCTGCACCAGAAAACCAGGGTGGTTACCCTCGGGCAGGGCGGTAGGGTCGGAGAAGTGGCGTGGCTGGTAGCCGAAACTGATAGCCATGGCGGAATCCTTTCACGTGATCCGTTCTACAGACGATGGGGCGGACCCCAGGGAGCCTGGAGCACCATGCCCCAGGCTCCATACAGTGTACTTTATGATATCAGAAAGTGCAAGATAAATGTTGTTAATGGTACCTCAGTATATCAAAAACTGGCGATCCTCATGGGGCAGCGAGCGCCAGCGTGTCATTTACAGGTCTTGCGTGCCCTTGCCTCGATTGCAGGGTACACACAGCGTCCAGAGGTTCATCGCATCATTGCTTCCTCCTTTGCTGCGTGCTGTGATATGATCTACTTCCAGCACAACAGTGCTGTTTGTCTTGGGGCTGGCACCACAGAGACGGCAGCGGTAGTTGTCGCGCTTGAGAATGGCAAAACGCTGAGGGGGTGTGAGTTGGCCTTTCAAGGTACGCACCTGGCGCGGGCCTCTGCGGGGCTCGCGTTGTGCCTGCCTCTTCTGCTGTTGCGGCTGCGGTTGCGGCTGCGGTTGCGGCTGCGGTTGCGGCTGCGGCTGCTGCGGTGCTTCACGCTCCGCTTTCCATTGGGCTTTCAGTTGACGGTTGCGGACTCGCAACTCCTCATAGAGCGTTGCTAACGAGGCTTTATAGGCACGCTCTAGCTCCCCAGAGGGGATATCGACAAAATAGCGCTGGTGAAACTCCTGACGTGTAAGCGTGCTTAGACATTCACGCTGCATACATCGCTCCCACGTATACGCCTCTATGACCTCTCTGGCCTCTTTCATGGCTCGGAAATGCCGCTTGTAAGATGCATAGATGGAGGCATCGCGTTCATTCGTGCCTAAGACCAGGTAACGCCCCTGGTGGCTGCAATCATTACTTATCATGACAACGACACATCGGGCGTGCTGTCCTAGATCTCTGAAAGCTCTCATCACCATCGGGACTGCTCCTCTCGTAAGCAGTTTAATTTGTCCTGTTCATACAACCTACACAACCTTTTTGGGGGGTCCAACTCTTTATTTATTTATTTTCTTTCCTTACTTATTTATTCTCTTTATAAGGTTGTATAGGTTGTAGGTTGTATGGGACTACGCCGTTCCTAGCCCATTTGCATGCAACCTCCATGCATCCATACAACCTACGCCTGTACCTTCTTCCAAATGCGCGCCATGTGTCCATGGCGATAGACCGTCTCATGTATCCAGCCGAGCGATTTAAGCGTGCTGGCAATTTGCATCTGCAGGCTACGATCTTTCCACTTTTCGGGAGACTCCAACTGGAGATACCAGCGCGCCAGCTCGGGCCAACTGGTCTCGCCCTGGGTGAATTTGACCGGCGTGCCGTTGTCGGCGTAGGTTGCAGTGAAGCGGTCTACCTCCAGCCAGTCGTTCAGCGGGTCTTCATACACTGGGCGTTCGCGGCGGTTCTCGCGCTCCTCCTGGGCGCGTTTTTCAAGGGTTGCATCCATGGCCCACCAGTCCGCCAGGCGCAAGTGATAATGCACCATGGACTCGGCCATAATTTGATCGCGGTCCCGCTCTAAGGCGTCACGGTCCACACGTTTCCCTATCCACAAGGGTAAGTAGCGGGAGTTGCCTGTCTGCCCCTTCAGATAGGCGCCCATATCGTTGGTCGTCCCCACGAAGATCGTGCGACGGGGAATGCTGATACTGACGTTGGAATACTTGGGTACATAGGCGTCATGCTGCATTGTCACAAACGCTTTCATGCGGCTGTCTTCCGTGCGGGAGATGGAGTCCAACTCGGCAAGCTCCGCCATCCAGAACTGGTGCAGCATAATGTGAGCGTCTTTACTTTCCATGTTCATGCTGAGGGAGACATACCACTCAGTTGTAGCCAGCGCTTCGACGAGGTGGCTTTTCCCGGCGTTCTCTTTCCCCTCAAGGATCACTACTTCACGGTACTGGCACCCAGGGAAGAGGGCGCGGGCGATCATGGACACAGGTAAGCGCCTGGAAATTTCACGGGTGTATGGATCGTCAGGGGCCTCAGTCACATCACTGAGCCAGGACTCCAGGCGGGGCTCACCGTCCCACTCAGGCAAGGCGGCAAGGTGTTCTTTGAGCAGATCGCGCTCGGTCTGCATGGCCTGGGCTTCCATGCAGGTTTTGAGCAGGTCGAGGTTACTGATTCCCAGGCGCATCTCCCCGCCAAACCACTCGGTTGCGGCGGTCGCCAGGTGCTTTGAAATCTGTTCCTGCCCGCACATGGCACGGCCACGGATCACGTCGTACCATAGGAAGCGTTGTTCCATCTGCCAGTAGGGATGATGCCTGAGAATCTGGCCAATGTTGAAGGCGTTTTGCTTGAGATCCCCGCCTTTGTAGATAAACAAATCCTTCACCCAGGCTGCAGATGAAGTTGGCGGTGGAGGAGCGGCGGCCCCATCCTGGTTCACGGGCCGTGCCCATCCAAGCGGGATACTTTGCTCGGTCACGATCATTTGCGGTTTGCGCGCTTCCATCTTAAACAGGCTGGCCACTAAGCGGTCAATATCTTTGGGCTCCAGCGGCTTAATACACCTGGCGGTATTCACCTCGCTAAGGTGGGCGTGAATCTCCGCAGCGGTATGCTTCTTGTAGAGCATCGTGCCGCCGATACTGAGCAGGGTCGCTTCGCGCTCGCCCTCATAGATCGGTCCGCCATCATCGCCCGTGCCATTGCTGCCATGGCTTGCCGGTTGCTGCAGCAAGGCCAGGAGCCAGGCAGGCGCGGGTTGCGGCGCGCAATCGTCTGGCCCATAATCGCTTTCCCACATATAGCGCTGGCCGCTGGCATGGATGGAGGGCGGCACAATGATATAGTTGCCGTGTTTGCGCACGTCCAGGCCAGGATAGTCCTCGGGAAATGTCCCGTGCACCAGGACATCAGGCGGGAGATGCAGGCAATAGTGTGCACTGCCTCCACCAGACCCAGTAAGGTTGGTCAGCGTGCGCGGTAACATGCTGTGTGACTTCTCTAGGCTGTTCAAGGACAGCACGCCATCCTTGCGGGCGTCAACATCGACCACCAGCCAGCCCTCGGGCAGGGCAAAGCCAATGTTGGCGTTGCGCCACTTCTCCCACCAGGCGGTAATCTGGGCCGTGTCTGTGGTGGCATCCAGTAACCCATGCGCGGTATACGGGGCTTTATCGCGTCGCTTGACCGGAAAGATCGGCCATCCCATCACCTCGGCATACCACTGCGCCCACTCCACCATCGGATGCCCTATGGGCGGCATTGGGCGTCTTTCTGGCGCTCCTGCCATCGGGTAACTCCTTCTCTAGCGGTGACTTAGGCTATTGCAACCCTGGCAGTATAGCCATATCTTTTGATATATGCAAATAGACTTTTGATATGATATACTTTTCAAGAGGATAGGAGATGGTGTAGACTTGTCGTATATGGGTATATACGCAGACTTACTGTGACTATAAGAGGAGATACTGGGATGCCGATGTACAAGCAAGTGGGGCGCGGGCGGGCGAAAACGGAAGCGGCGGAGTATTTTCGCTTTCTCTTGCGCATGCCGCAGGACATGGCGCGCCAGATCGACGCCCTGGCGAAGTATGATTTTGCCACGATGAACGGGCAAATACTCAAGATGCTCAGGGCGCAGCTTGAGGCCATGGAAGCCGAGGAGGAGGCATACGCCGAGGCGGAGCCCGGACCGCGGGCGCGGTCCGGGCGCGCCAGTTAGGGGCCTCATGCGGGGTGGTCCTGGTTCTGGCGGTCGGCAATCAGGGCTTTGAGGGTGCGGGCCACGGCCTGCATAGTGGCCAGGTCAAGAATCATGGCGGCGCTGGCGTCAGCGCTCAGATGCGTGTGGGCCTGCTGGTAGGCGCGGGCGCGGCGGTCCAGGTCGCGCCGCACGCAGTCCAGTTGGGCCTGGAGGTCCGCCAGGCTGGGCGTGTACGTCATGATGACAGCTCCTCGGGTGGACGACACAGGAGCACACGCGGGTCGAGCGGTAACGCTTCCATGAGGGCACGGGCGGCATCGAGTGAGGGTTGCAGGGTGCCGCCTTCTATTTTGCATAACCAGGAGCGGCTTTTATGTAACTGCCTGGCAAGAGCGGTTTGTGAGAGTCCGAGATCTCGACGCAGACGTTTGACTTCAGTCCCGAGCATGCTCCCCTCCGCACGGTAAGTTGGTTACGATTCCACCACGATAGCAGCCATGCCTTCCGGGATCCAGGATTTTTTTGTGTATCCTTGAGAAACTTGCTATCATTCCCGTGTTGACTGAGACTCCACACGCGAGACAAACTGAACTAGCCTGGAGCACACGGTTGCAGCGACGTGCGAAGCGGCCCATAGGGGCTTACAAGGGGCAGGAGCGATGGAACAGGATCACAAGAAGGACAGCAAGAAAGGGGTCGGAATGACACAAGTATGGCGCTCGAACGCGGGCGAAAATATCCGCCTGCGGCGGGAGCAGTTAGGCTGGACGCAAGAGACCTTACTCAAGCGCTTACGCGAACTCTCGGGGGAGGAGGCGTTTTACAAGGGCAAGGATTCGATTTCGCAGATTGAAAAAGGCGTGACCGCGCCACCCTGGGACAAGATGCTGCAAATTGCGCGGGTGATCGGTATGACTATGGAGCGGCTCGCCGGGCTGTGTCCCCCACCGACGCCCTCCGCCTTGCAGTACACGAATAACATCCAGGGGGATTCGTATACGGATAGCGTGGTGGTCGGGGCCACGGCGCCGGGGGCCCTGACCGACCAGATCTATGCGGCCATGCTCAAGCGCGGCATGCTGGTTACCTGTCCGGTCTGCGCCGAGCGCGACGGCCAGGCGGTCAAGATGCCGGAGCCATGCTAGCGAGGCAGGAGCAAACCTTGAACAGGCGGCAGGCAAGCGGTCTGGAACCTTGAACACGCGGGGAGAAGAGGGCTAGGGCAGGCGGGACACGCCCTAACCACGTCGGGGTAAGGTTGACATAAGGGCTGTTATCGGATCTCGGTCAGGCGGGCAGGCGGGGGCCAGAGGCGGCCCCCGGGGGCAGGCGGTTAGGGAAGATGTTTCCATGTTTGGCGTCGTACTACATAGCCAATGGTGGCTCTATCGACGCCATAGATGGCGGCAATAGCAGCCAGAAGCGTATCTCTACTGCGTCTGGGTACATACGCGCTCCAGTGCCGCAGTGGCGACCGTCCAGAAGGTTGCGGCGTACCAATGTTTACACCTGAAATCGGGCGCGTTCAAACGGTCAGGGCAATCGCAACGCCCCTGGCGGATCTGGTAGTAGACTTCCCTGTCGCGGTCACTGCGCACGTCCATGGTGCCATCAGGGTTACAGCGTACGGCATGGTTCAAGGCCAGTAAGAGCCCGCGCTCAATGCGCTTTTCTTCCCCCGCATAGCGCTGTCTGGCGCATGCGGCGGCCTGTTTTAAGGCACTGTCATAGAGGTTGTCGAGCATCGTCGGTTCCTTTATGCTGCGTAGGTGGTGTGACCGACTCTCGCGGTCACCATCATGGGCAGCGGTGGTGTCCATTCCAGGGTAGCACCACCGCTGTCCTGTTCTTTGCGGTTAGCGGGCGTAGTACAGGCACAGGGCAAAAAACCCGAGTGCCGCGACAAACCAGAGATCGTCCATACTCCATCGCCTCTTTTGTAGCCAGCTGAGGAGGAGGAGCAGGCTCCCACACCACAGGAGGTGGTCAAATATGGTGGCAAGCGGCATGGCTTACGGCTCCTTGTGGTACGCTGCCTGCAAGCGCAGCAGGTGTCTGGCAAGGCGGATGACGGGCTCGGGGACCGGGCGCCTGGCGGTCTCATAGCGCATGACACTGTTCCCGGTAACCCCGAGCAAAGACGCCATCTCACCTTGTGTCACATCCAGCATGAGGCGGATAGCGCGCAGTTCGTGCGCATAGTCGGTCGGCTCTGGGCTCATGTGTCCCTCCTGAGTATGCGGTCGCGGATGGCCTGGTTGTGGGTATCGAGTGCGGCGGTATGCTCCTTGCGTAATTCCTCCATGCGGCTGCGGTAGTAGTCAGCCATGCGCCAGTCGCTGCGCGCCATGGCAATCGTGCGGTCCATGTCGAGCCACGCGATGGTGGCCAGCATGCGTGCTGGGGTACGCGGCCGCTCGGGCTTGTCGGGCGGGACTGGCGTGGTCGGTGTACAACGATGATTGAGCCAGTCGTATACCTGGCAGACGAGACAGAAGAAACAGAAGACAACGAACAGATCAGACATAGGGACGTTCCTTCTGGGATTATGGGGTACGCCATGTTTTGCCCATGATGGCAGCGTGAATAGTACTGCGTGACATGCCTAGCATAGCGGCAATGGTGCGATGCTGAATTCCTTGTGCGTGCATCGCACGTATAGTATGCACAAGCTCCCATGTGAGTTTGCCATACGGCCGCTTACCCTTGAGACGTGCGCCTTGCCATTCCCAACAAGAGTCTGTCTTGTGTACGCGCCGCCAAAAGTCTGCGCTGGTGTTCTTGTGGTGTGGCATGCTATCCTCTCTTTCTGCTGTGTAGGTTGGAATGAGGGGAGGGCTCTGTGACGACACACATAGCCCTCTCTGTCTTACGCTACTTGTTTGTAACGGTTACAATAGTACCACACCTTCTTTTCATCCATGTGATACTTCACCGCCAGCTCTGCCTGAGTCACCGGTTTTTTGTGGCGATTATTCCACGCCTGCTGGATAGCCTTGACGGTTTCCACCGGTGTCTTGCCGGCAGAGGCGCCAGTGCTGGGAGGGATATCCTTGCCCAGCTTTCGCCACGTGGTGGCCGCCTCAAGGATACTTGCCATACTGTCAGCCAGCGGATCAAATGGCACGACGACAGGCTCTGGCTCCTTATCGACATGCGGCACGATGAGCCGGCACTGGGGCATGCCAGGAATGGCGCCCACTTCAATAATGTGGTACCGCAGTGCCTCAGCCAGGGCCGCCCTGCCCTTGTTGGCCATAAGCAAGATATAATCGATCTTGGTGTTCACCTCAGCCGTACGCAAGGGGATGGCTGGCATGGCGATAGCACTGGGCGCCTTGGGATTATTGAGCAGGATAGCCTCTGAACGTGCAAAGTCTTCTGCCTGTTTTGCCTCAGCCTCAGCTTTTTTCGCCCGTGCCTCAGCCAGGGCTTTTTCTGTCTCGCGCAAGGCTTGTTCCATAAGAGCAATGGCT
>AR_comb_assmDRAFT_10460233_pt1 | contig 22690 bp, 15 predicted proteins | sample ArasoioldDNA_FD_10543 | JGI IMG/M metagenome (IMG submission 10543) | reverse complement strand
TCGGCGGACGCGTGTTCCAGGCTCGACTCTCCAGGCCCGACAGATCCGTGGACCAGCAGCGTCTCGTAGCCGTTCCTGCGCAGACCACGGTCGAGAAGGACGACGTGTCTGGCGGGTCCGCCCACATTCAGGCGCGCGATGATCCGCAGGATCTTGAGCGGCCGCTGTTCGACGTCTGACGGCCGTTGATCCGTCAACACTCCGTCCGAGGAAAGTTCGCGCGCACGGCAATCAACGCGCGAGTACGGCCGCGGGCGTGGCCTGAAACCGTCGCGCCCAGGCAGTCAGCATGAACATCTGCCAGAGCAGGTCGGTGCGATGCTCGCGGCCTGCCACAAAGTCATTCCAGAGGCGGCGGACGCGCCGCGGGTCGAGGCCGAGGTCTTCCAGGTCCGTGCCCGCCAGATAGCTTTCCATCCGCTCGCGAAGCGGTCCTTTGAACCAGTCCGCGAGCGGGACGCCGAATCCCATCTTCGGCCGGTCGATCAGCCCGCGCGGCACGCGCTTGTAGAGAAGCTGGCGCAGCAGCCACTTGGATGTGCCCCGGCGCCACTTCAGCGAGGACGGCAGCGTCGTCGCGAACTCCACCACTCGATGATCGAGCAGGGGCGCGCGGACTTCGAGGCTCACCGCCATCGACGCGCGGTCGACTTTTGTCAGGATGTCCTCGGGCAGGTACGAAACAAGATCCAATAGCCCGCAGCGATCCTCGCGCGTCGAGTCGCCCAATCGCTCCAGGGCGTTGGCGTACCCCGGATTGGCGATCGGCGGCCTGCCAGTCAGCGTTGTCACGTCTGCAGAATTCCACCACGTGACGAAGCCCAGGTAGTCGTCGTTTTCCGCACTCCGCAGAACGTCGGCGATTCGCTTGAGGCGTCGGGTCGGGAACCGATCCGCCCCGAGCGCCGCCACGCGGAGCACTGGTTTCGGGAGACTGAGGACGCTCCCGGCGCGCGCGTAGAAATGATATCGGGGGTAGCCGAAAAAGAGCTCGTCGCCTCCGTCGCCCGACAGCGCGACGGTTGCAAAGTGCCTGGCGATTTTCGACACGAGGAACGTCGGGACCGCCGACGAATCAGCGAACGGTTCGTCGAACATATCCGGCAGCCGGTCGACGACGTCGAGCATCTGCCGTTCGCTGCAGGTTTCCTCGTGATGTTCTGTGCCGAGATGGTGCGCGACCGCGGCCGCGTGGTCCGCTTCGTTGAAGGCCGGGTTGTCGAACCGGATCGTGAAGGTCCGAACCGGTCCGTCGCTCTGTTCTTTCATCAGCGCGACGATCAGCGACGAGTCGACGCCTCCTGAAAGAAAACCGCCGAGCGGCACGTCGGAAATAAGCCGCTGCCGCACGGAAAGAGAGAGCTTCGCGTCCAGTTCGCGTTCGGCCTCCACGTCCGATACCGGCTTGGCTGTGCGGGTCGTCCGTGCCAGCGGATCCCAATACCGCTCGATCGTGTGCGTGCCGTCTTCCCAGAGCAGGTAGTGGGCGGGCGGAAGCTTTCGTGCGGCGCGATAGATCGTGTAAGGCGATGGGACGTATCCGAACCGCAGAAACAAGCCGAGCGCATCCGCGTCCACGTCGCGGTCGAGACCCGCGGCCAACAGCGCCTTGAGCTCGGACGCAAATCGCAGGGTCCCGTTTGCAGCCGCGTAGTACAGGGGCTTCTTGCCGAGCCGATCGCGGACGAGCCACAGTCGACCCCGGGCGTCATCCCAGATCGCGAACGCGAACATGCCGACGAGCTCCTCGACGGCGCGAAGACCCCATCGGTCGTAGGCGGCGAGCACGATTTCGGTATCGGTCTGGGATCGGAAGCGGCATCCCTCCGATTCGAGGCGCTGCCGGAGTTCGCGGAAGTTGTAGATCTCGCCGTTGAACGTGATCCATAACCGGCCGCCATCCCAGGGCATCGGGTTGTGGCCGAGCGGCGAGAGGTCGATGATCGACAGGCGCCGCTGCGCGAGCGCGGCCGCGTGCGTCTGCGACTCCCACACTCCGGCGTCGTCCGGCCCGCGGTGAGCGAGCGTGTCGTTCATCGACATCGCCACGCGCGCCGAGTTACCGATCGAGCGCGGGTCGGTCCCGACGAGACCGGCTATTCCACACATGGAGCCCCGGCTTTCGCGTCGGTTCGTCCGGCGATTTCCATATAGAGATTTTCGTACCGGCTGACGGCGCGGTCCAGCGAATACTGATCGACGACTCGCGCACGCGCTGCGATGGACACGGCTTCAGCGTGTTGCCTGTCCTGACTCAGAAAGTGGAGGATGCCTCGAGCCAGCGCGTCCGGGTTCCTGGGTGGCACGACGATTCCGGTATCGCCGACGATTGTCGCTGCATCGCCGACATCGGTGACGACGCATGGCACGCCGCAGGCCATTGCCTCGGCCACGACGTTGGGAAAGCCTTCGCCGTACGCCGAGGACATCACGGCCACGTCGCATCCGGCGAGCAACTTCGCGGGTTCAGGTTCTTCATCCCACAGCGCCACGGACCCACCAAGTGTCAGCGCGTCGATCGTATCGAGAAGGGCGCCGTTGTTCACGACGCCTCGTCCAGCCGCCACGAATGCGACGTTGGATCGCGTTTGCGCCACCGTCGCTGCGGCTCGCAGAAACGTCAGATGGTCCTTCATGGGATGGTAGCGGGCCAGAAGCGCAACGACCTGCGTCGATTCAGTCACGTTCAGCCGCTGGCGGAGGCACACGCGCGCCTGACGCGATGGTTGAAAGAGCCGAGAGTCGATCCCGTTGGGAACGATCTCCCAGCGGGACGGTTTGTAACCCAGGCGTTCGTGTGCCAATCGACCGGCGTGAGAGTTTGAAATAACGAGCACTGGAATGCGCGAAAGCCACGTCAGGAGTCGAAGCAGCCACTGGAGCGATCGGCGATAGTCGCTTGGGTTGATTTCCGCACCGCGTATGTTCCACGCGATGTTCGGCACCCGAGCAACGCGGCCCGCCACGGTCCCGGCAACATCGGCATGATAGAGCCACGTTTGCAGCACGTCGGGCTGCAGTTCTCGCAGGAGGCGAACGAGACGGAACAACGGCAACGCGCCGGGACGATCGACTCGTGCCCCCAGTGCGTACAGCGGGATTCCGAGAGCGTCGATCCGTTCGCCGACCGTACCGATGGTCGTCAATGAGATCACGGAGTGCTCGATGACACCCAGGGTCCGCCCTTCGAGAAGACGCAAAAGTGATATTTCCGCGCCGCCAGTGTCGAGGCCGGTAATAAGGTGGGTGACTCGAACCACTGGCGCTCTAGAGTACCAGCGTCCGGCGGGAACTCATACTTACGAGGATTGTTCCAACGAACGGGGACGCGACTGGTAGGCGAACCTGTCCTTCAAGCGCAGGAACGGCCGTTCGATGACGAGGTAGCTGATCCAGCCGAGCGCGCATGAACCAGTTACGCCAGTCAGGAGAATCGCAATGCCGGAGCCAAATATGAACTCGCTTGCCATCGGACCGGAGTGGACGATGGTCAGCACTCGCTGCAGCGGCCAGTGCCAGACGTAGATGCCGTAGCTGTACATGCCGAACCACGTGAGCCAACGACTCCGCATCCACGATGGCGCCGAGTGGCCCAGCGCAAGCACGACGAGCCATCCGGACATGATCGCGAGCAGCGAGTGGTCCCAGGTGATCACCGAAGGAGCGCTGGGGTAAAAACGCGGGACTCGCCAGAATTCGAACGCGAGTGCGGCCCCGGTCGCGGCCACCCCGTACGGTGCAAGCCAGAAAAGGCGGCGCGACGCTCGTTCGTCCAGCGCGAGCGCTGCGATGACCGCGCCAACGCCGAATCCATCAACTCGCGCGATCGTCATGCGGTACGCCCACGCCCAGCCAAGTCCGAGCCAGATTGCCGCGACCCGGACAAGCAGCGCAGCGGCGATCATGCCGATCGCAACGACGAGCAGCGTCCGACGTGAGCAGAACCGCACGACGGTCGGCCACACGAGGTAGTACTGCTCTTCGATCGCAAGCGTCCAGAAGTGGCCGAAAACACCGCCATCGGCGAGGATGCCCGATGCCAGGGCGATGTTCGACGTATAGGTCCAGAACCAGACTTGTCCATGCGCGGCGTCCTGCAACAGGCGTGGCGCGTAGTTGGGCGCGACGTACGGAAGCACGAAGAAGCCAAGCGCGAGCGCCACGTAATGCACCGGGAAAATCCGCAGCGCGCGGCGAGAATAGAACCTGGCAAAGTACCCGTCATCGTCGCGAGTCGACAGCAGAATGCTGCTGATGAGGAAACCCGACAACACGAAGAACAGATCAACGCCTGCCCACCCGGCGTAGAACACGCGGTCGATCGCATTGCCGAGTGCTCCCGGTACCAACAAGGGAAAGCCCGAGGGGCTGCCGAAATGGAGGACGAGCACGAGGACGATGGCCACGCCCCGCAGACCATCGAGAGCAGGAATGTGTGAAATCGCGCCGTGTGTCGGTGGCGATCCTGACAGAGTCTTTACACCGTGATGATTCATCTCTTCCAGGATTAGCGCTGCGGCCGGTAGTATAGGACAGCGCTCGCGCGAGTACCGATGGTCCGGAAATACAAGGGCGATCGAAAGCCAATTCTTCGACGATCACGCGTGTGGCTGCTGACGCTGGTGGCGGCGGGCGGCGCTGCGTGGTATTTCGGAAGCGCAGAGCGGCCAGCGGAGCGCAATGATGGCGTGCTGTCAGGCCCGCGTGCGGCGCTTCCGACGGTCAACGATCTCCGATCAGGAGCGACGAGCCGTGCGCTTCAACCGGTCGGGATCCCACACGAGCGCACGCTCAAGACGGTTGACCTGAACACCGCTTCGCTGGAGGAGCTCCAAACGATTCCCGGCATCGACAAAGCATTCGCCGAGAGAATCGTCGCCGGCCGCCCGTATCGCGAGATGAAGGAACTGGAGAGGACGGGCATTCCGCAGCCGGTCCTGGGTCAAATCAGTCCGCCCGCGATCATCCGGGCGGCTGCGGCTGGTCCGATCGCGACGCCATCGAAGCCGGCGCCGGTCTCGCCAGGAGCATCCAGGCCCTGACGGCCGCCGCACGGCGACCGTCAGGACTCGGGTGGTCCAACTAGCGACCCTGGAAGAGCGGTGTATCCCCGCTCATGCCCCATAGCGCGTACATCCAGGAATTGAAATTCGTGCTGGACGTTTTGATCAGCCAGTACCCCGTCGAGGGACGATAGACGCCGACATCCATTTTTCGGTCGCCGTCGTAGTCCCCGATGACCGGCACGTCACCAGAAGCCCCCCACTGGAGCGTCAGTTGCTGATAATTGCTGCCGGACTTCAGGATGAACCAATAACCTGTCGATGGCCGATAGACGGCGGGATCGCTCTTGCCATCGCCATCGTAGTCGCCGGCCATTGGAATATCGCCGGGCACGCCCCACTGGGTGTAGGTCCAACCGTAGTTCTGACTCGATTTCAGCATCAGCCAGAAACCGTTGGACGGCCGATAGACGGCGGGGTCGGTTTTCCCATCTCCGTCATAGTCAGCCGGCACCGGGATGTCGCCGGACACGCCCCACTGATAGTACGCAGCCTGATAGTTCGCGCTGGAACGCAGGATCATCCAGTATCCCGTCGATGGCCGGTAGACAGCCGGATCGGTCTTCCCGTCGCCGTCGTAGTCGCCGGGAACAGGGATATCGCCGCTCGCTCCCCAATGGTACGTGGCCGTTGTTCCGAACCTCGTGCTGGTATTCGCGATGAGCCAGTATCCGGTTGACGGCCGATAGACGGCCGGATCGGTCAGCCCGTCGCCGTCGTAGTCGCCCGGTACGGGGATGTCGCCCGCCATGCCCCATTGCACCGAGCCGCCCTGGGTGAAGTTCGACGTCGAAAAAAGTCCAAGCCAGTTGCCGTTCGACGGGCGGAACACAGCGATTTCAGATCGGCCGTCCCCGTCGATATCCATGGACGAGTGGAGCGGCACCCTTGCCGGGAAGGTAAAGCCGCCGTAGTCTCCCGCCGGCAGAGAAATCATGACGACGTTCGACCGCTCACGAACGGAAGTTGCGCTCTTGGCTCCACGGGCGTCGCCGGCCGTCACGAAAAAACCCATTTGTTCGCCGGCGAATGCCTGATGACCCCAGCCCGGGCCCCACCGAGAGTCGTATACCCAGTTGCACGCGAAGTTGTTCACGGCGCAGCCGGCGTCGAACTCCAGCGGCGGCGCGCCTGTACTCGCGCGATCTCTCCACATCTGGATGATGCCAGCCGCGTTCCACTGTCCTGCAGCGTACCAGACAGCCCAGATCGTGTACTGAAGTCCCCCGTCCCACCCCGGCGGCGTATAGTCCGGCCACGTCGCACGGGCCGAGAAGTTCAGCGAGACGCCGCGAAAGTAAGGATCGCTGTTGGGCCTCACGTTCAGCTCGGTGATCGCCGTGGTCACGGGCCAGCTCGCGACGTCGGTGGGCGAGTTGTAGACATGGACCTGAGAAAGGTTGATGGCGTCTGCTGGAATTCGGCCCTGCGCGAATACGGGGGAAGCGAACAGGCAGACTGCGACGAACGTACCTAGGGCTCTCTGTACCATTTCATCCTCAAGCAAACCGGGTGAAGTCGAACGCCGCTGCGCACCAGCACGGTCTTTAGTCCGACGGCTGGGGAGCGTACGGACTTCGGGTTGAGAGAAGCTGAAGCAGAACCGGGGCCACTCAAATCTACGAGTGTTTTCACGGATTTGCAAGGATCACGAACGGCTCAGCTACGAGTTTTGTAAGCACGAATACAGCTCGAGTTGAACCTGCGCTCGATTGACCGGCCAGAAGAGCTTCGGTACGATGCACGCGCCTCTTGTCCCCTGAATCGGTGACGCCACCCGAGCACGCGTTCGCCTACCGGCCGGCACTCGACGGCCTCCGGGCGGTGGCGGTTCTCGCCGTCATCGGATACCACCTCGGTTACCGGCAGCTTCAGGGCGGATTCGTCGGCGTCGATCTGTTTTTCGTCCTCTCCGGCTACCTGATCACCAGCCTGCTCCTCGTCGAATACCGATCGCGAGGTGCGATTCAGTTGGCGCAGTTCTGGCTGCGCCGGGCGAAGCGTCTCCTCCCGGCGCTTTTTCTGGTGCTGGCGGCGATCTCAATCTGGGTCCGCGCTGTCACACCGCCGTTCGAACTGGCTTTGCGAAAGCAGGACCTGCTCTGGACGCTGTTTTACGGCAGTAATTGGCACCTGATCGCCAGCGCTCAGGACTATTTCGCGCAGTCCGCGTCCGTCACGCCGGTGAGGCACACGTGGTCGCTCGCGATCGAAGAGCAGTTCTACTTGGTGTGGCCGCTGATCGTTTTTGCCGCGCTGAGGCTCGCGCGGGGGCGATTTCGCTTCCTCGCCGTCATTGCGGGCCTTGGCTTCGTTGGGTCGGTCCTTGCGATGGCCATGCTATTCACGCCCGTCGATCCCTCACGGGCGTACTACGGCACCGACAGCCGCATTCATCAACCGCTCTTCGGAGCGTTGCTCGCAATTGTCGTCGTGTCGGGCATCCCTGCGGTTCTCCGCCGGATGGCGCCGGCGTTGTCTGCCGCCAGCGCTCTGTTTCTCGCCATAACGTTTATCTTGTTGAACGACCACCGGCCGATCTACTGGCATGGTCTGTCGTCCGCGATTGCCGTCGCCGCCGCAGGCGTCATCCTCGGCCTCGAAGCGAACCCAGATGGCGTCCTGGCGAAGGCGCTGTCGCGCAAGCCGCTGCAGTGGATTGGACAGATTTCGTACGGCCTGTACTTGTGGCATTGGCCCGTCATTCTCGCGGTGTCGTCTGCACCGTTATTCCTGCAGTGGCTTCCTGGTTCGACGGGAATCAACCTTGCCCGTGTCGCGCTGACGTTCGCGATCGCGACCGCCTCGTTTTATCTGCTCGAGCAGCCGGTTCGCCGAGGAAGACTGCCGCTTGTCCAGTCGTCCGTTCCACGTTTCGTGACGGCCACGGTCGCCACGACCGCCGCGGTGGCGGTCGTCATCCTCTGGTCGACGGCCAACGCAACGGACGACATTGCGGCGCAGGACATTCCAGGCTGCCCCGCCACGGGTGACATGGTCTGCGTCAGGTACGAGGCGCCGCGCGGGCGCCCGGTCCTTGCCGTGATCGGTGATTCAATCGCTCGATCGCTGGATCCAGCCTTCCTGATCCTGGCTCGCGAGCACAACTGGACATATGTCCTCGCCGCCAAGAACGCGTGCCGCGTGACGCATCTTCTGACGTCGTACGAGGGACAGGTCAGACCCTTTGATCAGCAATGCTTCGAAACGACGCCGCGCGTGATCCGCCGGGTGCTCCGATGGAAGCCGGCGGCCGTCGTAGCCATCGATCGTTGGGAGATCATGGATTTCGTCGACGCCGACGGAAACGTCCAGCCGCGCGGGACGCCCGAGCACATCCGGCTGACCGAACAGGCGTTGGTCGACGTATCCAGGGAGATCGCGTCGACTGGAACGCCGATCGCGTTCATCGAACTCCCACCAGCCCTGAATCCGGATTGCGGCAAGACGTTGCCGCTATCCTCTCCGGCATGCCTCTTCCGAGTCGCGGACGACGCCGCGCAAGCGCCCTATAACTCGATTCTCAAGCGACTGCCGGCCACCGTGCCGGGCACGTTGATGCTGTCGATCAACAAGTCGGTATGCCCCGATGGTCTCTGCGCGCCGCAAGTTGGGGATTTGGTACTCCGCTTCGACGGGCTGCATTTCACGCCCGCAGCGGGCGCCTGGCTCGCTCCGATACTCTGGGAGGAGATGAAGGCGTCGAACCTGCTCAGCGATTGACGCTTCGAGAGCCATTCGGTACGATTCGAGGTGTCAGCCAGGCCGGACGGCCTCACCAGCGCGCTCTCATCATCCAAACAGACCTCTCTCGCACTGAAAGCGACCTGGACCAGATCCGCGCTGACGACGGTCGCGACGGTCATCGGTCAGGCGCCCGGCTTCTTTGTGCCGCTAGCCGTGGCGCGCGTTCTCGGCGCGACCAGCGCCACGGACGCATTCTTTTTCGCCTTCGCTCTCGTGTCGTTCGTGCTGAATTCGCTTGCGGGCGCGACACAGAACGCATTCGTCCCCGTCCTGGTTTACCTGGAACGGGCTCGAGCTCGATCCCTGACAGCCGTCGTGCAGAGCTTGTCGCTGATCGTGACGACGCTGTCGATCCTTGCGTTGGTCCAGGCATCGCGTCTTGGGCATGTCGCATCCCCTGCGATGCTCATTGCGTTGCTTCCGTTCGCTTTGTGCGCAGCGCTTGCCTCTGTGTGGACAGGCGCGCTGTACGCCGGCCGGTCGTATGTCGTGGCTGCCGCGACGCCGGCGATTCGGGGACTGGGTGTGCTGCTGATGCTCGTGGCGTTCCGTGGCTCCAGCGGTGTCAACGTGCTTTTGTGGGGGTACTCGATCGCCGAGCTGTTGAGACTGGCGATTCTGTGGGCATATGCGCACCCACCCCGGTTTACATGGAGAATTCCACGCGGCATCGCAGCAGACGTTGTCTCGTTTCTTCGAGGTGGCGGCGCGCAGGCCGTTGGGTCGGCGCTCGTGGCCCTGATGCCCGTCGTGGACCGGTCGTATGCCGCGACACTCGGCAGCGGGAGCGTTTCGCTGATCGACTACGCCGACCGCGTCTGTCAGGCGCCCGTCGGCCTGCTGATGTCAGGGTTTCTGGTGGTCAGCCTGGCCCAATGGAGTCACGACACCGCGAGCGGTGATTCGATCGCAGTCCTCAGAACGCGGGTCTTCTGGAATTCGGTGCTGCTGTTCACGATTTCGCTGGTCCCCGTTGGCGTTCTGATCGTCTTTCGGCACAGCGTGACGGAGATGCTGTTCGGTCGCTCGCACATCAGCCCGGAAGACATCGGTCGGCTCGCTGACACGATAGGCGGTTTCCTGCTGGGTATTCCCATTCTGCTCGCGGGCCTGACCTACGCGCGTGCGTTTCTCGTACTGCGCCGGAACGACTGGCTGCTCAAGGTCAGCATTGTGCAGCTTGCAGGAAAGATTGCGCTCAGCGCGGTCTTGATGCCGCGCCTCGGGCTGCCGGGCCTGGCGCTCTCGACGGCTGTGGTCTACGCTTTCGCCTCGCTGGCGCACCTGGTCCGATTGCATACGATGGCGGAAACAACGGGCGCTAAATGAAACCCAAGATGGACGCAGATGTCGATCTGGCCGGCCATGCGTACTGGGACGACGTGTGGCAGCACACGGGCAGGCATCGGGTTGGACACCTGTCGTTCTTCCATCACGCGCTCGCTCGCGTTTTCGATCGATACGCGACCGCCGGCAGCCGCGTGTGCGAGGTGGGTTGCGCGGACTCGGCGTGGATTCCGTATTTTCTCGAGCGGGGACGCCATGTCACCGGCATCGACTATTCAGAGAAGGGAGTCGATCGCCTACGGGCCGTGCTGGCGCAGCGCGGATTACAGGCCGATCTGATAGTCGCCGATGTGCTCGATCCAGCATTTCATCCCGACCCTTCGCACGATCTCGTGTTCAGCATGGGACTCATCGAGCACTTCCGCGAACCGTCTTCGATTCTGCTGCCGCTTCGAGGTCTACTTCGCGACGGCGGATTCATCGTCACGGTCATGCCCAACCTGCGAGGCGTGTGGGGACGGATTCAGAGCCGGCTGGATGCCGACGTGCTTGCCGTGCACATTCCGTACAGCCCGGAGGAGGTCGACCGCATTCATTCCCAGGCGGGCTTTGTGGCAGTGGAGCCAGCGGGCTACTTCGCAACGTTCGGGCCGCTGGTCATGAACGCGCCTCGACTTGCGAAACGCTATCCACGCGGATATCGACTGGGGACCGGCGCAGTCTGGCTGATGCAGCAGGCGATTGCGTGGCCGCTAGGGACCGTGTTCGGCCGACACTCGGAATCCAGAGCGCTCTCTTCTCACATCGTCGGCGTCTACAAGAAAATCTCTACGCCCGCTTCCTGAATACGAACTCGTTGCAACCGGACCGGGATGTGACGGTCTTTCGCACCAGATCGGCTCCCCGCTCGGTCATGAAATCCACCACTTCCTCGACGGTCGCGCACTCGTAGGGCAGCCCGCCAAGCCAGTCCACCGCGTCGAACCACACCGTCATGCCTCGCTCGACGCGGAATGGCGGCTTGAATTGCAGCGCACGAACGGCGCCACGAGCCGCCGTCATCCCGCCCGCCATGACTAGTCGGAAGGAGGACGGTGACCAGTTGTAGAACTGCTTGATCCACAACCACGACGGAGAAAACCACGTCCGGTTGTAGATGGCGATGACGAACTCGCCCCCGGGGGAACAGAAGCGCCACGCGTTGTCGATGGCCGTCCACATCGAACCGGTGTGATGAAGGCTGCCCCAGGCATAAACGACGTCGTACTGAGGGGGATTCGCCTCTGCGACGAGAATGTCTCCGCTACGCAGATTGATCCGATCGCTGGACGCTGCGTCCAGGAATCGCCCGATGTTCATGCGGCCCGCCGCGACCGAGTTCGGATCGCGATCGAATGCGGCAACACGCGACGCTCCGAGCCGCACCGCTGCAACGGCGAACAGGGCGCTACCGGATCCCACATCGAGAAATGAAAGACCGTCGAGCCGTTCGCGCGAGAGCAGCCTGCGCAGACTCTGCTCTGCCTCCTTGACGCGCGTCTCGTCGATGATCTTCGAGTACTGGAGCCAGTTCTCGCCGAACGAGAATGGCTTCATGCGAAAGGACGGCTCACCGCCGGGAGAGATTAGCACACGCTCTGCGGACGCTTCAGCTCCGGCCGAGCGAGAACGAGCAGATGATCGCGAAGGAATCGACGCCGAGCAGCGCGATGGCCGCTCGGCACATGAAGGATGAGTCGAACTACGGAACCGGCAGATCGGTCGACAAGCCCCAAACCTGCGAGAAGGCAATCGAGTTGTTGGTGCTGGACTTCACGACGAGCCATGCGCCGCTCGATGGACGATAGACTGCAAGATCGGCCTTGCCGTCGCCGTCATAGTCGCCCGGCACCGGGATGTCGCCCGTCGTTCCCCATAACTTCTGCATCGACAACTGATTCTTCGTGCTCGATTTCACGACCAACCAGTAGCCAGTCGATGGGCGATAGACGGCGAGGTCCGTCTTGCCGTCGCCGTCGTAATCCGCCGGGACTGCGGTGTCGCCGCTCGCGCCCCACTGAATAGCACTCGACGCATTATTGGAGTTCGAATTGAGGTAGAGCCAGTAGCCGTTCGATGGCCGGAAGACCCCGATGTCGGTCTTTCCGTCACCGTCGTAATCGCCGGGGACGGGCACGTCGCCAGCGGCTCCCCACAACTGGTAGGTCCAGACGCTGAAATTCGTGCTCGACTTGAGAATGTACCAAGTCCCGTTGGAGGGCCGGTAGACAACGATGTCGGTCTTGCCATCTCCATCGTAGTCACCCGGAACGGGCACATCCGTGTTCACGCCCCAGTTCTGAGCGGTCCACGCGGTGAAGTTTGAGCTGGACTTCAAGATGTACCACGTTCCATTCGAAGGACGGTAGACGGCCATGTCGCCCACGCCGTCGCCGTCGTAGTCGCCCGGCACCGGGATGTCGCCGGGCATGCCCCACCCGTACGTCGTAAAGAGCGTATTGTTGGAGTTCGATCGAAGAAGAAACCACTGTCCCGTCGTGGGCCGGTACACCGTGAGATCGGTGCGATGATCGCCGTCGAAATCACCCACCATCGCACTCGCGATGCCCACTCGTTTGGAGACCTCTGTGGATGGGTTGCTCAGTACTCCGGCGGCGTTGTACGCGTACACGACGAAGTAGTAGGGCTGGCCATCCGTGAGGCCACTGATTTGAAAGCTCGTCCTGTTGCCGGCATTGACGCCGAATGGGTAATTTCCCGATCTGTTGCCGTAATAAATCGCGTAACCCGTCACGGTTGCGTCGGCGCTTGCGTCCCACGCCAGCGTGACACTTGCCGCTTCCGTGGCCGTCGGAACAACCACAAGCAAGAGCGCGATGACGGCTGCTCGCCAGAGCCCCTGCGTCGCTGACGCTGAAGGCAAGACACAGATCGGTCTCGTCCGCATAGTGCCGCGACGCGCAAGAGCTGTACCGCAGAGGTCAAGCGGTGAAGTCGTTGAAAAGTAAGAGCTTTTCGATATTAATACGGTTGGGCTGTGCCGCAATTCTTTGCAGTTCCGTAAGTACATTACACAGCCCCGTATGTCGCACAAACCCCGCAGGGACCGGCGCTTACAGACGCCTTACGGGCGTCGTTTACCTCGTCGTGTCGATGGAGTCGCGACTTCAGGCGAACACGTGGAATCGCCGACGTGCTTGAAGGGCTTGGTTTACTCCAACCAGCGGTCTGCGATCAACACTCTTTTTGAGGCTGTCTTTCGAAATCGTCTCGCCTGGCGGCGATCTGCGTTCTCTGCGCTGACTGTTCTTTGCAAAACGAATCGCGTGCGGTCCTCTATCCTCGAAACTGTCGTCCGCCGGTTCCTGTTGCCAGTTGGGCACTGCCGGTCAACCTCCGCTCGAAATCGTCGCGGCGTCGGCCACGTCGCTACCGGCTGGCGGCCTCAGATCAGCGGCAGAGTCAGCAAAGTTCTGCCGAATATCTTCTTTTCAGTAAATGGTTTACATGGCATTCAAAGCTGGACAATCTGGCGCGGGTTAGAGATATACTTACCGCCGAGCTGGCATTGAATAGCGACCCAGCGGCGCGGCGCATGACCGGACTTTTTCGCTGCATGGTTTTGATCTCGGCTTTCGGCGCCGCTGCGTCGGCGACAGGTCAGAACCGCGAAAAAGCCGAATCGAATGGCGACGGAGTGCGCTCGGTGATTGAGGCCCGCGCACAAAATTACTGGGAACGCCGGCAGGCCAAAGATCTCCTCGGAGCGTACCCGTTCTACTGCACCGCGTTCCGCGCACGAGTCTCGCAGTCGCAATTCCTCCAAATGACGCGGCTGATCCGGTTCAACCTGACGGAAACCCGGGTCACGAGCGTAACCATCAACGATCAGGCGAACGACAAGGCGCAGGTGACGGTCGACTACAAATTCGTGGTACCGACGTTGTCCGCAGAGCCTGTACCGGGACGCGTGACGGAACTATGGGCTCTTGATCCTGACGGACAGTGGTGCAAGGCGGACGAGCCGTTCGTGTTGCCATTCCGTTCACCCACGCCTCCCGTCCGATGAGAGCCGTATCAACGATGCTCGCGTGCCGCAGAGAGTTTCTTGTCGCCGCGCTGGTTGTGTTTCTCTCAACGCCACGACCTGCCGCTGCCCAGGTAGCGGTCACGGGCACCGACGGCACCGTGTCGATTCACGCAACACAAGCGACGCTCGGAAGCGTCATGCGCGCGCTCGAGCGAGTCGTGACGTTCGAGCAGCTCAAGCTCGACCCGAGCGTGGATCAAGTCTCTGTCTCTGTGGCGTTCGACGAGTTGAACGTCCGAAGCGCGCTCCGGGCGATTCTGGAGGCCGCGGAAGTGAACTATGTTCTGCTTGCGGATGAAGACGGCAAGTCAATCCGCCTGGCGGCGAGCCGCAGCGCTTTCGTAGGGCGGCTGGATCAGCGACCCCGTGATGCCATGGTCGAACGCGCTCCGGCGGAGCGGGTTGATCGCGTTGACGCTGCTGCGGACTCGGCGCCGTCGGTTGCCGAGTCGCGCGAGTCGCAGAGGACGTTCAGGTTCGGGTCGGGCGGCCAGATCGGCGGAGGGTCCGTGACCGGTCGCGGCGGATCATTTTCCAGTGTCGGTCAGGCGCAGGCGTTCGAGCATGCGCTGATACAGCCTGCGGTTCCGGCTGCCCCGGGAACCGTGGTGCCGCTGCCGTTCCCGGATGCCCTTGGCGCTCCTCTCGTCAGCGTCATCCCTCCCAAAGATCCCAACGCCAACGCAGGGCCGCTTCCGGGCATCTCGACATCGCCGCAACCGTCGCAGCAGGGTCAGCCGGCATCATCGACCAAGCCGCTCGACGCACTTTCGCCCAAGCCCCGACGCTGAGCCGAAGTTCCTGCGAGCGCCTACCAGGTCCGACGCTGGAAGGTCAGCGTGTCGAACGACAGTCCGGTCGCCCCCGACAGCGTCGTCTGAGATCCGACGATGGCTTCTGGCGAGCCGGCGTGCGCCACTTCGACCGACGTTTGGCCGGTACAGGGATTCGGGCACAACACTGAGCGGGCTTCAATGAAATACAGGCCGTTGGGTGCGATCGACTGGGCTGTGCGAGTCCCGACGATGTTCCCGGCCGTGTCGCGCCAGGTCAGATTAAGGCTCAGTTGGCTGTTGGTTGTGTTCCGGAGCAGCGTGAACGAAAGGTAGTCCCCGCCTATGAAGGCCCAGTTGGCAAAGAGTGTCGTCTCGAGAAATCGCATCGTGTATTCCCGATTCTCGAACCCCGGCGCTGGAGAGAGTTTGATGAACGCAGTTTCAGTCGCAGGCGCGATGAAGCACACACGAGCCGTCTGTGCGCCTTTCGGCTCCATGAGGCTGATGTCGGGACCGAGCGACGTTGCCTGATCTTGGCGAAGCAGAGTCAGAACCGGGTCCGCGGGATTCAGTTCTGTCTCGCTTGCCGAGGCCTCGGCGCAATACGAGCGCCCCGCCACCACCGGCGCATCGTAGAAGTGATCGGGCGCGGCGGCGGTCAGCGTGACCCGAATCGGTGTCTGTCCAACCAGCAGGTGAACTGCCGTCCCAAAGGTGGTGTTCTGCGCCTGTGCTGCGCTCGGGACGATTGCTGCGAGCCCCGCCAGCAGCATGTAGCCTGCCCATCGATTCACCACGGTCGCCTCCCTCTATGTATCCGATTCTCTGAAGTCCTGAGTCTTGATCCCGGCTCTTAGTACCGGCCCTTCTCTTTGATTCGATCCACGAATATCGTGTCGAACGAGAGACCAGTCGTTGCCGATAAGGTCGTCTGCGAACCGACCAGTCCCTGCGGCGGCCCATCATGCTGAATCTGAACCGAGCCCGCGGTTACGTTCGCGTTCGTCCTCGCGTCGAAGAAGACAATGGCGCCAGGAGCAATCTGGAAATCCTGGCCACCGGCAAAAACGCCAGCATCGCTGTACCAGGTGACGCCACCGTTGATTGTCTGGTCGGTGGTGTTGCGAAGCAGCGTGAACGAGCTGTAGTCGCCGCCGGTGAAGAACCAATTCGTGAACAGGGTCGTCTCGACAACATGAAGGCGGTAGCTGCGCGAACTGCTGTCGCTCTGCGTGATCCGGAAGCTGACGTGCTCGTTCTGATCCGATCCCCCACACAACCGCGGCGTCTGACCGGTAATCTGATCGGGAGTGGGGTTGTTGTTGTTGAAGAAGGACAATATCGGATTTCCCGGCGTGGTCGCAGTGGGGCTCGCCGTTACCTGGATACAGTAGGACCGTCCGCCGACGATCTCCGCCGACAACCACTGCGCGGCGCTCGCATTGGCGAGACTGAACGTCAGGCGGCTGCCCGGCGTCATCGGCCTGACCGGCACGGTTGCCTGCTGCAGCGGGACCACGAGTCCGGCGACGGGCACATTGAATGACCGCGGAGAGCCACTGGTGTTGGGACCAGCTTCGAGATTCAGCGCTCCTGGTCCGGCAACCACAAACGGACCGACGGTCAGGTTACTGACCCAGTCCGGCAAGGCAAATGGAGCCCACGAGCAGGCGAACGCCGTATTGACGGCAATGCTTGCTGGGCCGCCGGCCGCGGGGAACGTTACCGAAGGCGGCGTCGTCGTGTAGCTGCATCCGCCCTGCGTGACGCTGAAGACCTGTCCTTCAATTGACAGCATCCCGGAACGATTGTTCGACCAGAGGTTCACGCCGGACGTGTTTTGAGGAACCGTGTAGGCCACGGTCCCATTCCCGATTCCCGAACTGCCACCAATAATGCTGACGAACGGCGCGTTGTTGTTGACCGCGCTCCAGGGGCATCCCGGCGCCGCTGTTACCGCGATGGTGCCGAAGCCGCCCGAAGCGTCGAACGACGCGCTCGTCGCCCCGAGGGTGTAGGTGCATCCACCGGGGGGCGCCACCACCTGCCCAAGGCGGAGGCCCGTGCCGCCGTCCATGACGTAGAGCTTGCCAGCAGCGTCGATTGCAATCCCGGTCGGCTGAACGAAGCGTGCACCGACGCCGAGACCGTCCTGCGCGTTGGACGACGTGTTCAACCCCGCCAGCGTTCGAACGAATCCTCCAGGCGTGACTGATCGAACGGCGTTGTTGCCCGTATCGGTGACGTACAGAACGCCGGCAGCGTCAACCGCTATCCCGCGAGGGCTTAGCGCGGCAAAGCGTGCAGCCGTACCGGTCCCGTCGTTCAAGCCAGTGTTGAATCCGAGACCAGCCAGCGTCGTGACGACTCCAGCCGGTGTGACTTTGCGGATGGTCGAGGTGCCGGCGTCGGCGACGTAGACGTTGTGTGCGCTGTCGACGGCCAATCCGTAGACATTGCCGAACCGAGCTGCAGCCCCGGTGGCATCCACGTTACCACTCGTATTCTGGGCACCGGCGAGGACGGTCATCGCTCCGGCCGGCGTGATCTTCCAGATGACACCAGCGTCGTATACGTACATCAGCCCTGTCTCGTCGATCGCGATTGCCTGTGGCGCGAGCACCGCCGGTGGGCTGACGAGTGTCGTGACCACACCTCCAAGCGTTACCGTTCGAATTCTTCCGGGCGTTTGCCCAGGTGAAATTTCTACTCCGATGTTCTCGACCACGCGCAGGACGTTGTTGACCGGATCGAAAGCGATGCCGATCGGGCTGATGAAGTTGCTGGAATTGGCCAGCGTGGTCACCACACCCGCCGGTGTGATCATGCGGATGTTGCGGTTGCCCAGGTCCGCCACGTAGATGTTGCCGGCCGGGTCGAGCGCGATCCCGACGTTGATGGCGTTCGAGCTCCCGAAGCGGGCGGCGCTCCCGGTGCCGTCGAGATATGTCGACTGGGCGACGCCGGCAAAGGTCGACACAATACCGGCGGCGATTTTTCGAATCGTCCCGTTCCCGGATTCGACAACGTAAAGCGTCGTGCCGTCCACGGCGACACCGCGCGGGAAATTGAAACGAGCCGAGGCCACCGGGCCGTCGATATAGCAGCATCCAACCGCGCCGGCAATAGTCGTCACGACGCCCGCGGGGGTGATCATTCGGACCCTGTTGTTCGCGCCGTCGGCGACGAAGACGTTTCCGACGATGTCCACCGTGACACCTATCGGGTTGTTGAATCGCGCGGCGGCTCCCGTTGCATCGACTGCTCCCGGCGAGCCAGCCGTCCCAGCGAGCGTGGTGACGACGCCCGCCGGCGTAATCTTCCGGATCGTGTGACTGGTGGAGTCGGCGACGTAGAGAAAGCCTCCCGGGTCGACGGCAATGCCGGTGGCATTGTTGAACCGCGCGATGCTGCCAGCGCCGTCGGCAGTGCCCGGATTGAAAGCGAGTCCAGCAAGCGTCGTCACGACGCCTGCCGGTGTGATCTTTCGGATCGCCGTGGTATCGGCGACGTACACGTTTCCGGCGTTGTCGACCGCGATCCCTTGAGGCGCGGCGAACTGCGCGAAACTGCCCGTGCCGTCATTTCCACCTGAGAGTCCCGAAAAACCCGCGAGTGTACTGACAACGCCGGCAGGCGTGATCTTCCTGATCGTGAAGTTTCTCGTGTCCGCGACGTAGACGTTGCCCGCCAGGTCGACGGCGACGCCTTGCGGGCCAGCGAAGCGAGCGGCGTTGCCGGGACCGTCGAAATTGCCGGACAGTCCGGGCACGCCGGCGAATGTGCTGACCACGCCCGCGGGCGTCACCTTCCGAATGATCTGATTGTTGGTGTCTGCAACGTAGAGATTGCTCGAGCTGTCGATCGTCACGGCCCACGGGAAATTGAACCGTGCGCCTGGACCCGTCCCGTCGGCGAACGACTCGCGCAGGACGCCTGCCAGCGTCGTGAACGTCGGTGGCTGCAAAACCGTCAATGTCGCTGCATTACTGGTTGCATTCGGCAGCACGCCGTTCGTCACCACGCAGCGGAACTGCGCGTTGTTCAGGCTGAGTGGAATTCCGGTCAGCGACAAAGTGGGGCCCTGCGATCCCGCATAGAGCTCGGAGTCGGTCACGTTGGTGAACGATGCGCCGCCATTCGTCGAAACCTGCCACTGAAAGCTCACCACGGGTGATCCGCTGGCGGCGATGGTGAAGATACGGCCGTAGCCAACGGACACCGTGGAGTTCGATGGCTGTTGGAAAATCGTGGGCGCGGTGGCGGCGGACAGCGTCCCCTTTCGAATGATGTTGTTCCCGAAATCCGCGATTAGCAGATTGCCGGCGCCGTCGACGGCGATACCTCGAGGAAGGTTGAAGGTCGCCGACGATCCGACACCATCTGTCGCTCCTCTGAAATTCGGCGTGCCACCGACGGTGCCGACGTTTCCGGAAGGCGTGATGGACCGGATGATGTGCGTGCTCTGGTCGACGACGTACAGTGTCCCTCCTGCGTCGATGGCGATACCCCACGGCGTATTGAAGCGTGCCGCGGATCCAAAGCCATTCGACGACCCGGGACTGCCGACGAATCCGGCAACGGTTGTCACAACCCCCGCGGAGGTGATCTTGCGAATCGTGTTGTTGTTGGTATCCGTAACGAAGACGTTGCCGGCGCCGTCGACCACGAGGCCGCGGGGCACGAGGAACCGAGCGGCACTCCCCGTGCCGTCCGCACTCCCCCCCGAACTGCCGGCCAGGCCCGCCAGTGTCGTGACGACGCCGGCCGGTGTGATCTTTCGTATGGCGTTGTTGCCGGTGTCAGCGACGTAGACATTGGCCGTGCTGTCCACCGCGACACCGAAGGGCGAGTTGAAGCGCGCCGCGCTTCCCGTTCCGTCGTCCGACCCGCTCAGCCCAAGAGAGCCTGCCAGGGTGGTAACCACACCGGCGGGCGTGATCTTTCGAATCGCGTGATTGTTGCTGTCTGCAACGTAGACGTTTCCAGCCGCATCAACAGCAGTACCTGCTGGTCCTCGGAAGCGAGCGGCGCTCCCCGTGCCGTCGACGCTACCCGCGATACCCGCGAGCCCTGCGAAGGTCGTCACGACGCCAGCCGGCGTGATTCCCCGGATCGTCTGGCTGAAGAGATCGGCGACGTACAGAGTGCCTGCGCCGCTGACGGCGGCTCCCGAAGCTGAGACGAACCGTGCGTTGCTGCCGGCGCCATCCGCCGTTCCGACGTTGTTGAAGCCGGCGACAGTCGTGACCACGCCACCCAGCGTCACTTTTCGCACGACGTTTACGGATGGGTCCATCACATAAAGCGATCCTGATATTCCATCGAACGCGACAGCGTTAGGACTGACAAAACGCGCGGCGTTGCCGGTGCCATCGATATTCTGGACGGCGAACGCGAGCCCAGCCAGTGTCGTGACCGCGCCGCCAGGGGTAACCGTGCGGACCGTGCGGCCGCTCGCGTCTCCGACATACAGATTACCGGCCGGGTCGATCGCGAGCCCCGTCGGATTTTGGAAGCGCGCTGCGTTCCCCACGCCGTCGATCTCGCCCGCAGTCCCCGCCAGCCCCGCCAGCGTAGTCACGATTCCGGCCGGTGTGATCTTGCGAATCGTGTGATTGTTGAAGTCAGCGACGAAGACGTTGCCGGCGCCATCAACCGCGAGCTCGCGCGGCGAAGAAAATCGCGCGCCGGTACCGGTGCCGTCGTTGCTACCAGGGCCGGTGGGGTTTCCGGCCAAGGTGGTCACGACGCCAGCGGGTGTGATCTTGCGAATGTTGTTGTTGAATCCGCTGTCCGATACGTAGACGTTTGCGCTGCTATCGAGAGCGATACCAAATGGAGTATTGAAACGAGCCGCACTGCCGGTTCCGTCGTTTGAACCGCTGAGGCCTGGAGAGCCCGCCAGAGTCGTCACGACCCCCGCTGGAGTGATCTTGCGCACGGTTCGGTTCCCGCTGTCCGCGACGTACAGGTTTCCCGCGGCGTCAATCGCGACGTCGGACGGACTCAGGAAACGCGCCGCGCTGCCCGTGCCGTCCGCACTCCCCGGTGTGTTCGCCAACCCGACAAACGCCGTCACCGATCCGGCGGGCGTCATCTTGCGGATCGTGTGGTCGCCAACGCTGGCGATGTAGACGTTGCCGCCGGCGTCGACCGCCGAGCCCTCAGGAACGTTGAAACGCGCAGCGCTCCCAACACCATCGACGGTGCCGATGCTCGGAGTGCCGGCGATCGTCGTATAGGTGTATTGCGCCGACGCAGGTCGCGCACCAAGCACTATGGCGCACGCCACGCCGATGAGAGGAAACCGAAAGAGTCGCAGCGCTCGACGCACGGTGGGCACTCCCTCTGGTATTCGCGCAGAAAACTGTTTGTTCAGATGAGGTCGAACAGGGCGAGAGGATGCAGCTCAACAACCTCAGCTGTCGTCACCCAAATGGGGTGATCTAGAGTGCTGCAGCTTTGACGACTGGCCGGGAGACAAAAGGTTTTCCTAAGGAAGAGTGGCAATTCCGCTCGCAAAGCGGTCTGGGGCGGCGATAAGATGCGCCCCAGCTCATCTGTGTCAATGCGTTATCCCGAACCCTAGGACATGGACCGCCGTGACGAGCTTCTGACGCTTGTGAGACGCGCCTACCAGGCGTCCACGAATTCGGCCAAGTGGCCGGGATACCTCGGCTGGCTGAGCGCGTTCTTCGGCGGAAAGGTCACGGGCTTCCAGCACGTTGGGCCCGACCCGCGAAGCGTGCGCGCGAACTTCGTCGGAATAGATCCGGCTCACGACGCCGCATACCGGTCGTACTATGCCGCGCTGAATCCGTGGATCAAGCGCGGCTATCCGTTGTACGAACCAGGGCGGGTCCTCGCCAGCGATTCCTACCTGCCGGTGTCCGAGCTCCGGCAGACCGAGTTCTACAACGATTTCCTGCGCGATGTCGGTGTAGGACATGCGTTCGGCGCGTGTCTGTTCAAGCGCGACGGTCTGCTTTCGAATTTCACCGTGACACGCAGTGAGCGGGGAGGGCCATTTCAGGCGCACGAGATCGCGGAGGCACATGTTCTTCTTCCGCATATCCGGCAGGCTGTTCAAATCCACGACAGGCTCGGCGATCTGCGGGCTGTCCAGCGGGCGCTCGGCGACGTCCTCGAGCGGATGACGCACGGTGTCTTCGTCATCGATGCTCGGGGACGCGTGCTTTTCGTCAACAAGGCCGGTCGCTCGATCGTGCGGCAACGCGATGGTCTCGCCCTGGTGAACGACGGTCTTGAAGCGCGCGTTTCATCGGAACGCCTGAAGCTGCGCACGCTCATCAGCCGGGCCGTGATGGCTTCAAAAGGCGAAACCCTGCGTGCGACAACCGCGATCTCGATTTCACGGCCGTCGATGAAGCAGCCGCTCTCGGTCCTCGTGACCCCGCTGCGGCTCTCGGTCAACCATGGAGATGTGCCGGTGGCGACGGTATTTGTCTCCGATCCTGAACGGACGCAGGATCCGGACATGCGGGGGGCGCAGGCTGCCTACGGACTCAGCCCCGCGGAGGCGCGGGTTGCTGCCGCTCTGGCGGTCGGCGAATCGGTCCAGCGCGCCGCCGATCGGCTCTGTCTCAGCCGCGACACCGCCAGGTGGCATCTCAAGCGGATCTATCGGAAGACGAGCACCACCCGACAGCCGGATCTCGTCAAGCTGATTTTGAGCTCGTCGATGCGATGAAAGAGATCGACGA
>AR_comb_assmDRAFT_10108318_pt1 | contig 22716 bp, 19 predicted proteins | sample ArasoioldDNA_FD_10543 | JGI IMG/M metagenome (IMG submission 10543) | reverse complement strand
CGGCCGCTGTTGCGCGAGCGGCGGCAGCCTGCCGTCCGGCGGATCGATCACCAGCGACGTGCGGCGCGACACCTTGCCGCGCTCGAGCCAGTGCGGCGGCGGCGACGTCGCCGATCCGACCGCGCCCGCGTTCGAGCGGTCGGCCGTCTCGAGATCGAAATCGGCACTGTCTGATGCGAGTTGCTTGTCAGCCTGGGTCCGACGCTGGACGTACTCGGCGTCAGTGAGGAAGCGCCGCTCGCCGTACTGCGCCTGCCGCTCGAACGGCACGCTCAACTCCGCCTCGCTGCTGAATGTACCCTGCAGATCCGGATCGCCCCACGGAGTCTTGGGAAGGGCCGGTCCCTGTGCAGATGTGACGCCGCCAGTCAGAGCAGCGGCAATCAGTCCGGCGAGCGCTCCCGTGATCGCGACCACACGCCTCGTCCTCATCTCGGACCTCCTCGTTGCGTCATTGAGCAGTGGGCATTGTGCCTTCGCCCATGCTCGTGTCCGCCCAAAAACCGCTCAAATCACCGCGCCTTCCCCGATGCCTTTCCGTCGCGACGCGACACGCTCTTAAAGCGCGCATCATCGCGCAGGTGTTCCATCTTTGGATCGATCTCTATCGAGTACAGGAACGCCGAGTTCTCGTGGTAGGCGCGCTCCAACTCGGCGAACGCCTCGGTTCGCTGGCCGAGTGCGTCGCGGAGCATGGCCATGTAGTACGCGTCCACGTACTCGGTGCGACGCAGCTGCTCGAGGTGGCCCAGGATGCGCTTCGCATCGTCGAGACGCCTCATCTTGGCGAGGCATGTGGCTTCGAGTGCCCGCATCCAGGGAAGGTTGAGCGACATCACCGAGCCGAGCTGGTATTGCTCGAGCGCTTCGTCGAGGTTGCCGGCGCTCTCGAGGGCCATCGCGTAGTTCGCCCGTGAAATCTGCAGGTAAGGGTGCAGCTCTACCGCTTTGCGACCTTCGTCGATCGCCTCGGTGAGCTCGCCTCGCCACATGCGCACGAGTACCATCGTGGCGGGAAGCGTTGCGAGCAGCGGCTCGACCTGCATCCCGCGCTCGATCACTTCGAGCGCTTTGTCGAGACGCGTGAGTGTCGCGTACATCAATGCGCTCCGCACGTACGCCGTGCCGTAAGTCGGCCGCTCGCGAATTGTTTCCGCGAACTCGGCCTCGGCATCCGCGAGCCGGTGCTCGAACATGTGCAACCCGTGCGCGCGATTACAGCGCAGCTCCGGTCGCAGACCGCCGGCATCAACGGCGCGTGCGTGTGCTTCGAGAAACTCGGGGTACACGTCTCGCGGGGCCCGCATACCGAACGTCGCGAGCATCAGGTAGCACGTGGACATGCCTTCCCAGGCACGGAAATCAGTCCCGCATTCGCGAGCCGCGCGCCTGAAGCAGTCGATGGCGCGGTCGGCACCTTCACGCGTGCGACGATTCCAGTAGTGCCAGCCGGTGCGCACGAGTTCCTCGGACGCCGGAATCTCGAGACAGTACCCAACCTTGGGACGATGGGTGATCCAGCGTCCGTATTCGCCGAGGCTCTTCCTCACTTCGCCGATGGTCACGTCCACCGTATGACGCGACACGAACGTGCCATCCCACGCTTCCGCCATCATCTGCTCGTAGCCGATGGACTGGCCGCTATGGCGCAACAGCGTACGGAGGGCCTGAAAGGCCTGCGGCCGTAGCTTGACTTCCACTCCGTCGCGCGTGAGGCGCGTCGAGGAGGGGTCGAGAGCGAAGGGTCCGAAGCTGACTTCCGACATGGGCGCCTGCACGCGGGGCGTAGAGGGAATTTGCCGCCTTTTTGTCCTGCGGTCAAGGAGATGTGGCACGGGGCGATTTGACGGCTTTTTGTAGTCCTTTCGCCGCCGCTCGCTCTACAATCGGCCCGTTTTCAACAGGCTCACCACGGAATTCGAGCGGAACCCAGCGGGAATCGAAGGGAGTCGTTTCATGCGAGTGAGAGTCGCGTGCATCGTTGTCGCCCTATCTGCGCTGCTGCCATCGGCCGCGCACGCCCAGGCGTCGATTACTGGCGTCGTCAAGGACACGTCCGGGGCGGTGCTTCCAGGAGTGACGGTTGAGGCGTCGAGTCCGGCGCTGATCGAAAAGGTCCGCACGTCGGTGACCGACGAGTCCGGCCGCTATCGCATCGTCGATTTGAGGCCCGGCACGTACACAGTGAGCTTCACGCTGACCGGTTTCCAATCGGTGCGGCGCGAAGGCGTGGAACTGCCCGGCACATTCACCGCGACGGTTGACGCTGACCTCAAGGTTGGCTCGATCGAAGAGACGATCACGGTGACCGGCGATTCGCCGATCGTCGACGTGCAGAGCATCCGTCGTCAGACCGTGCTCGACAACGACATCATCTCGTCGATTCCGGCGACGCGTTCCTACAACAGCCTCATGCAGCTGATGCCGAACACGGTGACGCAGGGCGGCGCGGCGATGGACACACAGGTCGTGCCCGGCATGGTGGTGTTTGGCGGCGCTGGCGGACGCAGCAACGAAGGACGCGTGAACGTTGACGGCATCAGCGTCGGCTCGGCGTTCAACGGCGCAGGCGTGTCGTCCTACATCGCTGACGTCGGCAACGCGCGCGAGGTGACGATGATCACCTCGGGTGGACTCGGTGAGGCTGAAGGCGGTGGACCTGCGCTGAACATCGTGCCGAAGGAAGGTGGCAACACCGTTCGCGGCAGCTTCTACGCGGCGGGCGTGACCGAGGGGATGATCGGCAGTAACTACACCGACGAACTGCGCACTCGTGGTCTCACGACGCCAGGCGAAACGCGCAAGGTGTGGGACTTCAATCTCGGCGTCGGCGGACCGATCAAGTCGGATCGCGTGTGGTTCTTCGGCACGTACCGCGACGAAGGCAGCGAGCGTTCTGTGCCCGGCATGTTTGCCAATGCCAACGCTGGCGATCCGACGAAGTGGACCTACGTGGCCGATCGCAGCCGGCCGGCAGTCAACGCCGCGTCGTACCGGATGATGTCGATGCGCATCACGGCCCAGGCGACACCAAAGAATAAGTTCGCCGTCTTCTGGGACGAGCAGAAGCCGTGCGAAGGCGGCGCCGCCGCGGGCTTCTCAGGCAGCGCATGCCGAACGTCCACCAACGATCTTGTGTATGGCGGTTCGACGGCCGCGCCCACGCCATCCGCATCCGCGACGCTTGCGCCCGAGACCGCCGCGTATCGCGACTACGGCAATCGCGTCTATCAAGCGAAGTGGACGGCGCCCGCCTCCAACAAGCTGCTGCTCGAAGCCGGCTTCGGTTCGTATCGCAGCCGATGGGGCGGCAAAGAAGTGCCGGGTCTCGAAACGACCAACCTGATTCGCGTCGTCGAGCAGTGTGCAACCGGCTGCGCGGCGAACGGCAACATTCCGGGGCTGACCTATCGCTCGGGCAACTGGTCGTCGAACATCAACTGGAACTCGCAGTGGAATGCCGGCGCGTCGCTCGTGACGGGCAGTCACAGCATCAAGGTCGGATATCAGGGTGCGCTGCTCTTCGACGACCGCAAGAACTTCACGAACTCGGAGTACCTGCAGTACCGCTTCAACAACGGTGTGCCGGATCAGATGACGCTGTCGATCAGCGCATTCCCGATCCACCAGCGCGTGCGCAGCGACGCGTTCTTCGTGCAGGAGCAGTGGACGCGCGGCCGCATGACGCTGCAAGGCGCAATGCGTTACGACCATGCCTGGAGCTATTTCCCTGAGCAGACCGTCGGTCCGGTGCGCTTCTTCCCGACGGCGAAAACCTACCCGCATACGGTGGGTGTCGAGGGGTATCACGATCTCTGGCCGCGCGGTGGCGTCGCCTACGATCTGTTCGGCAACGGCAAGACGTCGCTGAAGGTGAACATCGGCCGCTATCTCGAGGCGGCGCAGAACGGCGGCACGTTCGTCGCGCTCAATCCGACCGGCCGTCTCTCGACCACGACGACGCGCGCGTGGACGGACTCGAATGGCAACTTCCGTGCGGATTGCGATCTGCTGAATCCAGCGGCGCAGAACTTGACCGCGAGCGGCGGCGATGTCTGCGGCGTGAATACGAACGCGAACTTTGGCACCGAGGTGTTCGAGTCCACGCTCGATCCCGGACTGCTCTCTGGATGGGGCGTTCGTCCTGGTGACTGGCAGTGGGGCGCGTCGGTGCAGCAGGAAGTGCTGCCGCGCGTGGCAGTCGAGGTCGGGTATCAGCGGCGGTGGCTGGTGAACTTCCTCGTCACCGACAACCTGGCGCGCGCGGCCGATGAGCACACGCAGTTCGGCGTCAACATTCCCAGCGATCCCCGACTGCCGGGTGGCGGTGGTGGAGTACTGCAGGGACTCTATAACGTGACGGCGACGGCTGCGGCGCGGCTGAACGACAACTTCCAGACGCTGTCGAACGATTACGGCGACTACACGACCAGCACCGACTCGATCTACATGAACGTGACCGCTCGTCCGAAGTCGGGTCTGGTATTCCAGGGTGGCTTCAACGCCGCGAACACCGGCACCGACTACTGCGAGATCCGCTCGGCGATTCCCGAATGGACCGTGCTTGGTGCTCAGTCGCCGACCAATCCGTGGTGCGACACCTCGTCAGGATGGTTGACGCGAGTGACTGGTCTCGGCACCTATACGATTCCGAAGGTCGATGTGCTGGTCGCTGGCACGTTCCGCAGCGACCAGGGCGTCTCGCTGGCCGCGAACTGGGCGGCGCCCAATTCGGCAACCGTTGGTCTCAATCGCCCGTTTGCCGGCGTCGCTGGCACGACGGTCACCGTCAATCTCATTGAACCCGGAACGATGTTCGGCGATCGCATCAACCAGTTCGACATGCGATTCGCGAAGATCCTGCGCTTCGGACGGACCCGCGCCAACGTGGGCGTGGATCTCTATAACGTCGCGAACGCTGCACCGGTTCTGAGCTACAACCAGACGTTCGTGCCGAACGGGGCGTGGCTGGCGCCGACCTCAGTGCTGCAGCCGCGGTTTGTGAAGTTCAGCGCCCAGATCGATTTTTGATCGGGCGATTCTTGATGGTTGATTGAATTGTTGATTTGTTGATTTGACGATTGTTGATTGCGAGCTGAAGCGAGTTCTCAATCAACAATCACAAATCGACAATCAACAACGAATCGATAATCACTAATCAACGATCAGCAATGACGCCGCTCAGGCTTTGATCAGCGTCAGGATCTCTTCGAGCACCATGTCCGGCACATCCTCCTGGAGGTTGTGTCCGCCTGGCAGCGAGCGGCCGCTGACTTTCGTGCCGCGTTCGTTCCAGATCTTCAGCACGTCATAGATCCGTCCCATCGGACCCTTCTCGGCCCACAGCACGCGCAGCGGACAGGTGATCTTCTTGTGCAGGTCTGCCTCGTCGTGCTTCAGATCGATCGACGCGCCGGCGCGATAGTCCTCGCACATCGCGTGGATGTTCTCGGGCGTGCTCGACGTGCGCAGGTACTCGAGTTGAATCTCGTTCGTCGCCCGCGCCTTCTGCACGGCCGTTGACGCCTTCAATTCGTCCTCAGGCCCCGGTGCGGCGCGCAGGTAGTTGAACCAGTGGAAGTACGCCTGGACGAACTGAATGTCCACGTGCGTGTAAAGGTAGTACGTGGGAATGATGTCCAGCACCGCCGCGTGGGTGATCTTGTCCGGGTGATCGAGCGCCATGCGGTGCGTCACGCGACCCCCGCGGTCCTGCCCGATGACCGGAAACCTGTCGAAGCCGAAGTGTTTCATCACCTCGACCTGATCGAGCGCCATCGCGCGCTTCGAGTAGTTCACGTGCATCTCGCCGTCGGGCGGTTTGCTGCTGTCGCCGTAGCCACGAAGGTCGGCGACGACAACCGTGCGCGTCGCGGCGAGCTTGGGCGCGACCATTCGCCATGTGATGTGCGATTGCGGCGCGCCATGCAACAGCAGGATCGGCGGACCGGAGCCGCCGACTACGCCATTGATCTCGGCGCCGGTGGTCTTCACGCGGAATGGCTTGAAGCCGGGAAACCACTTCGTCGTATCCATAGTGGGGGCTTGCGCGGAAGCGGGACGGGCGCTCAGGCTCGATGCGACACCGAGGGCGGTGACCTGCATCATCCAGTCGCGTCGATTCATGTCAGTCATGGCGCCGGATGGTAATTCAAAATGGAAAAGGCAAAATGCAAAAACAGCGCAATTTCCCGCTCATTTGCATTTTGCATTTTGCATTACAGGGGTGCGACGCTCTTCGCCCACGTCGTCGCGCGCTCGTACGCATCAGCCACTCGCAGCATCGTGGCTTCGTCGAACATCCGCCCGATCACCTGAAACCCAAGCGGCAGGTGTTCACTGCCATCCGTGAATCCGCAGGGAATGCTGACGCCAGGAAGTCCGGCGAGGTTCACGCTGACGGTGAAGATGTCGGCGAGATACATCTGCAACGGGTCGTCGGTCTTCTCGCCAAGCGTGAACGGCGGAGTCGGGCTCGTCGGCATGACGATCACATCGGCCTGTTCGAGCGCGCGCGCGTAATCCTGACGGAGCAGCGTCCGCACTTGCTGCGCCTTCAAATAGAACGCGTCGTAGTAGCCGGCGCTCAGCACGTAGGTGCCGAGCATGATGCGTCGCTTCACTTCGGGGCCGAACCCTTCGTCTCGCGTCCGGCTGTACATCGTGAACAGCGTGTCGTCCTTGGTCGTGGCGGCGCGATGGCCGTACTTCACGCCGTCGTAGCGCGCGAGGTTCGAGCTCGCCTCGGCGGTGCAGATCAGGTAGTAGACCGGAATCGCATAGCGCGCGTGTGGGAGATCGACGTCCACGAGCGTGGCCCCCGCCTCGCGCAACACGTCCAACGCCTGATCGAATGCACGTCGTACTGCCTCGTCCACACCGTCGGCGACGAATGCGCGCGGGACGCCGACGCGCACGCCGCGAATATCTCCGGTGAGTGCCGACGCGAAGTCGGGCACGGCTTCAGCCGATGACGTCGAGTCCATCGCATCGCGGCCGGACAATGCCGACAGGGCGATCGCCGCGTCGGCGACCGTTCGCGTGAACGGCCCGATCTGATCCAGAGACGAGGCAAATGCCAGCAGCCCGTAGCGCGACACGCGTCCGTAGGTCGGCTTGAGGCCAACAACACCGCAGAAGGATGCCGGCTGCCGAATTGATCCGCCCGTATCCGATCCCAGCGCCAGCGGCACGCACTGCGCGGCGACGGCTGCCGCGGATCCGCCACTCGATCCTCCGGGCGTGCGATCGGTGGCCCACGGATTCCGCACGGGTCCGTACGCCGAGTTCTCGTTCGATGATCCCATCGCGAACTCGTCGCAGTTCGTCTTGCCGATGATGACGGCACCTGCCGATTCGAGCTTGTCCACGACCGTTGCGCTGTACGGCGGATGGAAGGTGTCGAGAATCTTCGACGAAGCCGTCGTCCGGACACCTTTGACGCACAGGTTGTCCTTCAGCGCAACAGGGACGCCGGCCAATGGCCCGAGCGTGGCGCCAGCCGCGCGCTGCTGATCGATCCGCGTGGCCTGAGCGATCGCCCGTTCGGCGACAAGGTGATTGAAGGCGTTCAGTGTGGGATTGGTCTGTTCGATCCGGGCCAGCGCCGCACGAGCGAACTCGACCGCGGACGCTTTGCCGACGACCACCGCTTCCCGTATTTCCCGCGCTGTCGTGAGCGTCATCCGATGACCCGTGGTACGCGAAAGAGTCCGGCCTCTGGCGCTGCGTCGGGCGCATTGGCCACCGCTTCGCTGACCTCGAGGCAGGGCTTGGGCTCATCGGCCCGTTCAACGCCGTGCGCATTGACGTGCGCCGTCGCCTCGACGCCGGTCGTATCGACGGCCTGCACCTGCTCGGCGTAAGCGAGGATGTCGGCGAGCTGTTTCGTGAACAGCTCTTTCTCGTCGTGGGTCAGCTCGAGATTGGCGAGCCGGGCGATGCGCTCGACGTCTGCGATGGTGAGTGTGGACACAATGCGATGCTAATTCGTAGCAAGGTCAAAGGGCAAAAGGCAAAGGTCAAAGGTCAGGTCAAAGGGTCAGGTCCTAGGCGTAGGATCGAGTCGTGGCATCGGTCAGGCGGACGTCGGTCGCCGGGACGTGGTATCCGGATAACCCTGCGAGGCTTGTCTCGCAGATGGACGGTTATCTCGAACGGGCTCGGGTAGAGGATCCGGCCGGCCGGCTACGTGCCATCATCGCGCCGCATGCGGGTCTGATGTACTCGGGGCCGGTGGCCGCGTTCGCCTACAACGTGGCGCGACGACATCAGCACTCGGCGATCGTGCTCGTGGGTCCGTCGCATTTCATCCCATTTCAGGGCGTTTCGATCTGGCCGGACGGCGAGTGGGAGACACCGCTCGGACCGGTGAAGGTCAACCGCGAGCTCGCCAAAGCCGTGAGCGATGCCTGGTCGCAGATCGTCGATTTGCCCGCTGCGCACGGGCGCGAGCATTGTCTGGAAATGCAGATGCCGTTCATTGCTCACGTGCTGCCGGGTGTGCCGATCGTCCCGATGGTGATGGGGTACCAGACTCGTGAGACCGCCTTCGCCCTGAGCGCCGTCATCGCGCAGGCCATCGAGAAACATGCACCCGATGCGCTGCTCGTCGCGAGCAGCGACCTCTCACACTACGAAGATGCGACCACGGCGCTGGCATTGGACAGACGCGTCATCGAGCACGTCGAGCGGCTCGACGCCGATAGTCTGATGCGCGCGCTCGACGCTGAACCGCGTCACGCCTGTGGCGGTGGCCCGATGGTCGCCGTCATGGATGCGGCGCGTCGGCTCGGCGCCAGCCATGCCCGGCTGCTACAGTATGCGGACTCCGGCGACGTGTCGGGTGACAAGTCGTCGGTCGTTGGCTACATGGCAGCTGCGATATGGTGATTTCCCTCGACGACCAGCGTCGCCTGATCGAGCTTGCGCGTGGCGCACTCGAGGCGCGTGTCTGTCGTACCGGCGTTCCCGACATCGACAGCACATTGGCCCCGGACGTTCATAGCGGTGCGTTCGTGTCGATCTTCCACAACGGTGAACTGCGCGGCTGTCTCGGGCGATTGAATTCACCGCTTCCAATCGCGCGGCTGGTTGCGGATCTCGCTCAGGCCGTTGCGGACTCAGATCCCCGATTCGACCGCGTCATGCCACAGGAACTGGCCGGCATCGATGTGGAGATCTCAGTCCTCACGCACGAGCGCGAGATTCAGTCGGTCGATGAAATCGAAGTCGGCAGGCACGGACTGATCATCGAACAGGGGATGAGCCGCGGTCTTCTGCTGCCGCAAGTGCCGGAAGAACACGGGTGGGACCGCGAGGCGTTCCTCAATCACACGTGTCTCAAGGCCGGACTCGCTGCCGACGCCTGGCGACGAGGGGCGCGCATCTTCATCTTCGAAGCGCAGGTGTTTGGAGAACGAACGTGAACGTATCGTTCACCCTTCTCCGTGCTCGCTTCTCGGTTCGTGTTCACGTTCAAGTTCCGTTCAACCCCGAAGATGAACCTTGAGAACCTCGCACCGAACCTGAACACGAACCGAGAAGGGAGAACTGACAACCGTGAACGGCACGAGTCATGGATAACGTCTGTCACACGCTTGTCGGCGCCGCGTGCGGCGCCGCCGGCCTGAATCGGCGCACTCGCTTCGGCGCAGCGACGTTGATGATCTCGGCCAACATCCCCGACGTGGATGTCCTGGTGTTTGCGACGGGCCAGCCGTGGATGGAGTTCAGGCGTGGCTGGACGCACGGCATTCTGGCGCAGATCGTCTTGCCGGTTGTTCTCACGGGATTCGTCTGGCTGTTCGATCGATTCAGACGCGCGCGAGGAGTCGAAGGCGATCTCTCGTTTCATTTTGGATGGACGCTGCTGCTCGCCTTTGTCGGCGTCTACTCGCACGTCTTCCTCGATTACCTGAATAACTACGGCGTCCGCCTCTTGACTCCGATCAACTGGCAATGGTTCTACGGCGACGCGATCTTCATCGTCGATCCGTGGATGTGGATCATGATGGCCGTTGGGATCTGGCTCGCCGGCTCACGTGGCCGCCCGCGTCCGGCGCAGGTGGCGCTGATGGTCATGAGCTGTTACATCGCCGTGACGTTGATATCCGGCCGCGTGGCGCGCAGCATCGTAGCGGACACGTGGAGGAGCACGCACGGCACCGAGGCCCGTGCCCTGATGGTTGGTCCGTTGCCGCTCTGGCCATTCAGCAGGCAAGTCATCGTGGACGCCGGCGACCACTACGAGTACGGCACGTTTTCCTGGCTGCAACGGGCGGAGACATTCGTCCCCGAGAGCGTTCCCAAGAACAGCCATGCCCCCGAGGTCGTTGCCGCACGTCAGGACAACAACATCCGCGCGTTTCTCGTCTGGGCGCGGTTTCCGTTCTGGACGATTGAACCCACACCATCAGGAGTGCGAGTGACCGTGTCGGACATGCGTTTTGCCGGCCGGAACGGGTTCAGCGCCTCGACGATCCTCCCGTCGGGCAATAATTGAACGACACATGCGCCGATTGATCGTCGTACTGGGTGTGCTGGCGCTGGCCGCAACTCCGACGCCCACGCACGCCTGGGGGTACGAAGCTCACAAGTTCATCATGGAGCGGGCCATCGGCCTGCTGCCGCCAGAGATCCGGCCACTGTTCGAGCAGAACAAGACTACGCTCATCGAGCGAGCGATCGATCCGGATACCTGGCAGGTCGCTGGCTTCGATGCCCAGGAGGACTCCAACCACTTCCTGGATTTGGACTGGGAAGGGTACGGCAAGTACCCGTACAGCGGGTTGCCGCGTGACTACACGGCGGCGGTCGCCAAGTTCGGCAAGAAGCGCATCGAGGACAACGGCACGCTGCCGTGGCGCACCGAGGAAATGTTTGGGAATTTGCAACGCGCGTTCGAGTCCTACGGACGCCGCGGCCCGTTCGGCCGCTTCGACATCCTCTTCTTCTCGGCGTGGCTTACGCACTATGTGAGCGATGCGCACGTCCCATTTCACGCGGTGCTGAACTACGACGGCCAGCTCACCGGACAGCATGGCATTCACTCGCGGTTCGAGGCGTTCTTGTTCGAGCGCTATCGGGATCAGTGGACCATAGCCCCGAAACCGATCGGGCCAATCCGGAATCCGCGCGACTTCATCTTCGACACGGTGCTGCAGGGGACGCAGCTCGTTCCGCCGATTCTCAAGGCCGATCTCGACGCCATCGGCGGACGCGACGAATACGACGATGCGTATTACGCGGCGTTCTTCACGGCGAATCGCGCAGTGGTTGAACGCCGCTTGAATGAATCGATCGCCGCATCGGCGGCGATGATTGCCGGCGCGTGGGAAGCTGCGGGGAAGCCAGCCGTGCCGGTCAACCCGCGGCCGACGGTGCAGCGTCGGCGGCGTTGAGGGTCCGCCTAAAGGCGGACACTACTCCTTAGGAGGCGGCGGCGTCCCCGACCCAGTGACCGTCTTCGCGACAGCCTCGGCCTTCTCCTTCACCTTCTGCAGCCATCGCCGCGCCCAGGCGAACTCGAGTCCGAGGATACCGAGGCCTGCCGGAATCACAATGAACGCCGGACCTGGCAGCACAATCATCGCAATCCCGATCGCCAGGACAGTGAACCCGACAACGGAGACTGCAATGCGTCGGGCCAGGCGATACGCGATGTTGGGCATGATGAATGGCGGGGGCACTTCTCGGTAGGCCTCTGCCATGATGGCACACGACAGAGGCAGTACAATCTCGGCTCAGGTGAAACTGCGCGAACTCGCCGAGCGGCTCGAGTGTCGGTTGGAAGGTGACGGCGACGTCGAAATCCGGCGGGTCGCGGGCATTCAAACAGCCGAAGCGGGCGACATCACGTTCCTCGCCAATCCCAAGTACGAAAAGGCCCTGCGCACCACACGGGCCTCGGCCGTGATTCTCAAGGCCGATGCACCGGCTGCGCCGTGCGCGATGCTCCGCGCGAAGGATCCGTACCTGGCATTTGCACGTGCCGTCGGGCTCTTTGCGCCCGTGTCGCGTCCGGCCCCGGGTGTCCACCTGCTCGCGTCGGTCGCGGCCGACGCGCAGATCGGCGCCGATGTCTCGCTCGGTGCGTTCGTCGCTGTCGGCGAGGGGGCAGCGATCGGCGACCGGACGATCGTCTTTCCCAACGTCACTATCGGTCCCGGTGCGCGCATCGGGTCTGACTGCGTCATCCATTCCAACGTGTCGATCCGTGAGCGCGTAACACTCGGCGATCGCGTCGTCTTACAGAACGGCGTCGTGATCGGTGGTGACGGTTACGGGTTCGTCCGTCGAGGCGACGGCACGCACGAAAAGATTCCCCAGGTCGCTACCGTCATCATCGAAGACGATGTCGAACTGGGCGCGAACACGACCGTCGATCGTCCTGCTGTCGGCGAAACACGCATCAAGGCCGGCACCAAGATCGATAACCTCGTGCAGATTGGCCACGGTGTCACCATCGGCCGCAATGTGTTGTTGGCCGCGCAGGTCGGCATTGCTGGCAGTACCGACGTTCATGACGATGTGGTCTTCGGCGGGCAAGTGGGCGTTGGCGGTCACTTGACGATCGGCCGTGGCGCTGTGGCGGTGGGGCAGTCGGGCGTGACCAACTCCCTCGAGCCGCGCGCCATGGTGGCGGGGTATCCGGCCATCGACAGCCGCGACTGGCGCAAGGCGTCGGTCCTCTTCAAACGTCTACCCGAACTCAAACGCCGCATCGAGGCGCTCGAAACGCGCATCGCGCGATTTCTCTCAGCAGGCGCCGAATCCACCGAGAGGTCCCCAGAGTGAAACCGTACGCTCGACTCCCCCTGAGCGCCCTCATGGCGCTGGCGGTCGTGTTGTGGGCCAACGCGGCAGCCGCGCAAACACCAAATGACAACGAAGAGCCACCAGCCGCGCACGTGCAGCTGTTGCCGCGAACGACGTTCCTCCTCTCCGCTGAGCACCTGGCGGACCAGGATCTGGCGTTCGTGTGGGACATGAACTTTGGCGGCGCGCTCGATGTGATTGACTACGGCGCCGGCCGCGCGACGTTTGTTGCGAACTACCAGGCGATTCTCGGCGATGAGTTTCGTCACTTCGACCCGAACCAGGGCAACTACATCCTGAGCGGCACGGCATCGCTGCGGGCCCGCGGTGTTGAAGTCGCCGGCGTCTTTTATCACCAGTCGCGTCATCTGGCCGATCGCGACAATCGCGTCGCCGTCGCATGGAACATGGCAGGCGTGCGGCTGGAGCGGTCGCTGACCACGGGCCGCGCTCGTGTCGATGGTCGCGTCGATGTGCGCGGCGTCGTGGCAAGAGCCTTCGTCGACTACACGTGGGAGATCGAAGGGGCCGTGCGCAGCGATGTGCAGATACGGCCCACGGTCGCCGTGCTCTTCGCCGGCACGATTCGTCGTCTCGGCGTGGACGACTCGCAGAATCGTGGGGACCAAACCGGGTTTCGCGGTGAAACAGGCGTCCGTTTCGAGGGACGAAGGGGCGCGATGGAGTTCTTTCTTGCCGCGGAGCAGCGCATCGATCCCTCGCCGTTGCAGTTTGGCACTGCCAGATGGGCGAGCGTCGGCTTCCGCCTGCTGAGCCGCTGACCTCTGGGATAATCACTCCATGGGATTCGCGCGCTCCCGCCAGGGCCGCCTCACGGCCGGCCCTGCGATACTTTCGATCGTCGTCGGGCTCGCCGCGTTTGCCTGGTCGCCGCTCGACGCTGCGGTGCGGCCGCCGAAACTCCAGTATCAGATCTCGACGCTGCCCAACGGCCTGCGCGTCATCCTCTCCGAGGATCACTCGACGCCGATCGTGCACATCTCAGTCTGGTATCACGTCGGCTCGAAGAACGAGCGCGCTGGGCGTACCGGCTTCGCGCATTTGTTCGAGCACATGATGTTCAAGGGCTCCAAGAACGTCGAGCCCGATTCGCACACGTCGATCATCGCCAGCGTCGGTGGACGCAGCAACGCCTACACCACTGAAGACGAGACGGTGTTCTGGCAGACGCTGCCAGCGCATTACCTGCCACTCGCATTGTGGCTCGAGGCGGATCGCATGGCCACGCTGCGCCTGGACGATGACGCCTTCCGGCGCGAACGCGAGGTGGTGAAAGAAGAGCGGCGGATGCGGGTCGAGAATCAGCCGTACGGCCGGTTGTCGGAAATCATCTACGACCACGCGTTCACGAATCACCCCTACAAGCACTCGACGATCGGCAGCATGGCCGACCTCGAAGCCGCGTCGATCACTGACGTTCGCGACTTCCACAGCACGTACTACGTGCCGGAGAACGCGACAGTCACCGTCGTCGGCGACTTCGACTCGACGCTGGCGCTGCAGATGGTGACGCAATACTTCGCGCGTGTGCCGAAGGCGGTCAAGCCGGTGCCGCGCGACATCCCGAAGGAGCCGCCGCAGACCAAAGAGCGCCGCGCGGTCGTCGAGGAGGCATGGCCGTTGCCTGCGGTCGTCGTCGCGTATCACGTGACGTATGACGGACACCCCGATGCCTACCCGCTGCACATCGCCGCCAAGATCATGTCCGACGGGCAGAGCGCACGGATTCCGCTCGAGCTGATGTACAAGAAACGGCTCGCGCTGACAGCGTTCGGCAGCGGAAACATCACCGAAGATCCGAATCTGTTTTATGCCGTCGCGATCGTGCAGCCAGGGCAGACGCCACAAGCGGCCGAACAGGCACTGATTGCCGAGTTCGACAAGCTGACGAAGGAGCCGGTCCTCGCCAACGAATTGCAGCGCGCCAAGAACCAGTTCGCGCGCGACTACATCGTCAGCCGCGAATCGAACGAGGACAAGGCGCGGCATCTGGCGCACTCGGCCGTGATCCACAACGACGTCGCCGCCGCTGACGGCGAGTTCGACATCTTCATGAACGTGACGCAGGCCGACGTGCTCCGCGTCGCTAAGACGTACTTCACGCCCAACAACCGCGTGGTGCTCCATATTCTTCCGAAAACGGGAGGCTCGCGATGAGGCACCGTTGGGAATTCGGCGTTGGGCGTTGGAAGTGGTTGGGCTTTGGGAGTTGGGCGTTGGGAGTTGTGTTGTGCGCGACTCTGGCCCACGCGCAGGTCGCCAACTGGCCGAGTGAGTCAGCGCCGCGGCCGCTGGCGGCCAAGGAGTTCAGGTTCCCTCCATACGAGATCCGCACGCTGTCTAATGGCATGCAGGTGATGGTCATCCTGCACCACGAGCAGCCGGCGGTCACGATGCGATTGCTGACCCGTGCCGGCGCCGCGCAGGATCCGGAACGCAAGCGCGGCATCGCCGAGCTCGTCGCCCATCTGCTGGACCAGGGCACGACGACGCGATCGGCGCAGCAGATTGCCGAACAGATCGATTTCATCGGCGGCGCGATTGGCACGGGCTCAGGGACCGATCTGACCTACGTCAACGCCGTCGTGATGAAGGACTCATTCGCCTTCGGGATGGATCTGATTGGCGACATCGTCCGGAATCCTGCGTTCTCACCTGAAGAGATCGAACGGCAGCGTGAGCGCGCGATCTCATCCCTGCAGGTGAGCGATCAGGACCCTGACTATGTCGCGTCGGTATTGTTCGATCGTCTCGTCTACGGTTTCCATCCGTACGGACTACCGGGCAGTGGAACGCCAGAGACGCTGATGAACATCACGCAGGACGACCTGCGTCAGTTCCATCGTCAGTACTTCGTGCCGAACAACATGATTCTGGCGATCGTCGGCGACGTCACCGGTGAGGATGCGTTCGGGCAGGCCGAGCGTGTGTTCGGCAAGTGGGCGCGCGGTGAGGTTCCGCCGTGGAAGCCCATCGATCCACCGCAGCCGACGCGCCGGCTGATCATCGTGGACAAGCCGGACGCGGTGCAGACGGAGATCCGCGTCGGCCAGTTGTCGATTCCGCGAAAGCATCCGGACTATCTCGCCTGGGACCTTGCGGTGAAAATCCTCGGTGGTGAGGGCGCGAACCGGTTGCATCGGGTGCTCAGATCAGAGCGCGGCCTGACCTACGGCGCAGAGGCGAACAGTCAGTCCATGAAGCAGGCGGGCGACTTCGTCGCCGAGACGAATACGCGCACTGAAACCACTGGTGAAGCGCTGCGGCTGACGGTGGAGGAGTTCGCCAAGCTGCCGCGGCAGCGTGTCTACGAGCGTGAGCTTGCCGACGCACAGGCCTACCTGGCCGGTAGTTTTCCCCTGACGATTGAAACGCCGAACGACATCGCGACGATCGTGCTCAACGCGATGTTCTATGAGCTGCCGCTCGAGGAGATCAGCACGTTCCGTGAACGAGTGCTGGCGATCACGCCCGACGATATTCAGCGTGTCGCCCGTCAGTACATCAAGCCCGACCGTCTGTCGATCGTACTGGTCGGCAACGCGCAGGGCTTTGTGTCGCAGTTGCGCGCCGTCGGCTTTACCGACTTTGAGATCATTCCGATCGAGCAGCTCGATCTCATGTCCGCGACGTTGAAGAAGGAGCCGCCGCGGCGCGCGGCTGTCACCCCGGACGGTTCACCCCGTCCCTAACCACATCGGCGGCGTCGATGCGAATCATGATCTCCTGCGGCGAGGCGTCAGGCGATCTGTATGCCGCCGCGCTTACCGCTGAACTGCACCAGCGTCAGCCCGATGCCGAGATCTTCGGCTTCGGCGGCCAGCGTCTGCAATCCGCTGGCGGGCATCTCATCGGCGACTTCGGCGGACTCGCCGTCACCGGCCTGACCGAAGCCATCCGCGTCGTCCCACGTTCGTTCGCGATGCTGCGGCGTCTGGTCGACGCGGCACGTGAGTTGCGTCCGCACGTGTTCGTGGCCATCGACTCGCCGGACTTCAATTTCAGACTACTGGCCGCGCTTCGTCGTCTTGGTATTCCGATCGTCTACTACGTGAGCCCGCAGCTCTGGGCATGGCGCCCTGGCCGCATGGAGACGATGAAGACGTACGTGGACCGTGTGCTCGTGATCTTTCCGTTTGAAGAGGCGCTCTACCGCGACGCCGGCGTCAATGTGCAATTCGTGGGACATCCGCTGGTGGATCTCGCCAAATCAGGGCAGCCTCGCGAGGCGTTTCTGACCGAGCGTGGTCTCGTTCCGACGGCGCCCACAGTGGCGCTGTTGCCCGGCAGCCGCAAGAACGAATTGGATCGCACCGTACCGGTGATGGCCGAGACCATTCCTCTGATTCGTGCACGAGTCCCCGATGCGCAGTTCGTCGTCGCGTGTGCGCCATCGATGGCCGACTCACTGTTCGCGCCGCTCGTCGCCGACGATCTCGATGCTGACGTGGTCCTCGTGCGCGATCGAACTGACGATGTGTTGGCGGCCTCGGATGTGGTGATCACGGCTTCGGGGACAGCAACCATTCAGTGCACGCTGCACGAGAAGCCGATGGTCGTCGTCTACCGGCTGTCGCCGTTGACCTATCGACTGGTGAAACCATTCGGGCATGTGGACATGTATGCGATGCCGAATCTCGTCGCCGGTACGCGCATCGTGCCCGAGTTGATTCAGTCCGATTTCACGGCGGAGCGGACGGCGGCTGAAGCGTTGAAGTTCCTCACTGATCGCGCTCTGTACGATCGGACGCGTCAGGCGCTGTCCAATGTGCGGCAACAATTGGGATCACCTGGAGCGAGTGCGCGCGCGGCGCAGGCGGTGCTCGAGGTGGCGCATGGCTCGATCTCAGCAAGGGGCACGGATGACTAACAGCAAATGGTGGAGTGCAGCGGTCATCGCTGGCGTGATCGGCATGGTTGGCGTGGCATCGCCCTCGGCGATGGTCGTTGTGCCTGCCGAATTCTCGGAGATGGTCACCGCGTCGGAACTCGTCGTGCATGGGCGGGTGCTGGACGTTCGCGCGCAGATCGTCGGCGACCGGCGAACCATCGAAACCGTGGTGACGCTGTCGGTGCTCGATGCGATCAAGGGCCAGCCCGGTGAGACCGTGTACTTCAAGGTGCCGGGTGGTCAGATCGGACGTTACCGCCGGGTCATGGTCGGTGCGCCCGAGTTCGCGTCCGGCGATGAAGTGGTGCTGTTTCTCAAAGGCCGCCCGCCGGCCGTGCCGTTCCCATTCGGGTTGAGCCAGGGCGTCTATCGCGTGGTGCACGACGCGTCGGGGCGAAGTCTCGTCACACCGCCAGTCGTGTCGGAGGCACCGGGTCGCGTGGTGCGCGGCGACACCTCTAGACGTCCACTCGAACTCGGGGCGTTCGCGCGCAACGTTCGAGCGATCGCGGAGCGCCAGCCATGAGACGCGCGCTCACGTTGCTGCTGGCGATCGTGTCGCTGACCGCCCAACCCGCGCAGGCGTATCTCCACCTGACGTCTTCGACAGGGACGACGCAGACTCCGCTCAAGTGGAACCAGTCACGTGTGCGCTGGTTTGCTACCGACCGCGCTGTGAACGGTGTGACGGCTTCACAATTCCAAACCGCAGTCGCCGCCGGCTTCGCGACCTGGGAAGCGGTGCCGACCGCGTCGATCACGTTTCAGTTCGTCGGCTTCACGTCGGCAGCGCCCTTCGACGACGACGGCATCTCGACGTTTGGATTCGACGCAGAGCCGGATCTCGATCGCGTGCTCGGCGCGACGTCGTTCGTCGTCGATACGCTGACCGGCGAGATCGTCGAATCGGACGTCTTTTTCAATTCCATCTTCACATGGTCCACCGCTGCGGCTGGCGATGCCAGCCGCTTCGATTTGCAATCGGTGGCGACGCACGAAATCGGGCACTTCCTCGGGCTTGGCCACTCGGCGATCGGCGAGACGGAGATTCGGCCCGACGGCGGACGACGAGTGCTCGCGTCGGGGGCAGTGATGTTTCCAATCTCGTTGGGCCGCGGCATCACCTCGGATCGCACGCTGCAGCCCGATGACATCGCCGGCGTGTCCGATCTCTACCCGGATGGCGATTTCAAAGACACTACCGGGGCCATCAGCGGCCGCGTGGTGCGCAACGGTCGAGAAGTGATCGGCGCACATGTCGTGGCGTTCAATCCGAAGACTGGCACGCTCATCGGCGGCTTCGCACTCGGGGAAGGCGGGACTTTCCAGATAGCGGGTCTGGCACCGGGCGCGCACGTGATTCGCGTCGAGCCGCTGGACGATGCCGACATCGACAGCTTCTTCTCACCGAGCGGCATCGATGTCGATTTTCAAGTGACGCTATTACCGCAGCTCATCGTCGCCCCGAAAGGCGGCGCCAGCGATCGCTTCGACGTGTCGGTGCGGCCGAAGTGACTGCGCGCGTCTCACTCATCGCTGTTGTGGTGCTGCTGGCCGCCTCGGCGGCCGGCGCACAGACCGAACCTCCGCTACATCGACTGCAGTTGGGAGCGGGCGTCGGATTCTTTGGCGGCGCGCCGCTGGGGGATGCAGACGCCAATCTGCGCACGGCCACTACCGATCCGTTCCGGCTGTTTTCGACGTCGACCGAACAAGCCGGGACAATCGGCCTCGACCTGCACGCGGCCGTTGACCTCACTCGTCGCTTTGGAGTCGAGGCGCATACGTTGTTCGCCCGCCCCGAAATACGCACCAGTGTCACCAACGACGCGGAGAACGCGCCCGCTGTTGACGCTGTGGAGCAGATCGATCAGTACCTGATCGACGGTGGCATCGTCGTCCGGCTGAACGAGCTTCGTATGGGCGACTGGGTGCCGTTCGCCACCGCCGGCGCCGGGTATCTGCGGCAACTGCACGAAGGCTTGACGCTCAGCGAACACGGCCACCTGTTCTACTTTGGCGGCGGTGTGCGGCGTGCGCTTCTGGTGCGGCCCAAAGGGTTCGTCCGCGGCCTCGGCGTTCGCGGCGACGTTCGCCTCGACATCCTTTCCGACGGCATCACGATCGAAGACAAGACGCGCAAGCACCTCTCGGCGAGGGGGAGTCTTTTTGTGGTGTTTTAGTCAGGTCAAAGGTCAAAGGTCAAAGGGCAAAGGGCAAAGGGCAAAGGCGAGATGTTAGGTCTAGGTCTAAGTACGAGGTCTAGGTGCCAGGTAAAGGCGCTGATTTCTTCGTACTTCGCGGCTTCTGTCGACGGCACATTCTGAAACGTCTCGTTGTCCCTCCGCTAGATCACGACGTCTTTCGCTCTTGAACCGAGCTGGCACCTCGCGTGCTCTTTACCGTCGTCATGAAACGAGACGACAAAAACGGCATCGACGAGCGGTCGCACAGGTTCTACGTTGACGTACTGGCATTTGTCGATACGATTCCTGCCGGACCGAAGACGAAGAAGTTGATCGAGCAACTCGCAGGCGCTGCGGGATCTATTGGCGGCAATCGGGAGGAAGCGCTCGGCGGCTCTTCTCGAAAGGAGTTCATCCGCTTCAATGAAGTCTCATTGTGGGGAGCAAACGAGTCAGCGCGCTGGCTCCGAGCCTGTGCGGCGGGAAAACTCGGTGAGCAGCAGCAGTGTGCCACGTTGCTCGATGAGGCCCGTCAGCTGGCAAAGATCCTGGGCAGGATTATCGTGACATCAAAGCGACGCGACAAGGAGAAGGGCGAGGAGGGAAGTTCCTAGCACCTAAACCTTTGTCCTCGCCTTTGCCCTTTGACCTTTGCCCTTTGCCCTTCGCCCTTCGTCCCTTGCCTCCGAGTTATCATCGGAGATCATGCCTACGCTGAATAGCTTCGGTACACGCACTGAGATCCGCGTCCTCGACAAGCCCGTACAGATTTACAGCCTGCCCGCGCTCGAAAAGGCAGGATTCCCCGGCGTCTCGCGTCTCCCGTACTCGATGAAGATCCTGCTCGAGAACCTGCTGCGTCGGGAGGACGACGCGTTCGTCAAGGCCGACGACATTCGCGCGGTGGCCAAGTGGGACGCGAAGGCGAACGTGCAGAAAGAGATTTCGTTCATGCCGGCGCGGGTGCTGCTGCAGGATTTCACCGGCGTGCCCTGCGTCGTCGATCTGGCGGCGATGCGTGACGCGGTGATTGCGCTCGGCGGAAATCCCGTTCGCGTGAATCCGTTGCAGCCGGTCGAGCTCGTCATTGACCACTCGGTGCAGGTCGACTACTTCGGACGCCCCGACGCGTTCACGCTGAACGCAGAGCTCGAGTTCTCGCGCAATCGCGAGCGCTATGCGTTCCTGCGCTGGGGACAGAACGCGTTCAACAATTTCAAGGTCGTCCCACCTGACACCGGCATTGTTCATCAGGTGAATATCGAGTACCTCGCTCGCGTCGTCGTCGCGCAGAGTGTGGACGGCGTCAACCTGGCGTATCCCGATACTTTGGTCGGCACCGACTCGCACACGACGATGGTCAACGGTCTCGGTGTCGTGGGATGGGGCGTTGGGGGTATCGAGGCCGAGGCAGCGATGCTTGGTCAGCCAAGCTCGATGTTGATTCCACAGGTGCTCGGGTTCCGACTGAGCGGCGCGATGCCCAAAGGCACGACGGCCACCGACCTCGTGCTCACGATCACCGAAGTGCTTCGTAAGCACGGCGTCGTGGGCAAGTTCGTCGAGTTCTTCGGCGAGGGGCTCAGCGCGCTGACCATTGCCGACCGCGCGACGCTCGGCAACATGTGTCCCGAGTACGGGGCGACCGTCGCGATCTTCCCGATCGATCACATGACGCTCGATTACCTGCGGCTCACCGGACGCGATGCGTCGCAGGTCGCGCTCGTCGAGCAGTACGCGATGGCTCAGGGGCTCTTCCGCACGCCGGGCAGTCCCGACGCGATCTACTCGGAAGTGATCGACCTGGATCTCGCCTCGATCGAGCCGAGCCTGGCCGGACCGAAGCGTCCGCAGGATCGCGTGTCGCTCTCGAACGCCAAGACCGCGTTCCAGTCGGCCTTGCCGTCGATGCAGATGCCGGCCAAAGGATCCGGTGGCACGTCACCCGCGGCGCGTTCGGCAGTCGCGGTTGCGGAACCGGCGGTTGGGACGCTGGATCACGGCGCGGTTGTGATTGCGGCGATCACCAGCTGCACGAACACATCGAATCCCAGCGTGATGATCGGTGCCGGGCTCGTCGCGAAGAAGGCGGTGGAGCGTGGCCTGAAGCGCCAGCCGTGGGTGAAGAGCAGTCTCGCACCTGGCTCGAAAGTCGTCACCGAGTACCTCAATGCGGCGGGCTTGACGCCATATCTCGATCAGCTCGGATTCAATCTGGTGGGGTACGGCTGCACGACGTGCATCGGGAACAGCGGACCGCTGCCCGAGGAGATCGCCGCGACGGTTCGTGAGAAGAACCTTGTGGTGTGCTCGGTTCTGAGCGGCAATCGAAACTTCGAAGGACGCATTCAGCAGGACGTGCGCGCCAACTACCTCGCGTCGCCGCCGCTCGTTGTCGCCTACGCGCTGGCGGGATGGATCACGACCGACATCACGACGGAGCCACTCGGACACGACCCCGCGGGGCGTCCCGTGTATCTGAAAGACATCTGGCCAACCGAACACGAGCTGCAGGAGACGATGCTCAAGGCGGTGACGGCCGACATGTTCCGGCGCAGTTACCACGATGTGTTCAGTGGCGATACGCGTTGGCAAGGTCTGCAAGTGCCTGAGGGCAGCGTGTTCGCGTGGGACAACGATTCCACGTACGTGCGCAAGCCGACGTTCCTCGAAGGCATGACGATGGACCCGGCGCCGCTGACCGACATCACCGGCGCGCGCATGCTCGCCGTGCTCGGCGACAGCGTGACGACCGATCACATTTCACCGGCCGGCTCGATCAAGGTCGACAGCCCGGCG
>AR_comb_assmDRAFT_10847014_pt1 | contig 22744 bp, 20 predicted proteins | sample ArasoioldDNA_FD_10543 | JGI IMG/M metagenome (IMG submission 10543) | reverse complement strand
TCAGCGCGGAGGGCGATCGTCGGGTTCACTTTCGTCGCGCGTCGCGCCGGTACGTATGAAGCCACAAGTCCCACTGCGATAAGCATCGCGGAAACGCTGCCGAACGTCAGGTAGTCAGTCGCGGTCACACCATAAAGAAGGCTTGCCATCAGACGGGTCAGCGCATATGCCGATATCAATCCTGCTCCCACGCCAATCAATGTCAACATCAGTCCCTGGCCCATCACCAACCGCAATACATCCATTTTCGCTGCGCCGAGCGCCATCCGGATTCCCAGTTCGCGCCTCCGAAGCGTGACTGTGTAATTCATCACGCCATAGACTCCCACGGCCGCCAGCATCAACGCCACCGCGGCAAAACTGAGCAGCAGTGTCATGTTGAAACGACGGCCTGAGAGTGATGCCAGAAGAACTTGCTCCATAGTCTGCACGTCAGTCAGCGCTTGCTCTTTATCGATTGAATAGATCGCTTTCGAAACAGGCTGGATGAGGCTTTCCGGGTTCTGCGCGGTCCGCACTACGAAACTCATGAAAGGTCGCGGCGATTGATTGTATGGCAGATACATCATCGTGGAAGAATCGGAGTCAAGCCCACGTGCCTTAACATCGCCTACTACACCGACAATCTCACGTGGCCCTTGTTCGAGGTGAAATGAGGGGGTTAACCGCTTGCCGATCGGGTTTGCTCCCGGCCAGAAGCGATGCGCCATTGCCTCGCTGATGATAACTACCGGCACGCTATTATCTCGATCCTGGTCGGTGAAGAAACGGCCCTGTCGCAAAGGAATGCCAATCGCTCGGAAGTAATCAGCGGTGATGTAACGGGTCTGGGCCATGGGCTGCTCCGCAATTGCACCGGTGGGCCGGCCGTCGATACTGAAGGGTTGTGTCGATCCACCTCCCGCGAGTGGAATCTTGGTAGTAGCTCCAACGGAAACGACGCCAGGCACGGCGCGGATCTGTTCCATTGCTCGTTCCAAAAACGCAAGCTGTTGGTGAGGTTCAGGATATCTGATTTGGTTTAAAACGACGCTCATCGTTAACGCATTGCTCGTGTCGAATCCGGGATCGACATGTTGCAAGTTCCAGAAACTGCGAATCATCAGCCCGGCTCCTATCAGCAGGACTAGTGACAAGGCCACCTCGGACACCACCAGCGCCTTGCGTGTGTGCTGCTTGAGGGAGGTGCCGCCGGTTCGGCCCGACCCTTGTTTCAGAGTTTCACTGACGCTGGTCCTGGTAAACTGCAAAGCAGGCATGATTCCGATAATGATGCCAGCGGCGAACGACACTAAAAGAGTAAAGCACAGGGCCCATGTGTCGATGCCGATATTGTCTGCAGCTGGAATGCCGCCCAGTTGCACCAGCATCTTACTGCCCCATACGGCGAGCAGAAGGCCGAGCACTCCTCCGGTAACGGCGAGCAAGATACTTTCTGTAAGTAGTTGCCGGACCAACCGAGCGCGACCAGCGCCTAGCGCTATACGCACGGCGATCTCTTTCTGTCGGTTGGCACCTCTGGCGAGCATCAGGTTTGCGACGTTCGCACAGGCAATCAACAAGACGAAGCTCACTGCACAAAAAAGAACAAGCAGCGCCGTGCGATTATCGCCGACAAGATCCTCACGAAGCGGGATGACCACGGCACCCCAGCCTTTGTTTTCCTCCGGGTATTGCTGTTCGAGCCTGCTCGATATCGTACTCATCTCCGCTTGTGCCTGCTGCACTGACACGTTCTGCTTCAGACGCGCAATCACAAGGTAGTCGTGAATCGATCGGGTTTGACGTTCCTTATCATCCCACGCCAGAGGTACCCATAGCTCCGCCTCACGCGGAAACTGAAATCCCGCGGGCATGATGCCTACGACGGTGAAACCTCGGCTGTTGAGGGTGAGAGTTTGACCGATAATGTTAGGGTTTGCCCCAAAGGCTCGTTGCCATAATGCGTGACTAATCACAACAACCTGGTCCCGTCCCGGGCGTTCCTCCTCTGATGTAAAGGTGCGTCCCTGCATGGCGTTAGTGCGCAACACCGAAAAAAAGTCCGAAGACACGGTGGCGCCAATCAATGGCATGGGATCGTTACTGGTACTCAGACTCAATCCTGCGAACCCGTAAACCGCAATCTTTTCGAAGGAGCTGGTCTGTGCCTTCCAATCAAGATAGTTCGCGGGTGACACTGAAAACCTGTCGAGGCCGGGGAAGCTTTGCTGCGGCGGCGTATGCCACACATCCACAAGCCGCTCCGATTCGGGGTAGGACAAAGGCCGAAGCAGTAGACCGTTGACGACACTGAATATCGCAGTGTTAGCGCCAATCCCGAGCGCGAGCGACAGCACTGTTACAGCCGTGAAAATGGGGCTATGGACCAGCGTCCGTACACCCAACCGAACATCTCGCCATGCAGTTTCTATCAAGTGGCCCATTCTGACCTCCCTCACTCTTTCTTCAACTTGCTCAACCCCGCCAACCTCGATGAGAGCGTTACGCCGAGCCTCTTGAGGTGACAAGCCTTGCGCGAGTTTCGCTTCCGTCAACATGTCCAGGTATGCCTGGATCTCTTCGTTGAACTCCTGGTCCACTCGGTCCTTGTGGAACAGGTTACGCCAGAGGCTCGTCAGGCGAGGAATCAACGGCACGACTGCGTCTCCTCATGTGGCCTTTAGGGCGGTGGTGATCGCCAGGGAAATGCGTTGCCAGTCCTGCGTTTCGGCATCGAACTGACGCCGACCGGCTGCGGTAAGACGATAGTACTTTGCACGGCGATTGTTCTCCGACTCGCCCCAGGACGCCTGGAGCCAGCCCGCCTCTTCCATACGGTATAACGCCGGGAACAGTGACCCGGGCTTGACCTTGAAAGTTCCGTTCGTGATCTGTGCGATGCGATTTGAAACGCCCAGTCCGTGAAGCGGCCCCAGAGCCAACGATTTCAGCACCAGAAGGTCGAGCGTACCTTGCAACAGGTCAACTTGCCTCTTTGCCATCTCTCTCTCCTATAGACGTTCTGTACGTGATAGATTACCGCTTTCATATAGAATGTCAATATGAGCGGGCTTAACGCTTATCAACGCGTCAGTCGCTTAATAAGACGCTTTACCAGGACTACTGGAATAGCGAATACTTCCCAATAACACACAACGGCCACCAGAATTATTGCGGCGATTGGCACAACATATAACATTACAAATTTCACGCGGCTGGAGTTAGTATCACAAGAAGCACTGTTTTGGAATACTCACACGAACAAAGGCCCATGCTAAACCCGCGATTCCAAATCTCAAGCTCACAGATTTGGGTTTTAGTCGAAACGGTTGGACTTCGACTCAGGTAGATCTTCTTTCAAAGAAGAGGTGTGCAAGTGCGAGACACGCCACGGCAATAGCAAAACAGTAGACTCTGTATGCAAGTATTCTCCCGCTCTTTAGATCTTGATACGTCCAGAGCTGATAAAAGCACCGGATTGTAGCTCCAATGCTTATGACCAATACTGTATAGATAGAAGAGTCATACACCGATGCCAATTGCGATCACATAAGCCGCGTACTTATTCCGTAGCAACACATTCAATGCGACAACGAATGAGGTCATAAAGACTATGCCGGGCACAAGGAACACGCCTAGACCATCACGTAAGCCGAGACTCAACAGGCGATGGCCTCACAAAAGTTGGATGACGATTGCAAGCAGGCCGACTGAAGCCACCAGAGAAAACGTCAACACAATGGTAGCGAGGCACTTTGAGAGCAGTAAGACACTGTTCTTGACGGGCGTGGACCATATGACTGGTTCGATCTTCACTTCTCGATCGCGATGCATTGCTTCGCACGTGTAGAAGACCGCAATCCCGATCAGGAATAGCAATAACAATTTTGCTGTGTCGGTCGCATACGCGGCGGAATGAGAGACGTCCGGAGGAATATTATAGAAGGCAACTTCCAAATAGAGAGGAAGATAGCCAGCGGCATTATCACCAGACTTCGTTCCGCGCGAAACAGGCGGAACTCAATGCCTAACGCTGCAAGCAGTTTACTTATGTTGGCGTGAATTCCGTCGTCGACCTTGACAACTTCAGGAATGGCGACGAGGGTGACGGACTCATCCGCTTTGTGGTCCCACCATTCGAACTCATCGAGGAGCGTTGCCGGCGAACTCTCCGGGTAATAGACGCGTTCCGCTGCGGTCGAAAGGTTGAGGACTGAGAACTTTTCAACATTCTCGGAGCGCTCGGTGGTTGAGAAGCGCAAATAGACAATCGTCAAACAGATCGCCGTCAGGAGAATCATCACTCAACACAGTTTTCTTGCGGTTAGGACGCATGGGTAAGTTGACGAGTGCGATTTTCATCGTTATGTGGCTTGCAAAACCTTGGTAATTGCTTTAGAGATGCGGTTCCAGTTGGCGCGTTCGGCTTCTAGCTTTCTTTTTCCCTTGCTCGTGAGTTTATAAAACTTGGCACGTCGGTTGTTCTCTGACACTCCCCACTCTGACTTGATCCAATTGCGTTCCTCCATACGGTATAGGGCAGGATAAAGCGAACCATCCTCGACTTTTAGTAAGTCTTCCGCAGCTTCGTGTATTCGCTGCACGATACCGTAGCCGTGCATAGACTCACGGGCTAGAGTGTTCAAGATCAACAACTCCAGTGTCCCTTGCATCAAGTCCGTGCGATCGTTTGCCATGAAAAAAAAGCTTTCCCCTAGATTGTCTGGGAAAGACTAGCGGAGGCTTCCCTAGTCTATCAAGGGCAGTTGCTGACATCGCTAACTAACGTCACTCAACGAGAGCTTACGCCGGTGGGTACCACTACGAGATAGGTGTAAAGCCAGTACGTGTGGACCACAAACTCTTCATCAGCCGACCAACACATATGGAAGAAATCTTTTGTGTCGTCGACGGGAAACTTTATGGCTTTCCCGACCGGCGTAGCATCTGCGATTGATATGATCTCGTGATAGCGCTGTCCCAGGATCCAGTCTCCGCCGATGAAGGGCAGTAGAGACGGGATCGCTGGACCAGTTCCCGACAGCACTGCGACCCACCGGCCGCTTGGCGACTCCCTGTGAGCAAGTGGATATCCGCCGGCAGTTGGCAGTTCCCGCCATGCGCCTGGTTTGCCGATTAAGAGTTTGTGCTCGGGCTCGTTGGTGGTAATGATGGGCCCGTCGGAGGGCTTCCGAGTGAAATAGTCAAAACAGTTGGTTATCGGGCCGGTCGAGTTTTGCCACTCAGAATCGCTAACAGGACTAATCCGGCGCGTTTGCGGGTCGTACCGATAAACAGTTTCGAGGTCAGTGCGCTTGATGAGCAACGCACCACCAGCTTCAGTCTCGCGACGAAGCATCAACTCATGCTTGTATTCGTCGATATCTTTGAACTCCCACGCCAGAGTTTTTTGCTGTGGCACGTCGCCGCCCATGGGCCATAGCTTCAGTGCGATGTAAAGACCAGCTGCAATCAAGGAGATTACGACGACGCCGACCGCGGTCAGTAGTATCTTTAAGAGACTCAATTTAGCCATCGAACAGGAGACACGATGCAAGCAGAGCTGTCGCTAAGGAATGGTGCGGTTTCAAGACGGGAATTCCAACGCGATCTTTTATTTAAGACTCAGAACATCTTCAAATGTTTACGCGTCTGCGGGGCGCTTAACGCTCTATATATGGGTCGCGCTGTGGAACGCTACCGGTACGCCGATGGCGGAGGGTCGCCGCAGTATTCCTTTTGGGTCGTGCCAAGAAGCTTGTGCTGTGCGTCGAACGAGTAGCGACGAACGGAGTTGCGCCTGCCACCGCTCGGGCAATTTTGCCGCTCATTGCTTGGGGGGCCGACGTCGAGGAACCATACTTTGGCGGCAGCGAGCAGTTTTGCATCGCTGGTGTATTTGCCTCCAGGTAACGCATACGACGTGATACCTCCGTGCGTCTCGTCAATGACGAGTCGCAGCTTGTCGGCCTTGAGATTCTCGCGGTACGGTGCGAACCGGGTAGCGACATCGTCCGTGATCTTCTTAAGCCCGGCGTCGCACCAATTCTCCTTGATCTCCTGCACGGTTCCCTTCCACGCTATACCACGGTGCTCGCCCTCCGGAACGCGCGTGGATGGAGAGACGCCGCTCGCGATCATCTTGTCGTATGCCTGGATACAGAACTTGAACATATTGGGCACGGGATCCGGTTGTTGGGTGTCGATTGCCCAACTCCTGAAAGTTTGGTAGAGCTCATTATCCTCAAGCGACTGCGCCCGTGCCGCAGGCACAAACGCAGACGAAACGATTATCAGCGCGCAGCAAATCAAACCGACTCTCATTTTATCCTCCGTGTAATAGCATGCAGCTTCGCGAGTATACGCGCGCAGCGAAGGGGCGGGCAACGGGTACAATGCGGTCTTCCCAACGCCGTGGGCCAAGGGCCAAACCTCTCCTATATGACAGAAACTATGAACCCCCAGGCAAAGTTCAATGCTGCGGTCCAACCTCAGTATCCACAGCCATCGCCCGATATAACCGCTCCAGATTCGTCTTAAGATTTTTCGAATTCATCGAGGTGCGCCGGTCAAGACAAACCACTGCGCGCAAAGAAACTATGCGTAGACGAATCGAGAATTGGTGAACGTTCCGATAGAAGCACTCCGGAATTTTATTCCAGACGCGTAAACTTAACCCGTGGATCACTTGCGGCTCTTTCGCCTGTGGGAATCAGCCAAAAAGTCTTTGGTGCTTCTAGCTTTATTTCATAAGTAACCGTAGATGCCGTCGTCATTCTCTCCTGATTCTTCGCCACCATAGCATGCATCGTGAGCGTCGATCCGCTGAACTCATATGTGCCCGTATTGGCAATAACCGGGCTCCAGTGCTCGTATCGGGCAATCTTCTCGGCGTCCGTCAGGTTTTTGGGATCTTTGGCTGGGGCAATTGCAGCTCGTGTTTGGTCTGCCGTTATCGCGATACCGCTGTAGTAACCTTTCGTGAACATGAGCAGACCAGGCTGAGGGTTGGTTACCGGAGTGGCCTTCTCAGCGGGGTTGCTGGCAGGTGGTACGACTTCAGTGACTTTCCAGACACCCTCAAGCTCATTTTTCTTCTGGTTTTGGACGGCGGAAATTCTTATCGCGTTTAGAGTTACCAGGAGCATTGAAACGACGAGCAGGCCAACGAGAGCGGCTCCGGACTTGCTGAGGCTGAACATGGATTAACCTCCTTGGCAGGGCGCATTTTCAGCGCAGGTGATGATTCTAGGGCAGTACGGGAGGAAGGTCGGGGTCGTGTTCAACGTGTGGAGTTCCGTACTGAGCCCGCTAACAAAAACTCATTGGTTAATGGTGCGGACTCTATACCCAGCGGCCGTAGCAGTCAACGGTTTTCAGGCTCAGTTTCGATGCTGACTTTTGAAAATAAGGCAGCCCGTCTTTTGTCGCGTACCTGTAAAAATTCCTAGGTCACTATCTTCGGGTTGGTTTGGAGCGTACGGACGGGTTGTGCCGCATCCAAACCCTCCGGCACCTGCAAGCATTAAAAGAGCAATCTGATGCTGGTCTGTTTTTGTGCCCTAATTTCTGCCAACCACACTGGCAAATTTGTGGAAGTAATAAATGGAAAGGATTCAATGGCTGAACAACTTAAATTCGAGGGGTAGTGCACTCCGCAATTGGTGCAAAAACTAACGTTGGTCCATTGGACAACCGCGAACACCTGCCTCCAATTTTTGGCAGGATTCTTCCTTGACAGCCCTTACTCCCGAGTATAGATTCAGACCAACTTGGCCCTACAGCCACACACGAAAGTCGGACGTCTTGTCACCTTTTGATCGACGGGCCAAAAATGGGAGATTTAACGATGCCCATTCAAATGACGAAGTAGCTTCGTTCAACCAACCGCCACGAACATCGTAACGCCACCAGCCCACTGTTCCAGAACGGACAGATAGACTGTTTACGGGGATCAGTGGAATCGAGATTTGTTCATAAGGGCAATAGACGACTTTCTTTGACGCTGGCCCAAGCGCCGCCAGCGCTACACAAACGCCATCAGACCAAGATCCCGAAAGGAGATATCGACGTGCCGAAACGCCAATCACTCGTAGAAGTCGCAGCACCAGCACTGGTCCTAATGTTAGTCTTGCTGTTCTCGAGTTCTGCTGCCATCGCCCAAGAGCAGGGACCGCCTTGGGGACCAGAGACGCCCTCTTTCAACCTGGAAGTAGTCTTGCGCGGCGAAGGGTTTGGCCTAGTCAAGTTCCGCCAGCCCAATGACGGCGCTTTCATCGTCAATCTAGACGTTTGGGTCCGAGACCTGTTGCCGAACACCAGCTACCTTCTACAGCGTGCGGTGGATACAATCGTCGATGACGATTGCACAAGCACGAACTGGCTCACTCTGGGAAGAGGAACTCAGGCACAATCTATTACTACGGATGAGACGGGTACCGGAAGAGAAAAGCTGTTTCGGAATCTGGGTGCTTTCCCAGCTGGTTCAGAGTTTGACATTCACTTCCGCGTCATCGAAGAGGCAACATCCGAAGTCGTGCTCACGAGCCAGTGTTATCAGTTTACGATCAGTCAGTGATTTCTGAATTCTTCATGTGCAGACAAAAATTAGAATTCGTCTAACCAACTGATTGTGAGGTTGAAAACTTTTGAATCTTGAAAGACTTGCTGGATCAACAGTTTTGATTATCGCTGGCCCCTACTTCCTTCACGATAGTCGACCTTAGGAGGAAGACCCAGTCATTGCTTCTGAGCACCAGACTGACGATACCGAGGAAGCTCGCCTGTTCTCATCAAGGCTTCCTGACGGAAAATGTTGAAGGTCGATTCAGCCCGCCATACAGTCAAGTCATAGTCGGTTCCGATTCTCTTCATTAGTTCGGCAGGAGTCTTGTTATCGCCCGTAAAGAACGAGATCAGGCAAGCTTCATTTAAGCGCTGTGGTGATGCGCCATAGAGCTTGTCTATCGCTCTGAAGCCGGCGAGAAGACGGGGCGCAACCTTCTGATGTGTATTCATAAACTCCATGGTGCCGAACGACATCATGTCGCTGTAAATCGAGAACAGAACAATGTCGCCTTGTTCACCGCCGATTCTGTTTGCCACATCTTCAGCAAAGCTTTCCCATTCACCAGGTTCACCATACCATTGCGGTAAGAGGTGTCCCGCCTTGGCCTGGTGCAGATAGTAATAAGTTGGTTCAAGCGCGACGCCTTGTTCATAAAGTTTGTCAAAAGCTTCGCGATCGCCGCCTTGGCCCCGCGCTGCGAGTAAAGCCGTCAGGAACCATTCAGGACACTCTTCTTCGAGATTAGAAGCGTTAATTAGAATCTCATTGGTCTTTTTAAGACGCTCGTCAAAGAGAACCCAGTTCTCCGGTTTTACTGTATTCGCGAAACCTGTACCGCGCGCTTTCCACGCGTAAGTTCTCCAAATTTCAGCAAGCACGATGCGCGGCATGAGGGCGGTCGGACGCTGGTTGGTCCACTTCTCTACGCGCGCAATGTGCTTCTTCCAAACGTCGTCTGAATCTTCCTTGTCGACCATTCCTTCAACGCTTCGATACAACACGTGAAGTTTCCAATAGCCGCCCGGTAAACGTTCTTTGGATACGCGGAGTCTTTTACCTTCGCCTTCGAGCCACTCGTAGTTATTGTTTGCAAATTGTATTCTTACTTCTCTTACGTAAGCATTGTATTCAGGGCCGGAATTCGGGCTGGTTATCGGGGTCTTTTGTTCCGCAGGAGTTTTGGAAGTTTGACTGCTTCGGGGTAAGGCTCCAATCAATTGACATGCGCTTTGCAGAATCAATAAGGCAGAAATCAACGACAGTCGTACGAAATTCATGAGCGGCTCCGTTTCTAACTGATTCTGGGGTAAGAGAAGGTCGGCGCGTTTGAAAGTGAGAATGCGGCTCCAATGACCTTATAGCATACGGGCGCGCGTCGAAGGAAGAAATTACGCTGCTGGGTAACAGTCGAAAAGCTTTTCTAAGGCTGAACGGTGATTGGTCAGCGCTTGATAAGCTGTTACCTTTGGTTGAGGGTCAATTGCACTAGCTGGACTCTGCCGTTATATGACCCAAATCGTGAAGACCACATCGGTATTAAGAGTAAAACAAACAGTGAGTTTCCACTGACGCCCGCAAAGACCTTTCTGCGGCGAGAACTTAACCAGCATTTAAATGACCACACCCGAACGTAGGCGCGAAATTGACCGCATCGTTGCCGGGGCTCTCGAGCGTGACGCTGCCGAACGCGCGGCGTTTCTCGCTGAAGCTTGCGGCGCTGATGTGCAATTGCGCGCAGAAGTCGAATCCGTACTAGCGAGCGACGTTTCAGAGAGTCTCGGCGGTCACGCTATTCAGGATGTCACTCGTCGACTGGATAAGCGGGTGGGAGAGCCCACGAGCGATAGGATCGGACGCTACCGAATTATTAGATCACTCGGCGCTGGGGGAATGGGTCGCGTTTACCTGGGCCTCGATGAGCAACTGAATCGTCAGGTCGCTTTGAAGTTTCTGTCGAATTATGACGCGAGTGAAGCCGAAAGGATGCGGCGCTTCCGACAGGAAGCGCTGGCGGCCTCGGCGCTGAACCATCCAAACATTCTCACCATTTACGAAATAGGAGAATTCGAAGGCACCAATTTCATCACCGCTGAATTTGTTGACGGTGAGACTTTGCGCGCGCGGATGAAAGCGGATGTCATATCTCTTGATGTGGTTTTGGATACAGCAATTCAAATAGCGAGCGCGCTCGCAGCGGCGCACGCCGCAGGAATAATTCATCGTGACATCAAACCCGAGAATGTAATTTTACGCACCGACGGACTTGTGAAAGTGCTGGACTTTGGCATTGCCAAGTTTACTCAGGCTGAGGGCAACGAAAAGAATGATCTGGTGGAAACGATTCCGGGCTCGATCATAGGGACCGCCGCCTACATGTCGCCAGAACAAGCGCGCGGAGCTGTGCTTGATACGCGCAGCGATATTTGGAGTCTCGGCGTAGTCATCTATGAAATGGTGACGCGCCGCTTGCCGTTTTGGGGTAACACTCCAGCGGATGTGATTGCTGCTGTCATCGAGCGCCAGCCGGCCCCTTTTCTCGCAGACGGTTCAGTTGCGCTTGGATCGCTCGAACGGATCGTCTTCAAAGCACTGCAAAAGGACCGCGAGAACAGATATCAAACTGCGGCCGAACTACTGGCCGATCTGAAACAGCTAAAACAGACAATAGACCTTCGTGTCGAACAAGAGCGATCAGCTACTAATTCGCAAGCAGGGATTGTTGGACCATCCAACGAGATGAAAACCATCCGGCCGATGCCCGTTGGGACATCTGGCGATGGCGCTCAAACCACCTCAAGCGCCGAGTATTTTGTTGGGCGACTCAAACATCACAGGTTTGCCGTTCTGGCCATCCTGGTTGCCCTGATCCTCGCCACCGCAGTCGGGATTTATGTCTATCGTGCGAAAGTCAATCAAAAAGCAATCCAGTCAATCGCCGTGATGCCTTTCGTCAACGCTAGTGGCAACTCCGAGGTGGAATATTTATCAGACGGCATGACCGAATCGCTGATTACCAGCCTTTCACAATTACCCAGGCTTGCGGTAAAAGCGCGCAGTTCCGTATTTCGTTACAAGGGCAAAGATGTTCCGCCGCAGCAAGTAGGCAAAGAACTTAACGTTCAAGCGATATTGAATGGCCGAGTGGTCCAGCGGGGCGATGATTTGACGCTGCATATTGAGTTAGTTGATGTGGAGACCGAAACGGCCCTTTGGAGCGGGGACTACAATCGCTCACTGACAAATCTTGTAACGTTGCAGAGTGAGATTGCTCGTGACGTTTCCCAAAAGTTGCGAACACGACTGTCAGGCGCAGAAGTCCAACGAGTGACGAAAGACTACACGGCAAACGCTGAGGCCTATCAACTCTATCTCAAGGGACGTTTCAACATTTTCAAGTTGACGCCGCCGGAAATCGAAAAAGGCATTTCGTATTTCCAACAGGCAATTCAGCTCGACCCGAATTACGCTCTAGCCTATGCCGGGCTCGCAGACGCATATCGCTCGCTTGTCCTCAGTGCTGAGTTGAGTCCAAACGAGTTTCTTCCCAAAGCAAAGGTGGCCGCACAAAAAGGGATCGAAATTGACGAGTCCCTTGCAGAAGCTCACACCGCTCTCGCAATTACGATTTTCTGGTACGACTGGGACTGGAATGAAGCAGAAAATCAATACAAACGAGCATTAGAACTTAATCCCAATAGCGCAGACGCGCATTTGTTTTATGCGCATTTACTTTCAAATACGGGCCGGTCTGCCGAGGCCCTCGCGGAAATAAAACACGCTCGAGAGCTTGACCCATATTCTCCGTTCATCAATGCGCTTGAAGGACAATTTCTGGCTCACGCAAGAAAACCCGATGAGGCTTTGGCCCGATTGCGCGAGACTTTTGAACTCGCTCCGAATTTCTGGTTTCCCCATGCATTTGCTGCGGGCGCCTATATCGACAAAGGAATGTTTACCGAAGCCGTCAGTGAAGCACGTCGAGCGAGAGAACTCTCAGATGGGCAAACTATTTCAGTCGCGTTCGAAGGCTACGCTCTGGCGAAGTTGGGCAAACGAGATGAAGCGCAGGCGACGCTCGATTCCTTGTTGAAGCGATCAAAAGAGCGTTTTGTGCCGCCTTACCATATCGCGATGGTGTACAACGGACTTGGCGATCGCGAACAGACGCTGGCCTGGCTCGAGCGGGCGTTTGAGCAACGAGACCCGAAAATAACATTTCTGAAAGTCGACCAAAAATGGAACAACTTGCGCGACGATGCGCGCTTTCAGGATTTGATGCGGAGCGTCGGTTTCTAACTCTCCGCGTTTGGGGTTTTCTTAACCTTGATCTTTGAAGAACTCGCGATGAGTGACCGCCACATCTTCGCTCCCGATCTTCGGCTTCCGGTCATAGGTGAGTAGACCATTGATTTCCTGCTCAATATCAGTGAGCTGTGTGTAGCAAAAACCCGCAAGAAAATTCAGTGAGGCGATGCCTTTAATCAGATCCCGATACTTCTCCAACAGTTCCTCTGGTGTTTGAAACGAATCATAAAACTGATAAAGCAGATCGCGTTTTTCAGGTGGAATGTCTTGAGGTATCGCGAGAAAACCTCCCACTTCGGAAAGCACGATTGGTTGACCTCGATACTTTGAGCCACGCGCAAAGAGCGGCTTATCGCTGATCCAAACTTTGAGAGGTAATTGTCCGCCGCCGAGCATTTCCAAATATCGATTGTGCAGTTTTTCGGCTGTCGGCGTGTAATCATGAATTGCACAGATGTCCGTTATATCCGTGTGCTCCCATCCATCGTTATCTATAACGGGCCGGCTTGAATCCAGGCGCCTCGTCGATCTAACCATGCGCTCAATAAATGCGTACTGGCCGGCGTGTTGTTCAGCGAGACCAGGGAAACCCATGCTCTCATTTACCGGCACCCAGGCAATTATGCTTGGATGGTTGTAGTCCCTTCTAATTGCTTCCTGCCATTCCGCCAGCAACTGTTCCTCTGCCTTTGAGGACCATTCTCGAGCGTTTGGCATTTCTTCCCAGACCATCAGACCCAGCCGATCGCACCAATAAAGCCATCTCGGATCTTCGATCTTCTGGTGCTTCCGCACCGCGTTGAATCCAAACATCTTGACCCAGCCGATATCAGTCTGTAGTGACTCATCTGAAGGCGCGGCTAAGAGACCCTCAGGCCAATAACCCTGGTCCAAGACCATCCTGAGATAGGTTGCCTTGCCATTCAGAAACAGCTTCCCTTCTCGCAACTCAATACCTCGTAAACCGACGTACGAGGTCACTTCGTCCAGTAAGGTTTCGCCATCAAACAAACGGATTCGGAGATCATAGATATTAGGGTTTTCTGGTGACCAAAGTTTCGCGTAGGGAATTGTTAAACGAAGACGTCCAGTGGCAACGGCAGTTGTATCTTCAGCTGTAGTGACGACCTTTCCTTGCTCGAGAACTTCAACTTCAACACGCCATCCGCGCGAAGGTGCATGAAGAAAAACTGTGACGTCCAGAATATTTCGCCTGGGATCCGTATTTACCCTTAACTCTTCAATTCGGATCGGAGGAACTGGCTCGAGCCATGCTGTTTGCCAGATGCCGGTTGTGCAGTAATAGTCGATTCCGTGAGGCGTTCCAGTATGCGACTGCTTTCCGCGAGGCTGTTGCGGATCCTGCCGGTCTTCGACGCGAATCGATAAGCGATTAACTCCAAGCTTTACGTAGGGCGCAACATCGAATTGAAAAGGTACGTGGCCACCCTGGTGGTGTCCTACCTCATGACCGTTTATCCAGAGTGTTGCCGCATAATCAACGGCCCCAAAATTCAGAAGTAAATCGCGTGCGCAATCCTGTTCTGAAAGCTCGATCGTCCGGGCGTACCAAACGCACTCGTGAATACTTTTGTCATTGATACCTGACAGTTGGCTCTGGTAGGGAAAGGGCACGACAATCCGCCGATTGAGCTTCCGGCCATCGTACCAGCCTAAGCGCAACCCTTCGTTCCCATCATCAAACTCAAATTCCCATTCGCCGTTGAGATTAATCCAGAGCGGACGTACAAAGTCTGGCCTCGGATATTCAGGTCTGGGAAGATTGGTACCAGGCATCATGAATTTATTTCCGATTGAGGCAAACGATCTTTCAAGGTGGCCAGAATGTTCATCTGTCGTTCTCGAAAGATTTAAAAAGTTGCTTGAACTCCAACCTTTGTCTACCAAGTTCTTCCGCCAGGGGAAGATAGATCTCGCGCTCTCCTCTGTCGTTGGGATAATCCCAAAGGCCATTGTGACAATGCCGATCGTCTTCCCAACCCGGATGATTGACTATTGGGTACAGACAAATTCCTTCAATCAGAGTTCCACTCGTCATTGCCGCCCGAACTTCTGAGCAAATATATCGGAGCCACGCAGGACGCGCTTCATCCTCAATGCCAGTTTCGGCCACGAACATTGGTCGCTGATAACGTTGGTAAACTTCCTCGACGATTTCGCGAAAGGGCCGGTAACGAGGACTGTCAGTGGCGATAAATGAACCACCCAATATCCATTGATTGTGAACGTAGTAGTTGACGCCGATAATATCCAGATACTTTTCGTCACCACCAAGTTCCGGCTTCATGCGCCCGCCCAGCATGTCCCATGCCTCGTATTGCGACAAACGATAATCTTCCGCCGCCTTAGCCTGAATTTGGTTCTCTGGATCTTCTGGTAATACATTAATGACAGGATCTATTTGCGCTATACGCCCCTTTGGATTGACGTCCCAGATTGCCTCCGTTGCCGCAATCGTCGCTCTGACTAGCTGCTCTTTTAGCTCGTCGCCACGGCCGAGGCCGTATGGGTTCATGTGAGCGAGTTCACCTGCTGCCCACGAGAAAAAAGATATTTCATTGATAGGGCAGATTATCGGAAAGCGATCGCTCTCGTTCGTCAAGAACTTCGAGAACTCGTGGGCCAATTGCGCAAAGACATCCACGAACCGGGGTTCAAAAATGTCGAGCCAATCCGGCCATCCGTAGTGACACAAATCCCAAATCAATTGCACGCCTGACTCATCTGCCGCGCGGATCAAACTGAGCGCACTCGCAAAGTCATAATTCCCAGGACTTGCTTGAACCAAATGCCAACGTAAACCTTCACGAGCAGTACGCATTCCTTGTTGCTGAAGCCTTTGATAGTCCTGACGCGCGAAAGTGTCGTGACGCGTCGCCGCTATCTCATCAAGTCGCTTACCACTTCGCAAACGATGAGTTGAACATTCGAAGCCGCCCTGAAAGAAACTATCAAACAGTCGGACGTACTTCACCATGAACATTTCCTCGTTCGCCGGTCAAAGCTAACTCTTGACGCAATACAGTTTCATTCGGGAGTTTGCCGTTTCCATTTGAGCGATCTGGTGTCATAACAAGTGCCTGCGCTCGTTTTACGCTCATTATCTTTCCGTAAGTCGTAAGTGCCTGGGCAACGATTTGGTCCATGTTGTAGTACTTATAAGTTGCCAGGCGGCCGACAAAATGAACGTTGGGTGTTCTTTCCGTAAGAGCTCTGTATTTCGTGTAAAGTTCCGTATTCTCTTTACGCGGCACCGGGTAATAGGGATCACCATCAGCCCTGGGGAATTCATACACAATGCTTGTCTTGGAGTGCTCCTGCCCCGTGAGATATTTGAATTCGGTGACGCGGGTGTATAGCTGATCGTTAGGATAATTCACTACCGGCGCCGATTGATAAGCAGGCATGTGATGAGTTTCGTGTTTGAATTCGAGTGACCGGTACGGCAGTTTTCCGTAGCAGTAATCGAAATACGAATCCACTGGGCCGGTATAGATCATCTCGCGAAAGGGTATCTCTCTTTCAATTTCACGATAGTCACAGTTCAGCATAATCTTGATGTTCGGGTGGTCCAGCATGTTCTCGAACATGCGCGTATACCCATGAAGAGGCATTGCCTGATATGTATCCGTAAAATACCTATCGTCGCGGTTAGTCCGGGTTGGCACACGTGAAGTCACACTGGCGTCGAGTTCTGAAGGATCAAGTCCCCATTGCTTACGTGTGTAGTTGCGAAAGAATTTTTCATACAATTCTCGTCCAACTTTACTGACAACCACGTCTTCGGATGTGAGTATTCGCTCGACCGGCTCTGCAACCTTCTTAAAAAACTCTTCAACCTCAAATGATGTAAGACTCAAACCGTATAGACTATTGATGGTATCGAGGTTGATTGGAAGTGGAACGATCTGGCCATCCACGCTGGCACGTACCCTGTGTTGATAAGGTCGCCACTCGGTGAACCGAGACAGGTACTCAAAGACCTCGCGCGAATTCGTGTGAAATATATGCGGACCGTACTTATGAACGAGAATGCCGGCTTCGTTGTAATGGTCATAAGCATTGCCGCCGATATGTGGACGTTTGTCGCAAATTATTACTTTCTTACCAGAACCAGTAGCCAGTCGTTCCGCCAACACACTGCCGGCAAAACCCGCTCCCACAATTAAATAGTCAAACATAATCTCCCCCCTTGTTCGATCCTGAGTTTCAAGCAACAGTAGCTGTTGCTCGTTGATCAGCTTTGGCAACTCGAGTTGTTGACACAGTGCTCGCGTGTCGTTTCATTTCTACAGCTTGATTGATAAGTTCACTCATTTGATGCCAGGTTTTTTCCCACGACATGTTTGCGAGAAACTGGTCGACACGATTTAGCCAGTTCGTTTTTTCATAGGACTCGGTTAGAAATTCTGTGGCAGCCCGTATGAAGTCGTCGGCATTGTCCGCAATACTGACAAGATTCAATTCTCCGTAAGGTCTGACAACGTCTTGAATGGATGTCGAGATGACGGGTTTGCCGGCAGCTAAGTATTCGGGAGTCTTGGTCGGACTTATGAAACGAGTCGCCTCATTACGGGCAAAAAGCAACAACGCTATATCCCAATTCGAAAGGTACGCGGGAAGTTCCTCGTATTTTTTACTACCCAAATAATGGATGTTTGGATGTTTGGGCAGTGAGTCCTGCTGAATTTTTACAACTGGACCAATCATGATGAACTGCCATTCAGGACGCCTTCTAGCCACTGCATCGAGCAGTTCACTATCAAATCGCTCATCGATGACCCCGAAGAAACCTAAACGTGGTCGCGGAATGCTTTTTTGATCTGGCGGGTCGACCTGCAAAGATCTGGCAACACCAAAATGCGATCGATCAATACTGCTCGGAAATGAATAGACTGCCGGATGAGCGTGCCGTTTCGCTTCATAAAGACTATGGCCACCCGTGAAAACGAGATCGACGCGCTCAAAGAGTTGCCGTTCCAGCTCCGGGAGACGCGAGCTTGCTCCTTTGAAGGCAGATAGTTCATCCATACAATCATAAACTGAAGCGATAGGATTTAAGTCCTCAGTAAACGTTAGAGCCATCGGTGTGTAATACCAAAAAACGTAGTCACGGATTCCGTTCTCGATGAGCAACCGACGTGTCATATCCTTCATTATTGCTGCCGTGGCGATTTCGCTTCTTAAACCTTCAGGCAGGTGAGGCACAACAACCCGAACACCATTCTCCCGTTCGGTGATATGAAGTTGCATAGAACCTTGATCGAACACAGGTTCTTCAACGAAAAACACACGACGGTCTCGGGCACTACGCGTTAGCAAGTGTTGTGGGCGTTGCTTCACAAAATCCCAACGCAGGTGTGAAAAACAAACCAGGTCAGGTTGTCTCTGAGATAGGTGATCTCGAGAAACCGGAACAAAGCGTGATTTCATCGTTGGACCATTAAGTGGAGAAAGAATGGTGGCTCCACTTTCTTCTGATTCGTATGTTCTTTTCATGGTAGTTCCCCCTTGTATTATTGCTTGGACTTCGAAAAGGCGAAGCTGCGCCTGGAGAGATTCATTCCGCGCTTTGAATTATTGATCTCGCAGGCTCTGAGCTTCGGAGACAACCGGATCGGGTAATGAGGTTGGTTCACACCTCGTCTAACATTGGCGTGTAACCAATGGGATACTTTTTCGCAAACTTACCCGGCCGTTGCCGACTTTTCAATTCTCTTGGCTTCCTCTAGACGCTCGCCAAGCGTAGCGATTTCCTCTTTGCTGAGAACACTGCGCGCCTTGGTAAACATTTCACCCTCTTCTTCTTCTACGTGGTGTTCAATGTTTTCTTTGAGAACAGTAAACTTCGCGGTCCACTGTTCATCATTCTTGGCACCGGATTCCAGCTCTTTAAGTAACTGCTTGACGATAGCGTGTTCCTCATACGCTTCGAGCGCAATGTCTCGCGTCTCTTCGTATTCTTCGAGAGCCGGATAGAGAATTGTCTCTTCGATTCTCGTGTGAACGTCTAGTTCACTTTTAAGCTGCGCAAACAGCTCTTCCCTGCTTTTGGTAGCACGTTCGGTTGTACCGTCGATCTTCTCTAAAATCCCAGCCACTTTTTCATGATCGTTTTTAAGTAATGTGAAAGCGTTCATAGAATGCTCCTTTCAAAATGCTGCGACTAGGCCCTCGCAAATTCAGTTCCGAACGTCCAAACTTTTTCGATTGTTATCGATTATTGTCGACTCCATCACAATCAACCGCCAGCACTAACGGAATTGTGGGGTAATGGTGTCCAACGTATGTTCTGACTCAAATCTTGCCTGGTTACTTCAATGACCTAATGAAAATATCTAAATCGTCAAGATCGTTTTTGAAACACGTCGACCAATCTGATGACCTTGCGCGTACTTTTACCGAACGAGGCTGATCAACAAATCGGGATTAGCATTTACCAATCGATTCCCAAGTTGAGGTGATCGTTTCGGCGAGCGTTACTCTTTCGGCTGCGACGATTTGCGCCGCGCGATTTATGGTCCTACGAGTGAGTCTTGTTCTGAATAGTTCCCTCTGCCCTCGACCAATATGAAAAATGCAGACCACCAAATAAATAAGGGAACATGAGCCGGCAGATCAGAGCCGACCCACATTCCCGTTTGAGATAACTCTAGCGTTGGCCTTGACGGCCGCCGCCTTGCTTGTTTCCTTTATCGCCTTGGCCACCGGCCTGCTTACCGCCGCCTTGGCTGCCACCTTGTTGACTGCCACCTCGCTGGCCGCCACCCTGCTTAGTACCCCCTTGATTTGATTTACGATCGTCTGCCATTTTTCACCCTCCCTTGTTCGTTTTGTTTTTGATACGTCGCTCATCTGACTCAAAATGCAAGACGTACTGCTCCTGCATTTATTCAGAACGTTTTGCGGCATTAAACTTTTGGAGCAAAAGAAATGCCAAAAAGTGGTCGCTCTTTCGCAGAAATTATTTTCAACACGGAGGAATGCGAATGCGCGGCTGAAGGCTTGTGCTTAGCTCCTCTCCCGCGCAAGCGCTCTCACTTTCAGCAACGCATCGCCATCTATCGTCCCTTCTCCAGTAAGCCACTCAGCAATCTCTTCCCTTGATCGCCCCAGCGCCAAGGCCAGCTTTTCATCACTCGAATCAAATACCTCATCACGTATCTTCTTCAAGACCCGCGCTGCTTCGGATTGATTGGTTCCGCGATCTTCAATCTGAGCCTCTGAGTTTTCGTCCGAAATTGCAGTCACGCTGTCGTCGTTGCGGCCTACGGAAACTCCGCCGCCCTGATTCTTCAGATGAGATCTGTCGCTTCGATTCTCGTCGTTCATAGATAGTCAATCTCCTCCTTGTTGTAGATCGATACCGGAATTCAATTCACGCTCATTTATGCAAGTAAGAGACCGCCATTGTCCTGGACAGGAGAGTCGTTCACCGCACGTTACTCGCGGCAGCGGAATGTTTCGAGGTCACGCCATGATCAAGATCTTAAGTGTAAGAAGTCGTTCAGTTTTCACTTCCGATGTACAGGACTAATACAAACGCTAGCTTTGCTGCAATAAGAAGGCGAAAGGGCTCGAGCCCTTTCGCCCTGGCAACAAATCAACTTGCTTGATTCACTTACTGATTTACATTGCCACTCTTATTGCCATTCTGATTGCTGGCATTACTGTTAATAGGACGAACACCCGAGGTGTTCTCATTCCCATTGTTGTTAGTGACAACACCGACGTTCGCCGGGGCGGTGTTCGCGTTCAGGTTTTGGTTGGCATTCGCGTTAGTTTGGACCGGCGAGTTACCGCCGTTGCAAGCGCCAGCGAGACCAACTACCACCAGCAGACAGATACCTAATATAGTTCGATTCATCCTTTTTCCTTCTCGCAATCGACTAGCGATAAACTTGCTCGCCGCGGTTCTTCTTCCAGTCCTCTTCAAAGTAGGCCGCGTCTTCAGGCGTGCGTGGGGTTACTCCCATCATAATGCCGCCGTTCTTAATTCCCTCTTCGTAATCCTTGACGCGCTCTTCGGGAATGCCGGCTCCGATAAGAGCTCCGATCAACCCGCCGGTCGCGCCGCCTGCGCCGGCTCCTGCTAACCCTGCCGCAATTGGTCCAGCGACAAGTAAACCAAGACCTGGTAGAGCCAGGGTCGTTCCGATAGCAGCTATTGCTGCCAGCGTTGCGCCTACCGCACCACCAACCGCCGCTCCGGTCCCGGCGCCCTTAAGTGCTTTGTTGCCTAATTCAGTTTCCCGATCGTCGACTTCGAAATGTTTTTTTCTGGTCTCATCTGACATCACAAGATTAACGTCGTCTTGGCCGTAACCTCGCTCGGTTAGCGAACCGTATGCTCGCTCTGCACTTTCCCTGTCCCGGAATAGTCCAGTTACCATGCCTGATTGTGCTGTTCTTGATCCTGTTGTTTCTCCCATTTTGCTCCTTGCTTAGTAATTAACTTGGTATTTGAACGGTGACGACAGAGTCCCTTCACCGATTTCTTTTTTTCGCGGGCTGAAGCTGAGCAATTTTGGAGCCGCGCACTCATTGAATACTGCGATTAGATTTTCCGTTCGCTTGGAATTAACGATTGATGCAGGTGAATCGCCGCCATTGCGCCTTCAGCTGCCGCAACAACCGCCAACTGGGAATTCGGCGTAATGTCACCTGCCGCATAAACACCTGGAACGCTGGTCTGTTGCGCTTGATCCACCCAGACAAGCCCGGATTCGTCGTCCAAATTGCACCCGAGCATCTCATGAAGATTACTAGCCGGTTCAGTACCGAGATTGAAAAACAGAGAGTCGCACTCGATGGAATCGCCACCTTCAAAAAGCACGCGTTCCAACTGCTTTGAGTCAAGGTCACCCTGTAGCCCAACGATACTTCGCTCAAGAATTTGAATTTCGAAGGCGGCAAGTTTGTCGCGATCAGGTTGGGTCATGTCGCCCACATCGCCATCTGTGATGAGCGTTATCCGGTTGGTCCAAGTCAGCAGACTCAGCGCGAAGCCTACAGTTTTCTTGCCGCCGCCGAGTACGGCAATTCGCTTGTTTTTGGATTCGTAACCATCACAATCCGGACAGTGGTGAACGCTCGTTCCATAGAATTGACGAAAGCCAGGACAGTCAGGTGTCAGATCTCGCAACCCGGTGGCAAGTAACAACCTTCGGGTCTCAAATGTTTCAGTCAGACCCTGCCGTTCGGCTGAAACACGAAAGCGATCATCAGAAATCTTTTCAACATCGGTGACACACGCTTCGACGATTACTCCGCCATGAAGCGTCACTTCTGCGCGACCACGCGCTAAGAGTTCTGCTGGTGAAATGTCGTGATGTCCAAGGAATCCATGAATGCCGTGTGCGTATTCGTTGCGAGGAGAGTTGTGATGGAAAGTTAAAGTTGACTGAAGGTAACGAGCTAAGAAAAGTGATGCGGAGAGTCCGGCTGGCCCGGCACCCACGACGATACAATCGTATGTCTTCAACTCGTTCTCACTATCTTTACGTTGCTTTGCCAGCGCCGAGGATACCAACCGAACCTCTCGGATGAATTAGATCACGAATGTATTATTACCGACGCTAATCACGAACCAAGGCGTCGCATCTGAATGCTTTTCACTCAAAACCAACACCTCTTTTGTTAAGCGCGGCAAAGAGCGTGCCCTGCTGGTTAGTGTTCACGGCCCACCGAGTCGGAATTGGAACGGTTATGTTCCGCCTTATGTTGTCGACGCTCCAGTTGCAGTAGACGTCCATATCGTTCCGAGCACGGAAGCACCGACTGGCTGCGGCGAACCGCCCGTGCCCGTAATCTCTCCCGCTGTTGTTAACGCGCTTGCTCGATTAACCGGAAAACGGTATCGCACAC